>Ga0315550_1000784_pt1 | contig 19682 bp, 17 predicted proteins | sample SalMarSW160190MG_2_FD_203100 | JGI IMG/M metagenome (GOLD analysis project Ga0315550, IMG submission 203100) | Salt marsh sediment microbial communities from the Plum Island Ecosystem LTER, Massachusetts, United States - Salt Marsh Sediment SW1601-90 ... | reverse complement strand
TAATAAAAATTGTTGAGATCGTTCTTTTTACAGCATTGATAATCCATTTTTCATGGGGTATTTATGTCCAGATTAAAAACTGGCTTTCCCGTCCTGTAAGTTATGCCGTCCGTACCAAAACCGAGACCTCTTTTTTCTCAAAGTTCATGATCTGGACCGGGGCTTCGGTGCTGACTTTCCTTGTGATCCATTTTTTTAATTTCTTTTTCATGCGACTTGGATGGGTTGCCGGAGACCCGCAAGATTTTTATTCAGTGGCACATAAGCTTTTCAAAATACCGGCATATAATTACATCTATCTCGCCTGTTTCGTACTGCTGGGGCTTCATCTTTTTCATGCCTTCACTTCGGCTTTTCATACACTTGGATTGGATCACAGGATATGGACTCCGGTCGTTAAAATTGTTGCATTAATCTATGCCATCCTGATACCTTCAGGTTTTGCTTTTATTTCGCTCACGCTTTGGCTTTTCAGATAGTAAAAAATATATCATGGAAAAATTTAATTCAAAGATACCAGATGGTCCTCTCGCCCGGAAATGGACAAAATATAAAGCTTCGGTAAAGCTTGTCAGCCCGGCAAATAAAAAGAAGCTGGAAATAATTGTCATTGGCTCAGGTGTGGCTGGAGCAGGAGCTGCCTCAGCGCTTGGAGAACTGGGATACAATGTGAAAATTTTCTGTTACAATGATTCTCCGCGGAGAGCACATTCGGTTGCATCGCAGGGTGGAGTAAATGCAGCCAAGAATTATCAGAACGACGGAGATAGTGTTTATCGTCTGTTTCTTGACATGATAAAAGGTGGCGATTTCAGGTCACGTGAAGGAAATGTTTACAGGGCTGCCGAAGTAAGTAATCAGGTAATCGATCATTTCACAGCTTTGGGGGTTCCATTTGCACGCGATTATGGAGGAACGCTTAATACCCGTTCATTCGGCGGAGTGCAGGTCTCCAGGACTTTTTATGCCAAAGGGCAAACCGGGCAGCAGTGTTTACTTGGCACCTATGCTGCTCTTAACAGGCAGATAAAAAAGGGGACTGTAACAATGTATCCCCGCAGGGAGATGCTTGATCTTGTTTTAATTGACGGCAAAGCCCGCGGAATTATTGCCCGCAACCTTATTACAGGTGAAATAGAGAGATATGGTGCTCATGTTGTTGTACTTGCTACTGGTGGTTACGGAACTATCTATTACTTGTCGACTCTTGCAGTAAACTCCAATGGATCTGCTGCATGGAAAGCATATAAGAGAGGTGCATTCTTCGCAAATCCAAGCTTTGTGCAGATCCACCCTACATGTGTACCTCAGCTTAATGAATTCCAGTCAAAACTGACCCTTATGTCAGAGTCTCTGAGAAACGATGGCAGGATATGGGTCCCTAAAGCAAAAGGAGATAAACGTCCGGCCAATGAGATTCCTGAAGAGGAGAGAGACTATTATCTTGAACGCCGTTATCCCGCTTTCGGAAACCTGGTTCCTCGGGATATCGCTTCCAGGGCAGCCAAGGAACGATGCGACGCAGGATATGGAGTCGGTGAAACGGGTCTTGCCGTTAATCTCGATTTCAGGGATGCAATAAATAAACAGGGGAAAAAAGCCATAGAGAATAAATACGGGAATCTGTTCGACATGTATAAGATCATCACCGGTATGGATCCTTACGAAGAGCCCATGCGAATCTATCCCGCAGGTCATTACACCATGGGAGGCTTGTGGGTTGATTATGAACTTATGACAACAATACAGGGACTCTATGCAATAGGTGAAGCCAATTTTTCTGACCATGGGGCAAACCGGCTGGGGGCGAGTTCTCTCATGCAAATTGCCGCTGACGGTTTTTTTATTCTGCCAAATACTATCAGTAATTATCTTGCTGATGAGATACATGTCCCGAAAATATCCACAGACAAAACTGAATTCGAGGAAGCTGAAAAATCAGTCGTTGAAAGACTTAACAAACTGATCTCAATAAAAGGGAAACAGACGGCTACCTCTTTTCACAAACGGCTTGGGAAAATTATGTGGGACTATTGCGGTATGATAAGAAACAAGGAAGGTCTTGAAAAGGCAATAACTCTTGTTAATGAACTTAAGGAAGAATTCTGGAGAGATATGAATGTGCCCGGTACGATATATGAGTTAAACCCTGAACTTGAAAAGGCCGGCAGGGTTGCTGATTTCTTTGATCTTGCTATCCTGCTCATCACTGACGCCCTTAACAGGAATGAGTCGTGCGGAGCTCATTTCAGAGAGGAGTACCAGACACCCGATGGTGAGGCAATGAGAAACGATGAGGAATTTGCTTATGTTGCTGCCTGGGAATATGCGGTCAAAGGTAAACCACATATACTTCATAAAGAGGAATTGAAGTTTGAAGATGTTGAGATGAAAGTAAGGAGCTATAAATAACGGCACAACGGCGTAACGGCACAACGGCGTAACGGCACAACGGCGTAACGGCGTAACGGCGTAACGGCATAACGGCACAACGGCGTAACGGCACAACGGCGTAACGGCGTAACGGCACAACGGCGTAACGGCATAACGGCACAACGGCGTAACGGCACAACGGCGTAACGGCACAACGGCGTAACGACACGACAGTAAGACAATTAAAAAACAAATTTACAATTGATATGAAGCTTACATTGAAGATATGGCGTCAAAAAAATGCAGAGGCTAAAGGCGCATTTGTAACATATAAAATGGATAATGTTTCTCCCGAGATGTCATTCCTTGAGATGCTGGATGCTCTGAACAAGAGGCTGGTTGAGGAAGACAAGGATCCTGTGGCATTTGATCATGATTGCCGGGAAGGGATTTGCGGATCGTGTGGAATGTATATTAACGGACATCCTCACGGACCTGTTCCGGCAGTTACAACCTGCCATCTTTCAATGAGGTACTTCAAAGACGGCGAGACAATAAGGGTTGAGCCCTGGAGGGCAAAGCCTTTCCCTGTGATAAAGGACCTTATTGTTGACAGATCAGCCCTGGATAAGATTCAGACTGCAGGCGGATTTATTTCTGTTAATGCAGGTGCAGCGCCTGACGCTAATTCGATCCTGGTTAAGAAAAAAGACTCTGATGATGCCTTCGATTCCGGAATTTGTATCGGTTGCGGAGCATGTGTTGCTGCCTGTAAAAATGCCTCGGCAATGCTCTTTGTATCAGCAAAGATCTCGCAGTTTGCACTGCTTCCTCAGGGACGTACTGAGGCAAAGGAGAGAGTGCGAGCCATGGTTGATAAAATGGATGAACTCGGATTCGGCAATTGCTCAAATACAGGCGCCTGCGAAGCTGAATGCCCCAAACAAATCAAGCTGATCAATATTGCCAGGATGAACAGGGAGTATTTCAAAGCCTATTGAGTGTTGGTCACTGAAATAAGATTCATTGAATTTATTTCCAGCGCAGAGAGGTTTCCATATCCCATCTCCTTTTCGTAAACACATCCGGTGTCTATAGGGATAACATTCGATTTTTCACTGATCACCTGTTTTACAAATTCAATTCTTTTCGGACGATGACCATGTATTATTGTCCTTTTCTGCAGAAGAGGATTTTTATAAACACGACTGCATTCCCACACCATGGTATGCCTGTCAGTAAATGGATCCGGTTCATTATCATTGAAGCCGGCATGAACAAATATGAGGTTCCCTGATTCAAGAAAATAATCCAGCTCCGAAAAAAAACTTAAATATTTATTGTCGAGTTCGCGAATATCTTCTATCCCAAAACTGACCAGGGTTGTCATTCCGCTGTTCATAAACCAGAGATATTGATTCAACTCGTTATTATATGCATCAAGAAGCATCTGCTCATGGTTTCCGGTAAGGGCAGTAATATTGAATCCTGAGTTCTTAAGGTCGATTATGAAATCTATCACCTCTTTGCTTTGCTCCCCCCGGTCAATATAATCGCCAAGGAGAATCAGCCTGTCCTCTTTTTGAAGGCCGATTTTTTCAACAACTAGCTCATAGAAGGGTTTGAAGCATCCATGTATATCGCTTATTGCAAAGAGACGGCCCATATTTATCTGTTTATTATCCTTGTTTGAACAACTAAATTAATATCATTATTAATAGCAGACAATAATTAGTATGATTGATTGATTTATTTTATTTCCTGCAACATTGGTGATTATTTTTTCGTATAATAGAAATCGTGAAAGTGTTATTAACAACACCTGTATTAATTAGATATTTTAGAACTTTTTAATAATCAATGCAATTTAAATGCGAATACTGATTGTTATTAACAAAAATATGTTATATTCGCAGGAGTTGCCAACATTTTATTAACAATTTTATCATAATGCCATACCGGAGATTGCCCAACACCGATGCTGCCAGGATCAGAGCATTGAAGACCGCTCTTGATAAAGGGAAAGAGCTTCCTGCCAACAAAATGGCCTATTCAGCGAAATTATTAGTAAGATTACAAAAATTCCTTCCCCTGTTTGAGCATAGCATTCTGCTTCATCGGCAGGCTATTGCATCACAGAATAAAAAATCGAAAGATTATAATGAGGTAGCAAAAAAGGCAAGGATCTATCTGACCCATTTCGTCAGGGTAATGAACATGTCAATTTTCCGTGGAGATCTTCCTTCAGAAACAAGGGCATATTATGGTCTGGCTACCAATGAATTGACAGTACCATCCCTGAACTCCGAAAATGAGCTAATAAGCTGGGGCCGGAGAATTATTGAAGGAGAAGAGTTCAGGCTGCGTAAAGGTGGCAGCCCGATAACCAATCCTACTATTGCCGTTGTGAAAGTGAGATTTGAAAATTTCATTGAAGCAAATAATTTTAATAAGATACTTGCCAAGAAAACCCTTGATTACTTTGAGAGGTTAGGTGATATGAGGAGAGAGGCGGATAAAATAATACTTAATATCTGGAATGAGGTTGAAGCAGGCTTTAACTCTCTTCCTGAAGAAATACAAAAAAAAGATTGTGAAGAATACGGACTGGTTTATTTTTACAGGAAAAATGAAACCCCCGTTCAGAACTGACAGGATTTTTATCTCACATAATCAACCAATCACTTATCAAACTTGACTATAGGCAGCATATCGTTGGCTGATCATCCACTGTTTCTCGCCCCTATGGAGGATATTACAGATCCCTCGTTCAGGATGGTATGTAAGATGCATGGAGCAGATTTAATGTACACCGAGTTTATCTCTTCTGACGGACTCATAAGAGATGGAGAGAAGAGTGTCAGGAAACTTACTATTCATGATTTTGAAAGACCCATAGGAATACAGCTGTATGGTCACCTGAAAGCTGCCATGGTAGAAGCTGCTCTTATTGCCGAGGAGGCAAAGCCTGAACTTATTGATATAAATTTTGGCTGTCCCGTGAAGAAAATAGCAGCCCGCGGTGCCGGAGCCGGAATGCTCAGGAATATCCCCATGATGGTTGAAATGACCTCTGCCATAGTCAATGCAGTTAAGCTCCCCGTTACCGTTAAGACACGCCTGGGATGGGATGATGAGAACAGGAATATTGTGGAGGTGGCAGAAAGGCTTCAGGATACAGGTATTCAGGCCATTACAATTCACGGGCGGACAAGGGCGCAGTTATATAAAGGTGCTGCCGACTGGACTCTTATCGGTGCCGTAAAGAATAATCCGGGAATGAAGATCCCTGTCATCGGCAACGGCGATATTGACGGTCCGATAAAGGCTAAAGAGATGTTCAGCCGTTATAGTGTCGACGGAATAATGATAGGGCGGGCATCAGTAGGCCGGCCATGGATCTTCAGGGATATAAGGCATTTCCTTAATACAGGAGAACTGCTTCCCGAACCCACTGTGGATGAGAAAACAGATCTCGCCCTGTTCCACCTCGAAAAATCACTTGAGTTCAAGGAAGAACCCCGTGCCATTTATGAAATGCGCCGTCATTTTTCAAACTATTTCAAAGGATTGCCTCATTTTAAAGAAACGAGGCTGAAACTGCTGACCAGCCTTGATGTAAATGAAATTAAAAGCATCATTGAAGATATCAGGAAGAAATGGGGTGATTTCAGGACCAGTGATACAACATCTGTGTATGGTAAATGAATGATTCTCTCTGACTATTCAAGCTTTTTCAGCAGAATAGAAAATCTTTTCCATTTGAAGATTATTCCAAGGATAAAAATTACCAGTATTCCCATGAATAACATTGAAATAAGATCAGCCCAGGGATTAATATTAATCTGCTGATAAAGGGCAGGAGTCTGCAGCGCTGATGATTCATTCGTTACCATGATGCACAGGAAGACGTTATTTGCTGTATGTGCACCCATTGCTGCCTCAATACCGTCATCAAGGATTGTTATTAAACCGAATATCAATCCGAAAAGGAAATATTGCGGCATCATGGTACCAAAGCCAAACTCCGAGACTTCAGGATTCATAATATGCATCAGTCCAAATAATATGGATGTCATAATCAGTGGGATCCATCTGTTTCTTGCTAAAACTGCAAATCCCTGCATCAGGTATCCTCTGAAAATGATTTCTTCAAATGCTGCCTGGAAGGGAATGAATAAAACAGACATCAGGATAAGAGGAACCAGGGTGGTCAGCGACCTGTTGTTAACTTTGAAGTTCAGTGGATCAAGTTTGATGTAAACATAGAGATAGAATGCCGAGATGATCAACCATACAAATGCCGATATGAAAAATCTGTTCCATCTGAACCTGTCTGTCCCGTTAATTGTGCAGGCAAGATTCCTGTGGTTCAGCGGCTTAATGAGCAGTATAAATGTGATTAACCCGATAAAGAACGGGAAAAGCATTGTGAAGAGGTAAAGGTTTGAGTCGAGGCCCAGGACTGTGAGGTTGTTAGGATTTTCCGCCAGTTGTACGATAATGTCAGGATTATCTGCCGCCCTTACTCCCATTGCAATCAGCAGCGGAATTCCTCCGATAGTATTTGTAGCAGTGAGAACAGCTGCCAGCATTATCAGATATCTCCAGAAAGCATTTTCCCCGGTAAATGAAGATTCAAGGTGATTCATACAAAAGACTGGTGCAAGGTGCAAGGTACACGGTAAATGGTTAATTATTCGCTGACTGCTTTTTTTGGAAAGTCAATTGAGTAATGCAGGCCTATGCTCTCCTTCCTGTTTTGCGCATGCTTGATTATAATATATCCTACATTGACAAGATTTCTCAGTTCACAGATCTTTTTTGAGATAAGTGAGCGTTTATAAAGGCTTTCTGTTTCCTGATACAAAATATCAAGACGTATCATGGCTCTTTCAAGACGCAGGTTCGACCTGACGATCCCGACATAATTGCTCATGATCATCTGAACCTCCTTAATGCTCTGTGTGATAAGAACCATCTCCTCGAGATGTGTTGTGCCCTTATAATCCCATACAGGTATTTTTTCCTCAAAAGTCAGCTCTTTCAGCCGTTTTGAGGAATGTACTGCAGCCCTGTGTGCATAGACAACAGCTTCCATAAGCGAATTTGAGGCAAGCCTGTTTGCGCCATGCAGTCCGGTTGAGGAGGCTTCACCTATAGCATAAAGCCTGTCAATATTACACCTTCCGTCCATGTCCACTTTAATGCCTCCGCATGAATAGTGCTGGACAGGTACCACGGGGATCAAATCTCTGGTAATGTCGATGCCTCTCGCAAGACAGTGTTCATAAACATTCGGAAAATGATCTTTAAGACCTTCAGGATTAAGATGTGTGCAGTCGAGCCACACATGATCATCACCCCATATTTTCATTTCATTATCGATAGCTCTGGCAACGATGTCTCTGGGTGCAAGAGATCCCCTGCTGTCGTATCTGTTCATGAACTTTTCGCCCTGCATGTTTTTCAGAACAGCGCCGAATCCCCTGAGAGCTTCTGTTATCAGGAAAGACGGCCTGGCATTGGGATCATACAGAGAGGTTGGGTGAAACTGGATAAATTCCATATTCTCAATTGTTCCCTTAGCCCTGTAAACCATTGCAATACCATCTCCAGTGGCAATTTCCGGGTTTGTGGTTGTAAGATAAACATTACCTATTCCTCCTGTTGCCACAATTGTGATTTTTGACAGGAAGGCTATAACTTTCTGGTTCACGAGGTCTGCAACATACGCGCCAAAACATTTAATTTCAGGATAATTGCGTTTGACAACTTCTCCAAGATGATGCTGGGTAAGAAGTTCAATGGCAAAATGCTGTTCATAGATATCGATGTTTGGATCCTGTTTTATTCTATCCATAAGAGTCTTCTGGATAGCCTCACCTGTTTTGTCCTTATGATGCAGTATCCTGTGTTCGGAATGGCCTCCTTCTCTTGCCAGGTCATATGAGCCGTCAGGATTCTTATCAAAGGGTACACCCAGCTCGATCAATTCGCGTATCCTGTCGGGAGCCTCTGTTACCACCATGCTGACCACCTTTTCATCACAGCAGCCATCACCCGCTATGATTGTATCGCGGATATGTTTTTCAAAGTTGTCAGGTTTGCTGAAGACAGCTGCAATTCCACCCTGGGCATAACTGGTATTTGTATCTTCAAGATTTGCCTTTGTCACAACGGATACCTTGCCAAACTTTGAAGCCTTAAGCGCAAATGTCAGCCCTGCTATCCCTGAACCAAGAACAAGGAAATCGGTTCTTTTCTTCATTGCTCTACTCCCTGTAAAAGGTGTAAAGATACAAATAGAATTTGTGTTTTGGATATCAGTCTAAGTACACGTAAATCACAGGAGACCCCTTACTCAATTGTAAAAGCAAACTTTTTAAATTACTTTTGCCTTCCGTATCTTAACAACAAAAGTTTTTATGACCCGGGAAGATGTATTTAAGAAGCTGATCGCACATTGCAAGGAATACGGGTATGTATTTCCCTCAAGCGAGATTTATGACGGTTTAAGTGCAGTATATGACTATGGGCAGTATGGTGTTGAACTGAAGAATAACATTAAAGAATACTGGTGGAACAGTATGGTCCTGCTCAATGAGAATATTGTCGGTCTTGATTCTGCAATCTTCATGCATCCCACAATCTGGAAAGCTTCGGGACATGTTGATGCATTCAACGATCCGCTGATAGATAATAAAGACTCCAAAAAAAGGTACCGTGCCGATGTGCTGATCGAAGAGCATATGGCAAAGACTGAAGATAAAATAAACAAGGAAATTGAAAAAGCCAGACAGAGATTTGGAGATGCCTTTGATGAGAATAAATTCAGGGAAACAAATCCGAGGGTGCTGGCAAACCAGGCAAAGATCGATGAAATAGACGCACGCTTTATCAGGGCGATGAATGAGAATGACCTGACTGCCCTGAGGCAGATAATCATTGACAATGAGATTGTGTGTCCCATATCAGGTACACGTAACTGGACGAATGTCAGGCAATTTAACCTGATGTTTGCCACGGAAATGGGTTCAACATTCGATGGGGCAAGCAAGGTCTACCTGCGTCCCGAAACAGCCCAGGGTATTTTTGTTAATTTCCTTAACGTACAGAAAACAGGCAGGATGAAGATACCCTTTGGCATTGCACAGATTGGCAAGGCCTTCCGGAATGAGATCGTTGCCCGGCAGTTTATCTTCAGGATGAGAGAATTTGAGCAGATGGAGATGCAGTTTTTTGTAAAACCCGGCACCGAGCTTGAATGGTTCAGACACTGGAAAGATGTGAGAATGAAATGGTTCAGGGCTTTCGGCTTCGGTGATGATAATTACCGGTTCCATGATCATTCCAAACTTGCTCATTATGCAAATGCAGCCACTGATATAGAATTTAAATTCCCGTTTGGCTTCAAGGAGGTGGAAGGTATCCATTCACGTACCGACTTCGACCTGAAGCAGCATCAGCAGTACAGCGGCAAGAAAATGCAGTATTTTGATCCGGAGAAGGGAGAATCCTATATACCCTATGTGATCGAGACATCCATAGGTGTTGACAGAACCTTCCTGCATGTTATTGCAGGTGCATACTTCGAGGAAGAGCTTAAAAAAGATGACGGAACCACAGATATGCGGGTAGTGCTGAGGCTCCCTGCCTTCCTGGCTCCTGTAAAACTTGCAGTCATGCCTCTTGTAAGAAAAGACGGACTGCCGGAAATCGCAGAAAAGATCATTGATGACCTGAAGTTTGATTTTAACTGCCAGTATGATGATAAGGATTCCATCGGCAGGAGATATAGAAGGCAGGATGCTATAGGAACCCCTTATTGCATAACCATTGATCATCAGACACTTGAGGACAAAACTGTTACTGTAAGATATAGAGATTCGATGAACCAGGAGCGAGTAACCATTGATAAGCTGAAAGATAATATCAGGAGTATGGTTGATATGAGTTCTGTTCTCAGGAAGTTAGAAACCGGTTAACTAAAAGTGCATGTAAAATGAACCGGCATTACAAATCTCCGAAGATTCTGAAATCAATCAAGAGAATGATCACAAGAAAGAATCTTTCCGAACATAATCTTATTTTTGATTTTTTCTTAAGACTTCCGCATAAAAATCCGCAAGATAGAATCCTTATTGATGTAGGAGCACATTATGGTATATCAATGCTTAAGTTTGCCAGATCAGGCTGGACAGTATATTGTTTCGAGCCGGACGACAACAACAGGTATATTTTAGAAAAAACCATACTGGAGAATAAATTAAAGAAAGTTATCGTTGACAACAGAGCTGTATCGGATGTGGAAAAAAGAGTAAAGTATTATACCAGTGAAATATCAGACGGCATCAGCAGTATGATAAGGTTCCATGAAAGCCATAAAGAAGCAAAAGAGGTAGAAACAATCACATTGTCATCCTTTTGTAAGGTTAATGATATCTGTAATATTGACTTTCTTAAAATAGATACTGAGGGAAATGATCTGAGAGTTATTGAAGGTCTTGATTTAACGCATAACAGGCCGACAGTTATCCTGTGTGAATATGAAGATGCAAAAACCAGATTGATAGGTTATACCAAGGAAGAGATGATCAAATATCTTGAAGAGAATGGCTACAGATGGATCATTTCAGAATGGTATCCAATTGTTGAATATGGAATAAGGCACCAATGGAAAAAGTTAACTGATGATATCTTGCTTGTTGATAACAAATCGTGGGGAAACATTATTGCTACCCAACCTGAATATTATCAGCACCTGATCGATGCAACCAAAAGAAAACTAAAATATAAACGAAATTGTATAAAACTGGTAAATCAATAAATATCATCTGTTGAAAATTTCTGCAGTTATATCAACCTACAACAGGGCGCAATTCCTTCCCGGCTTATTTGATTCTTTTAAGTCACAGACACTGCCTGCCACTGATTTTGAGGTTATAATCATTAACAACAACTCAACTGACAAAACTGAATCGCTGGCCCTGGAATTCCTTAATAATAATGAAGGAATTAAGGTCCGATATTTTACTGAAACAAACCAGGGATTATCTTTCTCCAGGAACAGGGGTATTCTGGAGGCCGGCTCTGAACTGGTCACATTCATTGATGACGATGCTATACCTGCCGATGATTTCCTCGGGAAAACAGTTACTTTTTTCGATACTCATCCGGATGTCGGAGCCGCCGGAGGCAGGATATTACTCAAATTTACAGGCAAGATACCTGTCTGGTACAATAATTTCCTGTCACCGCTGCTTGGTTATTTTAATTACGGAAACAAAACCAGACTATTTAAGTATAATTATTTCAGGGGATCAAATATGACATTCCGCAGATCACTTTTTGATACTCATAAACCATTTGATACACGACTGGGACGGAAAGGAGACCTTCTAACCGGAGGAGAAGAGAAAGAGCTTTTTTACAGACTGAAGAACAATGGAGTACAACTATGGTACATTGCTGAAGCTGTTGTATATCACCTTGTTACTGCAGAAAGGACAACGGTTGACTTTATAAGAAACCAGGCATACGGAACAGGGAAAAGCAAAAAGGTTCATGCACAGATTGAGGGTAATAGCGTACTTTTAAAAGCTTATATTGCCGAAATTTTTAAATGGGATGCTTCATTTGCAATTTCGCTGTTCTATTTTTTAACCTTCAGATTCAGCAAGGGTATCATGATACTTAAGTTTCGGTGCTGGATCAGCCGGGCACTTTTCTCCGCCACTGTTTCAAAGACAACTTAACTGGTTATCAGAGTGAAAAGTGATACAATATATATATTAGGTAACGGGCCAAGTCTGAATAAGATAGATATAAGAAAGCTGAAAGACAAGGACACTATCTCATTCAACAGGGCTTTTATAGCTTACAATGACTGGGGATTTTTCCCGAAATACTATATGGCTGTTGATGTAGTGGTTCTTCAGAACATTAAGGAAAAAGTCAGGGAGCTGATAGAAAGCTCTCCTATCGAGAAGTTTCTTCTTCCGTTGTGGTCCAGATCATATTTTGGGAATAGTGATAAGGTCTGTTACCTGAACTTAAGGGATTCCCGCTTTCTTAAAAGGAGAATATGGGGGAAAGATTTTAACAGACTCAGTATAATAGCGAATGTTGGAGCGACTTCAGTACCTGTTCTTAAAATCCTGGATTATAAAAATTTCATAATTCTTGGCACTGATTGTAATTATATCGAATCGAATATAAAAAATGTTGATATCGAATATAATCCTGAAAACAGGACAGGAAGGCGTATTATCTATAAATCTTCAGGAAACGATGATCCCAATCATTTCAGGCCCGATTATTTTGGCAGCGGAACGGAATACAGTAAGCCTCAACAGATGAACCATTATAAAGGATGGGAGTTTATAGCTAAAAGGATGAAAAGGGAAAAAATAAACATAATTTTGTGTAGTCCGGGTTCAAGATTAATTAATCTGTTTGCTGAGGGTGATTTTGAGGATATAATTTCGAAGTATTAACCGGGTAAACCTGCAGGTCTTTCAAGCTTAATACCGTGGGAGTAATAAAAAGACAGTCTATAAAGGGTACTGCCTATTCATACATAGGAACGGTAATTGGCTTCGTTACTGCCGGATTGCTAATCCCCAGGTTTCTCGCCACAGAACAGATCGGTCTTCTCAGCCTGTTAGCAAGCTACTCGACGCTTTTTGCTGTTTTTGCCAGCTTTGGCTTTACGAGTGTCGTAATTCGGCTCTTCCCCTATTTCAGGGATGAAGAAAAGCAGCATAACGGGTTTTTCTTCCTTACAACAGCAGTTACGGTTTGCGGCTACCTGCTATCTGTTTTACTGTTCTTCCTGCTTAAACCATTGATAATCAAGGATAGTATAGAACAGTCTCCCCTTTTTGTAAACTACCTTTACCTGGTTCCACTGCTTACTTTTTTCTTACTTATTTACACAGTTTTTGACTCATATAACCGCGCATTATTCAATGCCACCTACGGAACATTCCTGACTGAGGTATTTCAGCGGATGGCAATTTTAATTATCCTTCTTTTATTTATTGCCGGTCTGACTGGCTTTCACCACTTTGTTTTATTGTATATCTCTGCATTATGCCTGCCCGGTATTCTAATTTTCTATCCCCTGATCCTGAAGAAGCAGATTTTTGTAAGTCCTCAGTTATGTTTTATCAAAAAGGATTTACGTAAGGAGATTATAAGCGTTAGCACATTTGGAATTATTATTGGTTACAGCAACATAATCATACAGAGGGTTGATACTATAATGATCAACTCAATGATAGACCTGAACGCAACCGGTATTTATTCTATTTCTCTTCTTTTCGGAAGCATAGTATCGCTTCCTTCCCGCTCTCTTAACAGAATCTCTACTACAGTGATCTCCGATGCCTGGAAAATCGACGATATTGACACGATAAAGTCAGTCTATTACAAAAGTTGTCTGAATCAGACCATCATTGGCGGACTTGTCTTTGCAGGGATATGGGCCAATATTGCCAATGTGTTCCATATCCTGCCGTCAGATTTCCTGAGCGGTAAATATGTAATATTCTTTTTCGGACTTTCGGCGTTAATATCCATGATGTCGGGAGTCTGCAGCCAGATAATCAATTTATCAAAAAGTTACAGGTATAATACGTACTTTACATTTGCTTTTGGATTAATGGTGGTGGTTACCAATCTGATCCTGATCCCGGCCCTGGGAATCGTCGGTGCTGCTCTGGCTGCATTAATTTCAAACTTTATATACCATTTACTTCAAATAATATTCCTGTATATAAAGTACAGGCTATTCCCTTATGACATAAAAATAATTATCGTAGCCATTATTATTGTGTTTACATATTTATTCAGTCTCCTTATTCCTGAACTCCACAATTTTATCTTTGATATCTTCGTCAGAAGTGTATTAATGACATTTTTATTCGGATCACTTATTGTTGTTCTGAAGGTTTCAAAGGATGTTGATGATGTTAAAACATTGGTCATTAACAGGCTTCGTTCATTATTTAAATGATCCCTGATATGAATATTTACCTTGTCGGATATGTTCCTAAATATTTCTTCAGCCACAGACACACCAATTTCTGGCCCTGGAGTTATCTTACAAATACTTTCAGGCAGCTTGGATATAATGCATATCATTTAAATGTAGATAAAATAGACCACAGCAAACCCGGACTTTATATCTGCTGGAATAGTCCCGACACTATAGAGCTTATAGATAAGTACAAACCGCATAAAGAGAGTATTCTTGTGCAAAAGCTTACCAGCTTTGATACAGGTCCTGAAAGCCGAAACAGGGGATGGACCGAAGATCCGATGAATTTTTTTAAGGAATGGCACTGGCCTCAATATCAAAAACTTGACCTGTTAAACGATTCGGGTTACCGGTTTTATGCATTCGGAGCCAAAACTGATATTGAGAGTTTCCCGGTAAAAAAAAGAATCGTTGACAAATATGCCGACCGGATCTTCTGGATCCCATGGGGAACCATGATCGTATCCTATGAGGATATAATAAAAAGCGAGCCTGTCGTTAACGGCTTTATTTATGATCTTGCCTTTGTCGGATCCCGATGGGGTTCTCGTTACAGGGGAAATATCTCTGAATGGGATAGTTATCTGCAACCTCTCATCGATGCAGCGGGGAAGAGTTTTATTGCAGGACGTGGCACACGAAGGGGACCAGTATCTGTGCAGGAACATGTTGAAGCACTGAAAAAAGCCTCATTATGCCCGATAATACATGCAACATCCTGGAAGATAGAGAAGGGTATCATGGACAGGTTCTGGACTGTCTTTTCTTTAGGGAGATTTGGAGTGACGGATAATGACGGTATTCTCGATTTTTACGATGAGAAAGAGGTCGTGCTTGCCCTGTCACCGGAAGAATATGTTGAAAAAAGTCTTTATTATATGAGAAATCCGGCTATGCAAAAACCTTATATTGAACATGCTCTCAGACTGATCAGGGAAAAATATAATCAGCACGAAGTGTGGAAAAGTATACTACCGAAGATTTTTTCAGAATAAGATGAGAATATGCCTTTACAACTCTCCCGATAAACCGAAGGGTGAATTTTTTGACAAAATGATCTGGTGTCCCTTGTCAGGAGATATTGTATACCTTGTAAGGTTTTTACGCAATGCATATGATGTAAATCTCAGCCTGCACGTCGAATCTGTCTTCAGGAAATATTTTGAAGGTGATCCTGAACCGGATATCATATTTTTTGAGATTGAGCAGGCCTATTCATTACAGAAGGAGAGGTTGATAGCATTTTATTCCCAGAGCGATACTCTTGCCGGTAATACTTTTAATATCATTTCTGAAAATCCCGGGTACAGATATATTAATTATGTCCCCGATGGGACGACAGAGGAAGCAGATTCTTTCTTCAGACAAAAGAATATCCCTTTCCTTAATTATTCATACAGGCACCTGAAAGAAACAAGACCTGATATCCTGGTCCTGTACAACGACTGGACAAAAGCTGCAATAAGGATAATTGCACAGTGTCACAGGCTCAAAATCCCTGTTGTGTGCATACAGGAATCCATTATTGATTTCGGTGATTCATTTAAAAGGATGCAGTACGCCGATGATGTAATTATCCAGGGTATCAGGTCGGCAACACTGCTGCCCCGAAACCATTTTTTTCTTGCCGGTAATCCAAGATATAAATGTTCCACGGCAAGAAAAAAGAGTGCTGAATATGCACTGATAAACTGTAATTTCACCTATGGGATCTTTGAAGAGGTACGGTATACCTGGCTTGATGAGGTTACAGCCGTGCTGGATGAACTTGGTATTAACTATCTTATTTCTCAGCATCCGAGAGATAAAGGTGACCTCGGCAGATATAAAAAACATATAAGATCGTCAGGCGACAAAGTAATTAAGCAGATTGATAATGCAGGCCTGCTAATTACCCGCTTCAGCAGCCTTATACACGAAAGTCTTACCCGGGGAGTACCCGTGGTTTATTACAATCCTCATGATGAACAGATGCTTTATGATTTCGGATTTGACCCGGAATTCCTGGTGCTGGCCGGAGAAAAAACTGCTCTTAAGAAATCTGTTCCAACTCTTTACAATAAAAATATTTCCGGTAAGACCCTGGAATTGTACCTTAATATACATTGTCTGCCGGTTCATACAAAACCTGTGTCAAGCATTAACTACCTGCTGGCCAGGTATGACTTCAACCTTCCACGGTTTACTTTTACTGATCTTGTGCACCTGGCTTTATATCATCCGGTAGTTGTCAGGTATGGAAGGAAGATCCGAAAGATATTATACGGAGTGTCTGAATCTGAAGATTGATTCGGCGAGAAGAAAATCATCTTCATAATCAATATCGAGTGACTCGGTCCTGTCCATCTCAAACAAGAATGGTTTAAGCCCGATCCGGTCTTTTAGCTTAACATAATTCTCCCTGCTGTTTATGAAGATCGCACTGTTGATCTCATACAGGCGATCCACTTGCTGTGACCTTGGCCATTTTGTTTCTCCCTTTTCGTAATTCACGGGTTTGCCCAGCCTGTCCCAGATATGAACCCTGAGTGGTGTCACTGATATCAGGGAATCATTCTCATGTGTTTTAATGACCCTGAAATAATCATTAATTGCCCTGGTGTATACAGATTCCCCTGTAAAGGGTGATGTTACGTGGGTCCATAGAATGTGTGGTCCTCCGATAATTGTGGCTGCATATCTGATAAGATCATCCGTTCTGGTATCCGAGGTTGCCAGCTCAGCAGGCCGTTTATCTATTTTAACCCTCTCCCCGTACTGTCGCCCAAGATCCATAACCTTCCGGTCATCTGTACTCAGGACAATCACATCAATAAGCCTGCAGCTCACAAGCTGGTCGAGTTTTATTTTCAACAGGCCGCCTTCTATACCTGCAAATTGCCGGGTATTTTTATTTTTTACTCTTTCACTGCCGGCCCTGCATGGCAGGAAACATGTCACTTTCATTAAGGTCATTTAAGCTGTGTGCTGCCGGGATCATGGAGAAGCTTTGAAATACCACCGTCATATTCAATATATGCACCGGTAAGGAAGATATTTCTCTCACATAAGGCCAGGATGAGTCGTGCAAGCTGCCGTGGATCACCTATCATATCTGCAGGATGATATTGTTTCAGCTGATTATATTCTTCTCTGGTAAGGCCCGCTTTAAGCATAGGTGTATCAATAGCTGCCGGAGCAATGCAGTTGACCATAATATCAGGGGCAAGTTCAAGGGAAAGGTTCTGTGTCAATGTCTTTATTGCCCCCTTTGTTGTTGCATAAATAATGAAATCTTTCTTGCTCTGGCCTGCATGAATACTTCCGATATTAACAACACTCCCCCCGCTAAGATATTTATGCAGTTTCTGAACAAGCATAAAGGCTGCAATAAAATTTACATTTACACTTTCATGCCAGTCGTCATATGTAAATTCATTGAATTTCTTCTTCACCTGAACTGCAGCATTGTTTATGAGAGCATCTATCTTTGTCAGTCCTGTCTCAGCAATCTTCTTTTCTATTGTATTAACCGCATCATCAACAGAATAGAGGTCAGTAGTTATTTTAATATCAGCATTTGAGAAGGATTCTCTTTTATCAGTCCCGATAACGAACCAGCCCTCCTCCTTAAAGAAATCGACAAGCGAGCTCCCTATTCCGCCGAGGCAGCCGGTAATTAGAATTACTTTTTTATTCATATCCATTATATATTTGATTTAAGCAATGAAATTGAATTCAGATGTACATTTCTCCAGGCGCTATGCCCGGAATTTGTATTATGGCTCAGCAGGATGCAGTTATCCATTTTTCTCAGGACAGAATCTTCCGGCAAAGGTTCATTCTCATAAACATCAAGCCCTGCATAACTTATTTTCCCGCTGATAAGCGCCTCAACAAGATCATCCTCTTTTATTATCGGACCACGGGCAGTGTTTATTATTACTACCCCCTCTTTCATTGCAGAAAACAGCGAGTGGTCTACGAGGTGATAACTTGTAGGGTTAAGATCACAATGAATTGCAATCACATCAGAAGAAGCGAGTAGATTTTCCCTGTCAACTCTCCTGCCATAGAAAGAGCGGTTCAGGCTTTTTAGTTCCTCGTCACTTTTAATATCGTGCCAAAGAATATTATCGCAAAACACAGATAGTTTCCTTGCAACCTCAGATCCTATATTGCCATAACCTATAATTCCGACCGTAATCTCATTCAGGGTGTAGCCTTTTGGCTTAAACCATTTCCCTTCATGCATAAGTCTGTTATTCTCTTCTATTTTCCTTAGTATCGTCAGCATGAGTCCGATTGTGCTTTCCGAAACAGGTATTGTAAAAGCATTTGCAGTATTCAGCACCTTTATTCCTTTGGATTCAGCATAAGCTTTATCAATTGAATCAATCCCGGTGCCCCATTTCACTATCAGCTTCAGGTTTTCAGCTGAATCGATGACTCTCTTTGTTATCCTGTCATCACCGCATATAATACCTTCAATACCAGTGCTTAGAATATTAATCATTCCCTCTTCCCCGAATCGTTCCTCTACTTTCGGGACAATTACATCATATCCGGTAAAATGATCTTTATAATCCTCCCATTCAATTTGCAAATAGGGAGCTGTAACGGCGATCTTCTTCACTCTTATTTATTTTGAACACATACCAAAATTGCTGTAAAACAATGACATAAAAAAGCTTTTTAAGTCCGGTTAAGATATGTAAAAATAACTAATTTTGTTTTAACTTTTTTCGTACTGATCTTACTGACACATGAAGAAGAATTTCAAACTACCCGGATACGGAGTTTATCTTATTGCTGTTCTTATTTTTACAGCGCTCTCATTTATTTATTTCCCCCCTGTTCTTGAAGGCAAAAAGCTGGTTACCAACGACAATAGTGTTTACAGGGCATCGGCAAAAGAGATCATTGAGTACCGTGAGAAGTACCATGAGGAGCCGTTATGGACAAACTCAATGTTTGGAGGAATGCCGGCCTATCAGATATCAGTAAAATATAAAGGCAACCTCATGAAGCCTTTCCTGAATTCACTGCAGATCTACAGTTTCCCGGTCGCAGCAATTTTTCTGATGCTACTGGGCTTTTACATATTACTTATCGTTTACGAAGTGAATCCCTGGCTCGCTATTGCGGGAGCCATAGCATTTACTTTTTGTTCATATAATTTCATACTTATTGCAGCCGGTCATAATACTAAAGCCTATGCCATTGCCTACATGGCTCCGATGATAGCAGGGATTATCCTTGCGATCCGGAAAAACAGGATGGC
>Ga0315550_1000782_pt1 | contig 19721 bp, 11 predicted proteins | sample SalMarSW160190MG_2_FD_203100 | JGI IMG/M metagenome (GOLD analysis project Ga0315550, IMG submission 203100) | Salt marsh sediment microbial communities from the Plum Island Ecosystem LTER, Massachusetts, United States - Salt Marsh Sediment SW1601-90 ... | reverse complement strand
GTCTTCGTCCATTCTCGTGGCCCCTCGGGATCAGCCGCCCCGTCCCATGCGAGCCGGAAAGCGGCCATCGCATCCTCTCGGCTCGCTGTGTAGCCCCGTTCCGTTGGCTTCTGCGGCGCTCTGGCGGTGATGGTCCAGAACCAAGGCCGATCCTGCGGCGACTGAGGCGACCGAAAAATGCGCCCGACCACTTGGCCTGAAGCGTTGCCAAGCCGCACGTCGAAGTCGTTCGTATCCCAATGGCCGCCACCACGGCTCCTGTTCGCGGAGATGAGGACAAGTTGCTCATCGCTCATGGTCAAATAGCCTCGAAAGTCTACAGCGGCCTGGACTGGTTGCAACCATCGCCTAGCACAATCATACTGTTGAATGGATAGCTGGGGGAAATCCAATGGCCGATAGAGATGTTGATCCAAAATATAAGGCTTTCTGCGACGCAATAAGCCCTTACGACATCGGAGGATGACCGCCGACAGCGCAGGGTCATTTTTCCCCACCTGCCTCCGAGCGGTCATCGGTCCACGCTGGTGCGGAATGCATCGGGAGCGATTGGCTCGAAGCCGACGCGTGGTAAAGTTCCTCGTAATTGAGTGCGATCGAGGCCGTCGATAGACAGCGGTCGTTGTGCTCGCTTGCGCGCTAAGATCTTGGACGAACCGCCGCATTCTTATTGATTTAAATCAATGACGCAGTTGTCGGCCTCGTTATTCAAAAACATTGATTCTGTTATGCTTGGAAGGATAACCGTGGCCTCTCGACGACAATTACTGATGGCGGTGGTCGCGGCGACAATTTTTGTGTGCACGCCCGTCTTTGCCCAGCAAATCGTGCAAGTCGGCCGGCACTCGCTTGATCGAAAGGCCATTCTCGACGTCGTACGCGGTTCCATAGAACGCAGGCTGGGCATCAAGGTTATTTTTGTGGTCGAGCGGATGACGCTGTTCGACGATTGGGCATTCGCAGCATTGCATCCACGCAACCAAGCGGGAAATCGCATCGATTATCGGCGGACGCTTATTGCAAAAGACTTCGATCCCGAACTGGACAGCGACTTTGTCGAAGCTCTACTGCGGCGGAACGGCTCTTCCTGGTCGATTGTTGAATTAGCCTTTTTGCCGACCGATGTCGTATGGTTGGAATGGGAAAAGAAATACAAATTGCCGCGCGCGTTATTCTTCATCGAATAGTGCGCTGAAACGATCACGCAGTTGTGCGGCAACGTTTTAAGATCAACAGGCGTTTGCGTCAGGTGGCGGCAATCCCCGTCGCTAGCCGCGGCGGGGGAGCCCGGGCAATGGGGCGTAACTCCTGAAACGCAGCGTCTGCTGCTGCATTGGCGCGATGCAGACCGCGACCGAAAGCTCTTCCTTTGCCAGCGTGAAGCGGTCGAAACCCTGATCTGGCTCACCGAAGTCGAGCCGAAGGCCTATCGCAAGCAGATCGAGGACGCTAACGCCGAAACCAATCCGGGTCTCTACCAGCTTGCCTGCAAAATGGCGACCGGCGCTGGCAAGACCACGGTGATGGCGATGATTATTGCCTGGCACGCGGCAATCAAAGCTAACTTCTTGGCTCGCAGCGAAAAAGAAAAGAAAGACGCTGAGCGCGCGGAAGCTGGCAAAGTGGCCGAAGCGCAAGCAAAAGAGATGTTCGATCAGTTGAACTGGTATGCAACAAAAAAATGGGGAGATAATTGGTCGAATGCGAGACAATATGATCTTGTGAGATTCGCGCAGGTAATCACAAATGCGCTACGCTCCGACGGCGTTCTGAGTTCCAACGACACTCACGATATCAAGTTAATGGCAGCTGCCCTCTCAGCGAAATTGATATTTGGTGTCAACTCCGCCGAGTGTCAAGCGTCTCTTAAAAAGCTCCAAGACCGACGCAATTAAATGGAACCTTCAGAGGAAATGAACGGTTCATTTTTGCCTCGTTAAATAGAATATCAATTCGTCCAATAATATTACGATTGAATTATCCGAAAGTAGTCCGCATAAGACCCAGGGCGACAATCAAAGAAACGAGCGGTTCAATTGAAATTGATATGAATGGCAAGTTTACAATTGTCTGGAGAAAAGGCGAAAACGTGCAAAGGCGCAATCGAAAACAATGTCGCCACTGGGAATTGTGCTGCCCACTATACATCAAGGGACAAGAAGGGGCTTTTTGGTAACATGGTGGTGAGAAGTAGCTGGACTTTAAAGAAAGAATAAAGACCGTGCGCCCAGATGGGGCGAGGCAAGATTGTCGCCGAATGGGCAGATGCCGTTGCAGTCTTCTTTTGCGGCGCCGCTGCGGCCTAAAGCGTTACGGCATCAAAGCCGGTTCCGACCGAGCGGGCGAAGTGGTGGCGCAACAAAGTGGCGTCAGCTGGCGTGCCCCCAATGAGACACTGCTGGTATGCGGAACTTATGCGGCCGATGCGCGAAATCGAAGCCAAGCAGTGAGAATGCCCGCGCTGAGAGCCACCTGAACAGTTGCGGGCGCGTCTAACTCCAAGTCGGTCGCTGTCCAATCTATACGCGAATCTTGACCGGCCAGAGGCTCGAGCGGGACTTCAGCTCGCTCGATCCCCCCATCCCTCAGAAATGCGCCAACTACCACGCCGCCGCAGGCCATGCCGCTTGATCGGAATCGGCGCTAGTGCTTGCGCGCTTGCTTCGCGCGGGCGTAACCTCGCTGTACCGCTGTCACCAACTTCTCAAAATCGCCGCTCAGTCCTTGCGACGCGATCCACAATCCCTGTTGCCCCAACGCTGCATTGGTCCGCTGGGCAAACTGGGCAAGCCTGGTCAGCTTCAGCGTGTGCAAGAAAGCCGGATCTATCTTGAGCAGGATGCCGCGGGCGGCAAACTGAGGGATTACGTTTTCCACGTTCACCACCTTGAAATCCTCGACTGCCGACCACGGAATCCAAGCGTCGGTCAGGCGTGTGTCTCGTACTCCCGCCGGACCCGTCGAAACCTTGAGCCCCCTGCTCAGGGCGAACATGCCGCAGACCAAGGCGCCTATGCCGCCCAAGGCGACCAAAATGAAACCAATGACCTGAAAGAAATAGAGCATTGTCTGTCCCGGCTCCGGGCTAAACGGACCTGATCGGAGAACAATGTAGCCAGATGCCAAGCCGGCGCCTGCGGCGCTTAAGAGCAAGAATACCAGCGCCAACACGACATAGCGCGCGGACGAGATATCGAAAGATTCCACCGGCCAGTCTTCGCGGCTCTCTTGCGGCCTTTCCATGTCACGCCCCTTCACGCGCTCAACCGGTTTCGCAGATAGCGATGCAGAATTCGCGGTCGAAAATGAGCTATTCAGGAAGCACGCTGCGCTCGCATTGTTCTGTTGCGGACATTTTGCGGCCACGCATATTTAGCGGCTTGCCCCTTTGGGGCGAGTTGCGAAATACGACAACAAAGCTGCAATTGCCGCGATGATCCCGCTCACGTATTTCCAATATCGCCAGGCAGTCAAATAATCGTCTCCCATGAATGGCATGGCACTCCTAATCCCGCTATTCCTATCGAGGTAGAATCCGATAGCGACCACCAGCGCGAAGACGACAACGAAGATCACGAGAAGAAGAATTGCTCTCATTGTGTTGTTCATAGTTATGCCACCTTCAATTCAGCCACCACGTCTATCTATCCGTCGTTGATCGTACTCACGCCGCCGCATAGGCGGCATTCGAAATCTTGAACGCAGGTCGCATTTCTTGGACAACCGGTCGCGTTGAAAACCATTGCGTCGATTGGCATATCGTGCCGCTTTCCTCTTTTTCCCGTCCGTTAGGCGAGTTCTGCATCGAGGGGCACGCCAGCGCGTTTCAGAACCGAAACAAGTCGCTTAATGTCGGGGAGAGCATCAACATTGAACTTCACAGGAGGTCCCGTTTCGCGCTCGAAGTCGAGATAATGCGCGGCACGGTTGGCGTGCAACAGCGCTACGCCAGCGCCTCGCAAGCCTCCGAACGCTACCAATGCCCACCCAACCCAGCGAGGAAGTCTTCTCTCGATGGCGTTAACCTTCGTGATTTCCTTGAAAGGCAGATCGACGATGGTCCAAAGATTTGCGATCAAGAGTCCGTCTTTGCGCAGTTGTACCCAGCTGCAAGCATATCGAGCCGCCATGTACAAAACGACCAGCGCAAACAGACCGGGTATCGCGAACATAGCAGGGATTTGCCATACGCCTTCGAGCCAGGCCTCGCTGTTGATAATAACGAGCGGCAAAGCGAAGAAGGTGATGCCAAATAGGAATCCCAACACATCGGGCATCACCGTCGCTGGTATCGCCTCGTGACGCAGAGCCTTGTCGGGGATAGAGGGCCTGGGTATCAAGACATAAGTGGCAACGCCCAGTCCTCCCCAAAGCAGCCCACTCGTCCAGGACGGAGCTCTCAGGTCCGTAAATGTCTGGACGACTGCGATGACGAACAGCGCGAGGCTTATTGCGCGCCTTCCGAGCTCAATGACGCCGTCCTTACGCATGTGATGCCACCCCGCTGCCGGCCAGTCGGCAATAATTGGTGAACCGAGGAAGTCATGGCTTTGATCAACATCTATGTTGTGGCGTCGACTCCGAAAGTGCAGTTTCAGCTAGTTGCAATCAATGCCTCGACCTGCGCGCAGGCTGTTCGCTATGCGTGTGACGATTGCATCGTAGCGTTTACGTTGCGTTGCCGGGTATCGCAGATAGATGTGATGGGCAATCGGCGCGGTACAGTCTTTCGATAGCAGCGCTTTCATGTAGACAATTACCGACCCTCGCGTGCCGGAATAGGCAAACCAGTCGCCCGTACCCGCAGAGTAGGTGATCGTGACGCCATCTGCGCGAGCAGTATTCAGCGTGAACTCTCGATAACCCCGAAACGTTTCGGCCACCACAATGAATGAGCCATAGACAGAAATCCGACCCTTGCCGTCCGCGGAGGTCCAGCTTTGTCCGTCACCATTCTCAGGCGGCCGATCTGCAGAGAATCCGTTGAGCGGCACTTCGGCCCTCGTACCAAAGCGCGGATTAACGTAGGTCGTCCATCCATTGGCGAGTGCAACCGAGCAGCACGCCACAATCAGACCTGCCGCGATGAGCGCGTAGCAACCAGAATGCCTGCTCCTCATGATGCACAACACGTTACCGACCTCGTGAGGCGTTCCACTGTCCCGTCACCGGCTTTGGCGATTTGCCCTTTGCATGCACCAATCCAGATGCCCCCGCGTCGGAGACCCGGCCCGTGAACTGCCCCTCAAATGAATAGCTCAGGGCGTTCGCCATCCAGGTGTACTTGTTGTCCAGCGCCACGTACTTCGTTCGGCCCGTCAATGTAGCCGTGATGTGCCCATCTTGCGACACTTGGCCGCTCAGCGTCGCGCTAAGTATCGACTGCGTCGTGCCCCTGTTCTGGGTGTGCGTGAAGGTTCCCGATACCTGGCCATTTTTGATCGTCAGCTTGAGGACACCACCCCCGTCCGTAATATCGGCGATATAGACCTTGCCGATATAATTGCCATCAAGGCCTCGCGCACCCTGGCGTGACGCCTGCTGACGCTGAACGGCAGCGAGTATTTCGGCGGCTTTTGCGTTCTTGCAGTACTCAAGCCCCTGCTGCAGATGCTTGATTGCCTGATCGACCTTGCCGTTCTTTCCCAGTACAATAGCCCGGTTCCACAACGCGAACGCAATTCGCTGAGAATCCGATCCTCGGTCGCACGGCTTTGATTTCGCCTGTTCGATCACATTGCGGCGGAGTTTCGCGTAAACGTTCAGTTCTTCTTGATATTCTGGTGACTTCTGGCCATAGCGAATAGCCTTGCCGAGAAGATCCGTCATGGCTGCGACATGCGCCTCGTTGTTAGGATCGAGCACGCCGTCCTTTTTCAAGGCTTCTTGCACTAGGCTGGCGAATTTGCTCACCTTGTGAGAGTCGTTGCCGACGATCGATTTAATCTTGGCGATCTGTTGGTCGTGGGCGCTCCTCTTGACGGCAGTTTCGATTTTGGGGGCGTTCTTGCCTGAGCTAGCCGCAGACCCGCCGGCCATGCGCTTGCCGCTCCAGCTGCCGGCCGCGCCGGGCGGATCGTCGCAATAGCTCCATTTGGCGGTGAAACGGTCATCCGTGAAGACGAAGCGGGCACGCCCCCAGTAGAAGCGCCCGTTCCTGGCGGCACTGCAGCGCCGGTTGGAGAGGGTCTCGCTCCAGTAGCCCTCCAGGACGTTGCCTTTAAGCTGCCCTACGACCTCACCGTTGTCGGTGGCGTAGTGACCCGACACAGAGGTGCCATTCTGAACGAAGGTTAGCGGGCCGTCCGAGCTGTTGAAGGTCCAGCTCCCGCTAATCGCCGGTACCGCAACAACCGACGGTACCGCCGGTTTGGCGTTTCCGCCCGACGTGCCGCCGATTGCCGGCACCGCAACAACTGATGGCACCGCTGGTTTGGCGCTTCCGTCTGACGCGCCGCCAATCGCCGGCACCGCAACAGCCGACGGCGCTGCCGCGTCGATCTTGCCGCCGCCCGTTTCGCCTACGCGTGCCGTCGTCGTGGCCTTGCTGCCGTCGGAGAACCGCACGGTGATCAGGAAGTTCTGCCCCAGCTTGAAATAGCCGGAATTGTTGGCGAAGAGCTGGAACGTCGCCCGACCGGTCACCGGGCTGGAGATATCCGCGTCCTTCGGGTTCAGGCGTCGGCCGTCTTGCAACACACCCAGGATCCAGTAGTAGTTCGGTGTCGTGTCCCAGACCTGCCCGCCCGCCGGCCGACCCGAGGCATCGGCGGACTGGAGTATGATGTAGTTTATATTGCGCGCCGCTCCGCCGCTGTCGACCGTCAGCAGGAACTGGCCGTCCGGCTGGCCGTTGGCCGAGGCTTGTCCTCCCTGGCCGACGACGTCTTGCTTCATGTCGATGAAGCGCGCCGCCAGTGAGGCCGGGCCGTTCGCCGCCACCGGCGGTTTGGCGCTTCCGCCCGACGCGCCGCCGGCCATGCGTTTGCCGCTCCAGCCGCCGGCCGCGCCGGGCGGATCGTCGCAATAGCTCCATCGGGCGGTGAAACTGTCGCCCTTGAAGACGAAGCGGGCCCGCCCCCAGTAGAAGCGCCCGTTCCTGGCGGTGCTGCAGCGCCGGTTCGAGAGGGTCTCGCTCCAGTAGCCCTCCAGGACGTTGCCTTTAAGCTGCCCCACGACCTGTCCGTCGTCGGTGGTGTAGTGGCCCGACACAGAGGCGCCATTCTGTACGAAGGTCAGCGGCTCGTTGGAGCTGTTGAAAATCCAACTCCCACCGATCGCTGCCAGGGGCGCGGCTACCGCCGTCGTCGATGACGCCGCGGGTGGCGCCGCTTGTCGCATCATCCTCTTGGCGAAGGCAATGCGGCTTTGGGCCTCGGCCTTGTCCCCCGGCGTCAGTTCGCGCGCCAGGCTCTGCTCGGCATTGGCGAGCATGGCCGGCCAGTCTTTGGCGTTGAAGGCGCGGGTATTGGCCTCGTTGCGCGCACGCATAAAGGCGTTGTAGTCGGCCAGGCCGGCGTTGAAGCGATCTATCACGCCGCGCGACAGCGGGTTTGACATGCCGCCCGGCATATTGCGTTGCAGGTCCGACATACGCTGCATCGCCTCGCGCGCCGACCACAGCTTGTTCTCGGTCACGAGCGCGTCGAAGCGGCGAGCCTCGGCCTCCACCTTGGGCCAGCCAGTAGCCGCGCGGCGCGTGCGCGCTAGCTTGTCCTGCGCATCGCGGTCCTGCGGCGCCAGCCGGGCTGCGGCCTCCAAGGCCGGAAGCGCCATCGGGAAGTCACGTTTGTAGGCGGCGTCCCAGCCTCGGCTCTTCACCATGGTGGCAACGGTGCGTGCCGCCGTGTTGCCGATGGCGGAATCGAAGGTCTTGGCCTTGCCGACGCTTGCCTCCGCCTCAACAAATTGTCCGGCTTCGGCATCCTTCTTGGCCTGAGCGGCGAGGCGGCGCGCCTCGGCCTGCTTCTCCGCGGGCGTTGACGGCGTGTGCTGACCTCCCGCTGCCGTCGCCGAAGGTGACGTTGGCACCGACTCGATCACGCTCAAAGTCAGCTCCGCCTCGCCCAGCTTGCGTTTCTCGCGGTCGCTTGCCACGACATGGGCGACGATCGAGCCGCGCTCGCTGCGCGAAATCGTTGGCGATTGCGAGATCGCGTTGGAGAGGCTGGTACCGGCATTCACCTGCCAGGTCCAACGCACCCCGCCTGCCGGCGGTGGGCCGCCGGTCAGCGCGGCCTGAAGGCCGATACGTTCGCCAACGACGTGCTGGGCCTGCGGCACCGGCACTAAGCCGCCCTTTGCCGGGTCCCATGTCATCGGCCGGTTCGGCGCTTCGACGACACTCACCTTAACCTGGTAGCCGACGCCGACATAGCTCGCCTCGACCTTCGCGATCTCGTCGCCATGCACGGGCACGCGCACGATGCCGCGCAGCGCCAGCGGCTTCGTATCGCGCACCTCGAAGGCGATGCGGCTCGCATTCTGCGTCAGCTCCCAACGACGGCTCGATGCCGGTTCAAGCCAACGGATGTCGAGCAGCTTGTCAGGCACCGTTGGGTTGGCGATCACGTTTGCGGTGACGCGCTGTCCGATATGGGCCTTGCCGTTCTCCGGCTCGAAGGTGATGCGGAAGGCAGGCGGTTCCACCGCGACGCTCTTCTGTTCGCACTCGCTGATGTTGCGCCAGGCTCCTTCGGAGAATTCTTGCAGCTCGCACCAGATCTTGACCTCGCCGATGCGGTCCCAGGTAACCCAGGTACCGCCGTTCTCGCTGGTTGCCGGCTCGAAGCTGACGGCAGGCTCCGACTGCCAGATCACCCGATACTTGCCGGCGGGAGTTGCAGGCTGCGAAGGCGTCCCTTCTTCGTCCGAGGAGAATATGAAGTTTTGGCCGGACGCGGCTCCGGGCGGCAAGGCGTTTGCGGCCGGTGCGCTCGGCGGCGTGGTCAATCCTTGCGCCCAGGCGGCGATCGACTGCCGGCTGCCGTAGAAGACGCGCTCGCCGATGCCCTTGGTGCTGACGGCAAGCGCAACGCCCTCGACTGTGACGCTTTTTTGCACGCTGGCGCCGGCGCTATCGGTGACGGTCACTGTGACGGCGTGCTTGCCGGCCTTTCCCGGCGTGAAAGTGGCCATGGTGCCGCGGCCGACCACCCCCGCCCAGGCATAGTTGTAAGGCGGCTTGCCGCCTTTGGCGCCGGCCGTCAGCTTGACTGGTTTGCCGGTTGGCGTTTTCAGCTTTGACGCGGTGAGCTGCAACCGCAATTCGCCGGGCTTGCCGGCGGCCACGGGCGGGCCGGTGGCCACGCAATCGCTCTTGTATGTCACCCGCGGCACCACGGGATCAGGCAACGGGAAGGGAATGTGGTAGTCGGCCTGGATCTTCTCGGCTTCCTCGAAATATTCCCGTGCGCCGCGCCCGCCGCCGATGAAGTTCTCGATGCGATCCATCGCCTTGCGACTCTGAGCTTCGCGAATGAGCTTGCTTTCGGCCGCGTTCAACCGCTTCGCCTCGGCGAGACATTGCTCCTTATATGCGGATTCCATTTTTAGACAGGCGTCCGGGTCGGAGCGGTTATAGGTGCAGTTCTTCTCGGCATAGGCGGCCGCGGCCTGCTCGACCTGCTCAGACAACGCGCGATAGCTACCGGCGTCGACGCCGGCGAGCTTACGCAGGTATTCCCGAATGCCGGACGCCCAGGCCTCGCGCTCGCGGCGCAGCGTTTGCAGAGCGCGGTTGATGGCGTCGCGGCTGGCAAAGATCTCCGGCTCGCGTTGGCTGGCGTTCTTCTTTTTGCGCTCTTCGGCGCTCATGGACTGGAGCGCCTTCAACTCATCGCGCAGCACCGCGTCCATTTCCAAAAGAGCGGACCAGTCACGCGCCGCCACCGCCGCATCGATCTGCTCTTGCAGGCTCTTGGCGGCGGTACCGTCCTTCGCCGTGCTCGGCTCATCTTCGCCGCGTACCGTCAGCGTGGTCTCGGCCGTGCCGGTGCGCTGATCCGGATCGCGCACCTCGACTCGGATATCCAATTTCTTGCCGACGTACCTATTGTCTATGCTTTTGGCGATCGTCAGAAAGCGGTCGAAACTATAGTCCTGGACGTAGATGATTTTGCCGCCGGAACTGATGGTCCAGCGGTACCTATATTCTTTTCCAGGCGGCGGGATGACCTCCAGCCTCTCCTTCTCGTCCGCGCCGATCACGGCACGGTGGGGCTTCAGGTCTACCATCAGCGCGCCAGAGGGAATGACCTTGATTTCGACGCTGGCGTTGCCCTCGCGGTTCTGCTCGTCGATTACCAGGACGGTCACGGTCAGCGTCTGTCCGCCACGCTTGGCACCTTGAACATCGATCTCGCTTATGGGTTCTTGCTCGCGACCGGCGTCCGGGCCGCCCAGCACCTTCTTGCCCTGGGCCAGCACCTTCTTGCCCTCGGTCCATTGGTAGCGCAGCTTGCCGCTGTCTGGCCGCGCGGTGACCCCCGCCACCAAGTGTGCGATGTTGTTCGGTCCTTCATCGGAAATGCGACCATCGGCTGGCGACATCTGGATGCTGACGGAAAGACTCTTGTCCCCGGCGACCGGAATCATGAGGACCGTAATCTCGCCGATACGGCTCAGCTGGTCGTCACTTGGCATTTCCAGAACGGCGCGGGCGGTCTTTGTGCCGTCCTCGGCCTTGTAGCCCGGCGCTGTGACCGTGACGTCGTAGCGGCCTGGTTTCAGGCCGGTGACCGTGAAGCCGCCGCCGCCGTCGTTGTTGGCGCGCACCGGTTTACCCTCGACCTCGACTGTCACTGTGGCGCTGGCAATGCCAGGGGGAGAGCGCTGCACGAGAACTCGCTCCCGGACCCAAATCTTGCCGGTGCCGCTCTTCTTGGCGTAAGAGGCGCGGAAGTCCCGTATCAGCGTTTCTCGTGTTTTCTGGCGCTCGGCCGCTGCATTTCTGAAGCTCAGCCTCGAGAGTTTCGGCACCTTCATGGTCTTCAGCGCCGCCAGCCAAAGGTCCTCGAAGAACAGGTAGCCGGCGGTACGCTTGTCGAAACCGCGCTCCAGCGTTGGATTTGGCACGTATTCTGCCTTGATGCCCAAAAGCTCGCGCTCGGCGGCCGACGAAACCCGCTCGGCCATACTTTGCCACCGCTGGGCCATGGCGGTGTCCGCATCAGGCTTGCCGGTGAGGAAGACCAATCCGGTCAGCAGGCGCTGGTTGTGCTGTTCCCGCGGTTGCGCCGGCACGCCATCGGCTTGCAGAATATTGGCGACGGCGCTTTCCAATTTCGTACGTGCCGACAGCACGGTGGCATAGGCATCGCGGTAGCTCAGCACGATGGCGGCAGCGCGCTCGCGTTCTTTGTCCGTCAGGCTGCGTTCCGCGTTGGCGGCAGCATCGTCCCAACGGCCGCCGCGCCCGGCAATTTTCAGCAAAGTCCAATAGGCCTTCAAGCCTGCTGTGTCCCATTTTTCGCTCATCGCCGAGACGACCTGGTCCTGGATCGCCAGCTTTTCGGTGATGATCATCAACTCACTGAAAAGGCCGCGGACGCGGTCGTCCTTCACTATCTTCTGTGCCGCCCGGCGCGTTTCCAGTTTTTCGATCAGGTGCCTGACGTAATCGCGCTTGACCTGGACCCAACGTCGATCCGCTTGCTGGCGGAAGTGCGCGCGGACCTTGTCCCCGGTAGCGCTGTGGTTCTGCAGTTCCTTCATCAGCGCCAGGAAGGGGTCCGCCTCTCTGAGATTCGCCGTCAGCGTGGCATCGACGTCTTCGTCGAGGATGAACGCCCTCGCCTTTTCCAGCTCGTCGCGCTGATAGACTTGGCCCTTGTATTTGACGCTTAGCAACAGATAGGCGCCGCGCTTGTTGGGATTAGGCTTGAATTTTGCATCGGCATAGAGGCTGTCGATGAGCCTTTCCAAGGCGGCATTCCAGTATCGCCCCTTGGCGTATTGGTAGAAGGCATCGCCCATGCCTATGAGACCTTCGGGCACCGCCAGTGGCGGGAAGATCATATAGGTCACTTCGACGCAGACGCGGGAATAGTTGCCCATCTCGTAGGCTTCGACCGCGCCGCCACCCGGCACGCGCCGGCGGAATATCTCAGTAGCCAGGTTGACCACAGCTTGGCCGGCGGAATTGGCCTCGGTGATCGCCGACCAGTAGGCCTGGCTTTCTTGGACGAGATTGAAGGTCTTGAACGCCGTGTTATTACCGATCTGCCCGAGGATGCTCTGGTTCAAGCGCTGGTTGATGGCGGCCACGCGCGGGAACTTAAGCGCCGCGACGCGGGGCTTGTTGTCGGCTCCCGTGCCCAAACTGAGCTCGATGACGCCGCGGTCGCGCAGAGCGCCCAAGGTGGTGTTGTCGAGTACGTCGAGTGCCGAGTTCAGTGCGTCGATCTTAGCGTCGGCCAAGGCGATAGCCTTGCCGCCGGGGAGCTTCGCCGCGATCATGTCGTAGTTCTTGACCACCCACTTGTCGATGTGGTCGGCCATCAGTGCCGCCTTCAGCAATAGGGAGTTCTCGTTGGCGGCAGCATCGCGCAGTGCCTCGCGAATCTTCTCCAGCTCCTCGGCGGGCAGTGTGAAGGCCCGGTGCCCGGCATAACTCTCGATCAGTTTGGTCAGTATTTCGATGCGACGCCTGATATCCGCCGGGATCGGCGTATTATCATGCTGCATCACGTCGATGCCGGCGGCCAGCATGCGAATGGTATCGGCGATGCGATCAGGCCGTAGGTCGTCCGGTGTGCCGGGCCCCGCGGCTCGGCCGCGATTATTGATGGCGTCCGTCAAGGTACGAATCCGGGTGTCGAGGCCGTTGGCCACATTCTTCCAGATCATCTCCTTGATCCGCCCGAGGAACCTCTCCGCCCCGCCCGGCGCCACCTCGAGCTGGGCACGCCCGTTCTCAACGCGCAGTGTGAAGAGGTCGGTCATGCCGAGCTTCTTCGACTCCGTCTCGATGAAGCGCGCCAACTCCTCCGCGGTCGCGGTCTTCGCCTTCTCGTCGACCTGCTCGACGAAACGCGCCCAGGCCGGGTCCGCGGTGGGGATGTGCAAATCGCCCGTGATCTGATCGTTCGAGCGGCGCAGGTACTTCGAGCCCTTCTTGACGATGTCGATGGCGGCGAAGACGTCGACGTTCCTGACGATATCGGCTTCCAGGTGGCGTACCATCTCCATCGACAGCATCGGCTCGACGCTCTGCGAGCGGCGGCTCTTCCAATCAGCCTCGATCTGGTTGGACAGACGCTTGTATCCTGCCTCATTGCCGCGCTCGCGATAGCGGCGGGCGGTCTCCTCCAGCACGGTTACGATCAGCGCTTCCCGACCTGTCACCTGCTTCGCCCCTTTGGTGCCGACAGAGTCCGGATTGTGGAAATCGATTTGTTCGACGCCGTGGTCCATGGCCATCATCGCGTCATCCGCGAATTTGCGGCCTTGGATTCCCATATAGACCATGTGCTCGGCGAAGCCGTGCGCCGTGGCGACGGAATCGAGCGCCACCATGTTGAGGCCGGTGCGGTGCTCGATCGACTTCATGAAGGCATCGCGCAAGGCGATGATGACGTCGGGTCGGGCGCCAAGGAACGAGAAGTCGATGTCGCCCGCCAGCGTGAACATGGCGGGGTCCTGGATCGCCCATTTGCCGATCTTGGCGAGATAGACCGAGCCGACAGCATCGACGCCGTGCGAAGCCGCTACCTGGTGCACGGCGTCACGGATTGCCGCCATCGTCACCTCGCGCCGGTAGACCAACACGGCGCGCTCCACTGGTGTGCCGCCGGCGGCGAACTTCTCGCCCAGCGCCTGGTCGGCGATGCCGACTTCAGTTAATCGGGTCTTCAAACGGTTCAACTCGACCATGGGCGCCTTCAGGTCGAGTCGCGCCAACTCGGAGAAGAATTCCCGTGCCACCTGTTCCTGCGACTTGCCCTGCGTCAACGCCTGGTTGGCACGGCGCAGCATGCTGGCCATCTGTCGCTGGGTCGACGTCAGCCGCTGCAAGCGGGGCGCGCTCTGCCCCCAAAGCTCTTTCAATTCACGTGCCGAGGCGCCACCAACCGGCTTGTCGCGCACCACGACCGTGGCGCTGAGCGCCACACCGCCGACCTGGGCGATGATGCGGTCGTTGCCGGCACTGAGCGCCTTGACCACGGCGCCGTCGTTCGCCGTTCTGATCAACCCCAGTTCGCGGCTGGTCAGCCAGCGAACGTCCCCCTGACCTGCAGCACCATTGAGGGTGACGCCGGCCGTCTCGCCAATGGCGATTTCGCCCGAACTGAGGACGAGCTCAACCGCTGCCGCCGGACGGAAAAGGCACGGCAACAAAACCAGAGCAAGCAGGATAGACCTGAACATCCCTGACTTCCAACTAGCTAGGTAATTTCACGCTAAAGATGGTGGCAGACTGCGGTCATTGACCTTGATCAACCCGGGCCCCGGCATAGCGTCGCGCCATCTACAACTGTGGATTGGTGGCATAGGGCAGCAGGTCGCCGCGCCCGTCCGCATCGTCGGCCATCAGTACAACCTGACCTCGAATCGCAGATCTGACGCGACGGTCATAACGACGGTATCGAACAGGCTATGGATATCGTGCCGACGACGCAGGTCAAATTGCGGCTTGGACTTTCGGATCGATCTATGCCCGTTGACATGTTGCCGCGTGCGCAGTCCTTGCCATGAATTGATCCAACGCAAAGCCCGTTTTCGGAAGCCATCTAGGTTTCTTGTTCGAGCCGAATCCTGTCTGCATCGGGGCGGGAGCTTTCGTGCCATGCCTGAGAAATCCGCAAGACTCTTCACGCCGCCGGCGGTGCTTCCTCGATTGGTGAGCACGCTTGCCACAATTGCCGCTCTGCAGCTTGCGGCGATGGCACAAACGGAAACACCGGGCAGCGTCTCCGGCGGCCCGGCCTATACGTTGCGCAAGCATGCTGCGTTGCTCAAGGTCGCAGTCGTTGACGGTTTGAATCTGCGTTATGATCCTTTTGCCAATGCCGACTTGAGTGAACTGACTGGAAAGCCAGGCGCAGCTCCCAAACCGAAGGATCAACCTGCGGGCCCGACTGCGGGTGAAGTCGGTGGCAAGCCGCCGACGGAAAATGCGCCAACGTACGTGCCAGTAGGGCCGGTCAAGGTCGCTGCCATCGACAACAAGGGCGCTGTTAAAAATCGACCAAGAAAACCGGTTATCATCGACACGCCTAATCCGATTCTGGTGAAATCGATCCGAACCTATCATTGGAATTCTGGCCGCGGCAGGCGTCCGGGCAGCATCGCAATTAGAGGATCGGATGGTCGCACCTTTGGTCCTTGGCCGGCGAAGGGCCTGCGCGGATCAGGCGGCGTGCGAAATGCCTATTGGTACGTGCAGCCCGAAATCGTGTTGCCGCCTGGCAAGTACCAGCTCATCGACTCCAATCCTGCGACTTGGGCGACCAACGTGGCGGCTGGCGGCAAGGGCTTCGTCGTGATGAAGTACCAGGAGGCCAGGGCAACGCCGACCCCCATGGGCACCCGGCCGGCTACGCAGGAGCAAGCCACACAGCCGACAGATGGCAAGCGCTACACCAATCCCATGATCGGCGAGTTCCGGCTAGATTGGTGTTTGAAGAACCAGAGGAACTGCGGCAAGCCGGCCGCCGATGAGTTCTGCAAATTATGGAACTTGAAAGAAGCGGTGTCCTTCAAGAAGGCCGAAGGGGTGGGTAGGCTCGGGCCGACCCGAGAAATCCTTGACGGAGCGTTTTGCGAAAAGCCGTCTTGCGCTGGTTTCAGTGAAATCGTCTGCCGATGAGCGATGGGAAAAACGGGTCTGGCAATAAAGTCGCCAATGGCTCAACTCGGACTACCTCGGTAAATTTCGTCGTGTCCGCCAAGAGGATGAAAGCGGACCTGAACCAGCAATTCTGGTAGCCTTCCTCGATAGGGCCGGCCGTAGATCAATAGCTATGTCAATAACATACGTGTTCGCAGTTTTATTCTGACCGGCGCGCCAGCACTTAGCACCGGACTTCCGGGCAAAAAATTGCCGATTTTTACGGTTTTTGCAAGGAGGCGCATTGCACCATCGATAGGTATTCCCCTTTAGACCGTATACCGGTTTCGAATCCCAGTTCCTGCGCCACCTTCCTTGGGCGCTTCTCTCTGGCCGACGGAGGGCTGCCACAAGAAGTGCTAAATTGGCGCCCCGTTTGTCACCGGAACTCTGGACCTTGGGCAGGCGTGCGAAATGGCTGTGGCGCTCTCTCCGGGTTCATTTTCTCTGAGGCTCTGTATTTCGTCCGAAAAGTACGGAATTTTGAGGCCTATAAATTTCAGTCGCTTTACGATAGGCGTCGCGCGCCGAGTTTGAAATCTTGTCGGCTGAGCGATTTCGATTGGCCATAGCTTTTTTGGCGATTGCGGCGGTGGGAAGAGCCACATTTGGCCTTACAAATTTGACCACGCGCCCGTAGCATTGCCTTAGGGGCGCGACGAGTCGCGACTGAGAGGGCGCTGCCGTTGTGGTCATTTGAGGCCACCACCATCTAGTCGCCTCGAGAAATATTCTAGATCGAGACAATTTGGCAAGCCGGGAAGTGCACGGCCGGGGAAGGTAATTTGACCCATGACGTATGAAGCCATGTTCAGTGCGGCTCTGCCCGAAAGCATTGTACTTCCACAACTCGAAGCAATCCGCATCCACCCGCTCGGCCAAATCCGCCATGTAATTCGAGGCGAGCAACCCTGCACCGTAACCGCAACTAGCGAGGTCAAGATTTCGCCGCGCATCAAACAGCCACTGTTTCGTTTAGATATCGGCGAAAGCCTTATCGCAACCCAGCGTCGCAAAGTGGACAGGCCGGAAGGCGTGGACGGTGTTTTGCAGGCGCGGGGTGATGGTACCTACCGCTGGCAAAGTCACCGTCTCGTCGAAGCCTTCAATGCCGATGTAGAGGATCTGGGACTGCCCAATGTGGCAGCGGAAATCGCCAAGTCGTGGGAAAACAGTATCCGTTTCAAAATGGAACGTTTGACCGCCGATGGCCGTGTCGAAGCAGGAAGTGAAGGCCTGAGACCGCCGCAACTTGGCGCTCTGCATGCGATTGGCGCACATTGGAGCTTGTCGACGCAGCCTGCGACGATCGTGATGCCGACGGGCACCGGCAAGACCGAAGCCATGCTCGCGGTACTTGCGGCCTACAACCGCGGCCCACTGCTCGTCGTTGTGCCTTGGGATCTCCTTCGCGGCCAAACTGGGCGTAAGTTCCTGACCTTTGGCCTTTTGCGCAAGCTTCGTGTGCTTTCGCCCGAAGCGAGGAATCCCATCGTCGGTATTATTACGCATCGACCATCCAACCCTGCCCAGCTGAGTGGTGAACCGTCGCGCGCCGTGTAGTAGTACGGCTGCTTGCCGGTTGATGTCTTTTCCCACTCGTAATAGCCGGAGGCCGGGATCAGGCAGCGGTTGCGCTTGAATGCCGCGCGAAACATCGGCTTCTCGGCCACCGTCTCGGCGCGCGCGTTAAACGTGGACGGCGTTTCCTTGGCCGTCTTTTTCCACCATGACGGCACCAGTCCCCATCGCATCGGCACCAAGTCGCGCTTGCCTTCGCGTTCAATCACCGTGTCAATCGTTTGCGTAGGGCAGATATTGTAGCGCGCCGGCAAATTGCGCTCAGGCGTTGGCGAAACGGTCAGCCGATATAGGGCGACAATCTCGCGCCAAGTTAGCCGGTTGGTGAAGCGCCCGCACATGGAGACTATTCACCTTGAATGTTACGTGGCTCTCGCTTTCTAAATTGACGGCTGGCGCGCTAGCGCGGCAATGCGTGGACGCCCATGGCCATTGCAGCGGGGGCAGCGCACGTCGCCTAAGGCGACGCGGATTGATGCCTCAGGATCGCGCGGCTTCACCCGCAAATCCAAATCGACCACGGTCCCGCAGCTATCGCAGAGTATCACAAGCCAGGGATGACGTGCGGTAAGAGCAGCGCCGATCTTTGGCCAGAACCATGTGTAACCCTTGGCCGAAAGAATGGCGTTGAAGTGGCGCACGGTCGCCAGCGCGTCGCGCTCAGCTTTCCAGGTGCAGCGCATCCGATCGACCGTCTGCACGCGCTCATGAGTATGCGGGCGGCGGTATTTTTCTGGCATCGCGAACCCCAAAGATACTGGCGCGTCACGTCAACCAGCAGGCCCTACAACGATCTTAATCCACAACACTAAAATAGCAGCAAAAGACCAGACTGGGGGCTCAAGCGCAAATATGAGTCGTGAAAAGCGCAAAGCTCGGTCGAGGGAGTAGTTATATCGTATGTAATTGTCCTGCCAGTATTTTGGCGATGATCGCTCTTCCGACATGGCAATTGTGTAACTCAACAATTGTAATCGGCTTCTTTGGAAGAATTGGTCGAAGGACCAAAAAAGTCCAAGCATGAGCGCAGCGAGAGTTATTGCTATGCGAAACCGCAGATCACCTGTACCATGAATTCCTATTATGACTAAGAGGATTAAAAAGGCTGCGCGACTGAAATAGCCTGTGTACTGGGAAAACCTCCGTCGCTCTCTAATCTCCTCCGCGAGCATGGTTCGCGTTGAGGAGAGCAACTTCTTTGGCCTTATGTTGTGCTCTTCCTCAACCATATTTGGTCAGCCTTCCTGCAACTTCAGTGCAATTTTTTGAATAATCGCGTTCGCAGATTGCCCACCGTCAAAATCTTCCACCAGACTCGCCTGCATAACTATTGTGCCACGCGCGCTTGCACCGATTGTTTGGCTAAGCTTTTCCTCTGCGAGTGCCTTTGTCCTTTTCTGCCAAGATTGCAATTTTTTTGCATCGGCTCTATCTTTTTTATTCAGCAAAATAAACACAGCGCGCAATTTGCGTCGCACGAGATAATTGCTTTTGAATACATCTCCAAAATATGCAAAGAATTCTTCAAGATAGTATCGGGCTGATTTTTCGTCGCTCCCTTGCCAAGCGCCGGATAAATCTAAGACGATAACGATAATGTGTGGGCGATATACCTTAGTAAGACGCGCATGTTCAGCGGCGGAAACCTGACCGACTGTGTCGATCGCTTTTCGCACTTCCAAAGCCAGAGACTGATCTCGACCGATCTTGACTGTAAAAGCTGCTGAGGCTTTGACAGAGCGAGTTCTGACCGTGTCAGGGTCGGCGAAAAGCCCATACTGTATATATCGTTCTAAGCTTGTCTTTCCAGCTCGCGGCTGCCCGACAATTAGGGTCTGGACTCACAATTTGATCCAATAGAGCGCGCCGACGAGCGTGGTGGCGGCAAGATAATTGCGAGCGAGCTTGTCGTAGCGGGTGGCGATGCGCCGCCAATCCTTGATGCGGCAGAAGAAGTTTTCGATTTTGTGACGCCGCCGGTAAAAACGCTTGGGGCAATAGGCTTTCTTGGTGGCGTTGCAGCGGTTCGGGATGATAGGCAGGGCGCCTTCGTCCTTGATCTGCTGCCGTACTTTTTCGCTGTCGTAGGCCTTGTCGGCGGTGACGGCCAGCGGCGCCCTGGGCGTATTCAGAACTTCTTCGACGACTTGGCTGTCATGGACCTGTCCGCCCGTCACCATAAAGCTCAGCGGCCGGCCCTTGCTGTCGACAATCGCGTGGATCTTCGTGGTTCGACCGCCCCGGCTGATGCCGATTGCCTGATTTTTCTCCCCCCTTTTGCGCCACTCGCCGCGCGGTGGGCTTTCAC
>Ga0315550_1000781_pt1 | contig 19732 bp, 19 predicted proteins | sample SalMarSW160190MG_2_FD_203100 | JGI IMG/M metagenome (GOLD analysis project Ga0315550, IMG submission 203100) | Salt marsh sediment microbial communities from the Plum Island Ecosystem LTER, Massachusetts, United States - Salt Marsh Sediment SW1601-90 ... | reverse complement strand
ACTTATAAGTTGAGACTGCAATCCGCTGTTTGAACAGAACGGTAAACAAGGCGGCTGATTTGAGTAGAGACAAAATGAAACGTCGTGCCTTTCGTCTGCGCTTCCTAATCGATAATATCAAAAACAAAAAGGCTAGACAAGAGGTTATTAAAGAGTACGTCAGCCTCATAGCGCAAATTAGCCTGAACAACTAACCTCTAATTCAAGTTTTTGCGGATTTCTTCGTTTTTTGGTTTCTTTTCCAAAACAAGTAGACTTTAGTCTGTGTCAGGAAACCAAGAATGCGAAGCATCTTAGCCAACTTTATGATGTCTGTGGCGTCCACAAGGGCTTCGTATTCTTCTTTGTTCAGGAATGCTTGTCGGGCGCCCGTGATTCTTTTCCTGTAGATGCCTGAAACCTCCTTGAGAACCATTTTAACTCCGTCTACTTCTTCAGCGGTCATCCTTTGCAGTTTGTTCAGGTTTGTTCTTTCTGAGGTGAGGAAGACCGGATTAAAGTTGAAGGCTTTCAGCTTCTCCACAACCTTCAATATCTGGGGGTTGGGTATGGTTTCGGCGATTTTGGTCATTCCTGCTTTCTCGAAGAAGGGGTTGTATTTTGCCATGACCGCTATTGTTTCCACGTAGGGTTTGCCTGCTAAGGGAAGGGTTTCAGCCACAATTTTTGCTCCTAATCCGATAGTGCGGTATTTGGGGTGTATAACCACTCGGGAAATCCGGATTACGTCACGGTTTATCTCCTGTATTGTCAAGTTTTTTCCTATGGCTTTGCGTCTACCTGTTACGGCGAGGGGTGGAGAACCATAAACTATGGCGCCAACGGTTTCTTCATCTCTTTTCATGGCAAAAATCTTGTGGTATGCAAAGAGTCTAGAGTCCCGGTAGTGAAAATGGGCTAGCTTCTTGTAGTCTGCTTTGGTTCCCGTTTCTATGTGCATTTCTTTGATGATGCTGCATTCTCTGTTTATTTTGTTGGGGTAGTAGTGAACCTCAATTTCTCTTCCGAACCGTTTGTGGATGTGAATTGACGGCTTCAAATCTTGGAAGAGGTCTGTGTGTGTTGTAGCCGCAAAAACGGTTCGTCCCTCCTCCCTCGCGATTTTCTGGATGTTAAAAGCGACAATCTTGGCTGTGTCCCGGTCAAGGGTGGAGCAGAACTCGTCTGCGAACCAGTACTTCTTGTCAGATTCAATAATCTTGGCTAATCGGTATCTGTATTTTTGTCCGTCGCTGAGTTGACTGTAACGGCGAACAAAAAGGAAGGCGTCGTTCAAGCCAACTCTGGAGAGGAGGGTTAATCCTTCGTGGAAGTTTTTTCCAGCGGTGTCGATCAGGGGCTTGGCTGGTTCGATTTGAACGTTATTGAGGTTTATTGTTTCTGGTTGCAGGTCCTTTTCTAGAGCCTTCAATAAGACGCTTTTTCCGCTTCCGCTGTCTCCTGTGACATAAACTACATCATTGGGTGCGATCTTCAGCTCCAAATTATCGTAGATGACGTGTTCCTGAAAGTTGTCTACTCCAATGCCGAATGCTTCAGCAACCTTGACTGTGCGGTCTGTGACGTCTGTTTTTGTTTTGTATGCGATGTTGATTCTGAAGACGCCTGCCTTGCGGTCATATTTTTTTGAGATTCTGGTGATTTTGAATAGTTCTCGGATTCCCAGTTTTACCACGCTCTGATTAGCTGTGATGGGGCTTCGGTTTTTCTGGTTGAGATGCAGGCTAGGGCTAGTGCCCAGAGTCTGTCGTCGTGGGTTCCTTCGGGATGGCTGAATTTTGTGTGTCCGTCTTTTGTGAGTTCATATTTTTCGCAGTGAATCTCCGCGATTAACTGGCTGTCGTAGGGCATAGACAGCTTGCATGTCTGCATCTGCTCCCGCAGGTGACTTAGCACCTCTTCTTTTCGTCTGGCAGTCAAAACAACGCCTCTGGTGTTAGAGACGATTGTGCTCATGTCCTCTGTCACGTATTCGCCTATTCCTGTCTGATCCACATAGATGGCTTCCACTGTTCGGTAGCGGTCTGTCAGGGCTTTGATGTAGCCGATGACGCTGGCGTAGGGAGTGCCAAGCTTGAATCGGTGCAGATGAACTAGGCAAACCTGTTCTTTGTTGAGTTGTACGACTGCAACTGCGCTGTGGTCACGTTTCTTTCCCAAGTCCACGCCAACACAGAATCTGCCTGAGAGACGGTCTATGAAGCTGGAGTAAGTTAGGGTGCCGTTGATGCATTTGATGATGAGTTCTTGTGGGAAATATCGGCTTTCGTCTTCAGCCCATTCTGCCTCCATCTCTCGGTGCCAGCGCCAAGGGTCAGCTTTCAGTTGTCTCCGTATTTTTTCTAGAATCTGTTGTTTCAGTGGACCATGTGGTTCAATTGCGTCTTTCCATGTGATGTGGGATTTGGCGAAGTCGCTGTAGTCTTGGTGATTGAAGATTCTGTAGAATACGTGGTCTGTGCTCCATGGTGTGCTGGAGCAGACGAACTTGCCGTTTGTGGTTCCAAGAGTGAAGAGGATTGCGTCGTACATTTCTTCGTCGTTGGCTGTGAAGTTCATTTCGTCCCAGTAAACGAGGTGCAGGGTTGGTCCTCGGATGGTGTCGGGGTTGTTTGGGAAACATTCTATTATGCTGCCGTTGGAGAAGTAGATGACGGTTTTTCGAGCCTTCTGATATGAACTTTTAGGGAGATACCTGAGGAAACCTGTTATTTTTCGTATGATCAGTTTGGCTTGCCGAAAGCTTGGACCCACAACTCCGATGGAGACTTTTGGTTGAGTTAGAGCATAATAGAGCAGCAGGGCGGCGACTATGTGAGATTTTCCGCTCTGTCTGCACCAACGGGCAGCAACAAACTGTTTCTCCATGAAGAAGCTGGTTAACTGTTTTTGGTATTCTGTTGGTTTGAATCCGAGAATCTCTTCGAAGAAGTCTATGGGATTCTCTTGGAACCTCACATTTTTTGTTTGAAGTTTCTGCTTGATTTGCTGCTCAAGCTTTTTTGTTTCCTTCTCCAAGCTCCTCATTGACTAGCTTCCTTAGTTCTTCGAGTTTTTCTTCGATTTTGCCTGTGTCGTACTCTTTGGCGATGATGTTGATGCTTCGGCTGATGTAAGCTGCCAGATGTGCCCACTTTTGATTTTGTTTTGTTCGTTTGCTTCCCTGCCTTGTTTTGGTTGCTTGGTCGTGCGCCATCTCGGCTAGGACTTTTAGGTCTAAAATTAGGTCTGCGCGGAGTTCTTGCGTGTTCAAGTTGAACTTTTTTGTTGTCCTTTGGATTTTCTGAAAAAAGGCTGTTTTCAACAATGAACCTCTATTAGTCTTCAAATATGATCACACCTTTTGTCCAAAGAATGTTCCGAGTAGGGTTCCTACGATTAGGGTTATGGTTGCAAAGATTTCGGCGTTGAATTTTTTCATGAATGCCCTGTGGGCTATTTCTAGGGTCACCAGCGAAACTAATGTTGCGATAGTGGCTAGGACTCCGTAAACTAGGGTTTGGCTGGGCGGAATCTCGACCCGTTTTATTTTTTCGCCAGATTTCACCAGAACTTTCTTGGTTAACAGTTTAGAGATTCGTTCTTTCATGTTTTCTCCATCTGCATTTGACTTTGACGAAGCGTCCGCTTTTGGTTTTGATTTTCATGAGGTTTTTCTTGATGATTTCGTGGAATTTTTCTTCCAAGTCTTGGCGTCTTCGAACGTTGACTTTTTCGATCATGCCTAATGGGATGCAGTTGTAGACCAGATCATACGTTTTTTCGGTGATTTGGAAGATGTCTTTCAGCAGAATCAGATGTTGTGCCCGTTTTCCTTTGACTCCAACATAGTGTCCGATGCTGGCGACGGGAGTGTCAAAATGTGGTTCGCCTCCTTCACCGGTTCTGCCCATGGCTTCGCTGGCGTCGAGCCAGTAGACTCGAACAAGGTCCCCGAACTGTAATTTTTCGATTTTGTTTAACGCTTTCTTATCCATTTTATTGCCCCCGTTTGTATCGCGCTAACGAGCTACTTTTGCTTCTCAGGGTGTACAGGTAATCGGCGAGCAGAGGCGTTTCTCTTCCAAGTTCCAGAGCGATTTCGAGAGTCTGTGTTGCAGCATTTAGTTTGTATTCTACGCTTATGATGCGGTAGTCGGCGTTGATGTTCTCGTTTGGAAGGGTAACATGAATCTTGTCTCCCGGCAACAACGTGTCGGTGCCATAGTCGATGACTGTGCTCTGTATCGTTATGGACTCGGCTGGATTCTCCAGATGCGCCAGCAAAGCCTTAGCCCGAAGGTCACATTCGTTGTCGCTGTGGAGTTCCTCATCCACCTCCACCAGTTCACGCACACCATACGCTGTTTGGCTGCCTGTTGGTTCCTGTGAAGTTAATGGGCGTCTTGCTTCCCAGTGTCTCTTTCCAAAATGGAACATGTCAACCCAGACATCTCCATATTCTGTGGATTTTTGGTTGATTGTGAATCTGACGCCCCGTATTAGGTCCCATCGGAAATCGCTAACATTGAAAATGCTTTCGGTCCACTCGTCTACGTGATTTTTTCCTATCTCAAGTTTGATTACGCTCCATTCTCCAGTTTTCGGGATCGTGAAGCCTCTCCAGGCAACGTTATCGTCGCCAGTGCCGTCGTGAAGTTCGATTGAATGGTTTAAGGTGTGATGGCTGTCTGCTTTTATGGCAAAAACTAAGGCTGGATACTGGCTTGCGTTTACGTAACCATCCGTGAAAACCCACCAAAAAGAAACATAATACATGTAAGCTGTGCAGGTCGCTTTGACGCATTTTGACCCCTGGAATACGTTGGATGTTTCTATGCTCATGGTTGTGTTTCCGGTTAGGGACTCCCATTTTCCAAGGGCATGTTCAAGCCAGTAGGCTGATTGAGTTAGGTTTTCTGAGAGGGAATCGCTCCATGGTTGCCCGTCAACATCCAAGGGGTAAGGTCGTCCTCTGGCTCCATAGGTCATGATTCTGTTTCTTATTCTATGAATGTCCCGTCGATACTCGCTTGTTTCTATCAACTCAGATAGGCTGATGGGGCTGGTTTTGCTGTTTCTGGGAAAGAATGCAAATTTGGCATCAGGTTCAACTTGGAAGTCAAACCCCACTACTCCATTCTTGTCCGCTGAATCGGCAATGTATCGTAGAACATCAAAAACTGGCGTGTTCTCATACTCTAGCAGCGTGTATGTTGTGTCCGTGTCTTCTATCAGCTCAGTTGAGTCTCGGACATGGCTGAGACCCGCATAGTAGTCGATCAAATCCTTTACGATGTCTTCGCCCTTCTGGTTCTCATACGTTTTCGTTATCACACGCCTGAACAGCTTCTCGCCCCAGCAGCGCCCCTTAACCCGAAGGTAATTCTCAACAGACGTAGACTCGCAAGCTACTTCTTCAACTCTTATCGTAGCAATCAACGGACAATTTGTTCCTCTTCCAATGTTCAAGCTTCCGTTGTCGCCCACGTTGATTGGATATGTCTCAGTGTATTTTTTGTCGAAATTCTGGAGAAGACAAGAAAAGCTTGAAACCTCGTTAGTGCAACCCAGATGAACCCTCAAATCTAAAATGTCGCCCTGAGGAGGCGCAACCGAACCGAAAACCAAAGCAACAACAGGCAAGGCTACGCTCATTCGACGCCTCTCCTCCTGAAAGCCTCCTCTTCTCCAGCCCGCCTGACACTGCGTTCATAACTGGAAGTTTCAGCCCAAGCAGCATTATAGTCCTTCACAGAAGCGGTTGCAGCATCCATCTGGGACGCAAAATGCCACATAGCAGCGCCAGCAGCAACAATCACAGCCACACCCACACCAGTTAGAGCCAAGAACGTGGCATAACTGATGTTCAAAGCGTTCTGCGCAGCCGTTGCAATCCAACATGCAGCAGCATACACCTTCTGGGCAACAGCTACGCCTATGCTGGTTCGCATGAACGTGCCCATAACCGAAACAACCATCATTGCACTGTTGAAAACTCGAGCCTGCTCGCTATTCAGTAAACCAAACTGGTGAGCAACGTATCCGACAGCTACACCCGCTGCGCCTAAACCAGCAACCGCGGAACCTAAACTTTTAACTCTTGCAGTTAATGCTTCAGCGTCTGTTTGTATTCTCACAAATTCGTGGCTTGCACGGTTAACCGCCCTTACTGTAACAGCTATTTCACGAAAACTCACAAACCTGCCTCCCGCTTTGCAGTTTCAATAGCTTCACAAATTATGGATTCCAATTGGGGCAGAAACTCTTGGACAGCAGGGTAAATGAAGGGACGAGCCCTCATGTAACGGGTTCCAAGCTCCACAAACATTGCATATGTGGCTTCTGCACCAACCTCTGCAACCCACTCACCAATTTTAGCGTAGATTGACCTTCGTAAATGCCCAGTTTTCACCGGAACCCGCTGCCTAGCTAAAGCTTTAACGTCCGCAGCCCAACTTGCCAACCGCTCATGCACATGACGTTGCATGCCAGAATCGAACCGTTCCATTGCAGCCTTGAACTCTTCAACACCCGCTACGTCATAAGTTATCTCGATCGCCATTTTCCCTTCCGTTCCATCTTCTGTTTTTCTTCCTCCGCTTGACGGTCTAACTCGTTGAGAATCAGGATGAACTCCTGAATGGTTTTGGCTGGTTGCCTATCGAGCTGGTTTGGGGTGAACCCGAATTCTTTGCAGAGCCTAAACTTTGTGACTGACATGTGGGGTTTGCCTCGTCTGATTGCTCTGATAAAAAACGTGTCTCCTCAACCGTGGCACTGCAGAGCCTGTTGACGATTTGGCTGAACAATTCTCCAAGCTCGATGGATATTCCGTTTTCTTCGCTGAGCAACTTCTCCAAAGTCACTGGCTTCTTTGCTGGCTGCTCCCTGAGGCTCGCCCAGATGGTCTCAGCTTGAATCGCCACGTAATCGCTCTTCACGACCTGACCTGTCACCGGATGGTACCGTGTATGCTTCTGGATGATGCGGTTACGTTTTGCCCAAGAGATCTCCTGAAAAACGTATGTGCCAGCGTATTCTTCTCCGAATCGCCCATCAACTTCAACAGTTTCCGTCCTCAACAAACATCACCCCATTAGCTGATTGCCACGCTCTTCGCAACAAACGGTGCCTTCACAGAAACCAAGTCCTCTATTCGCGTTGGCGGAGAAACTCTGTCCCATTTGCAGTTGCTGAAAACCGCTTTGCTGGTTCCTCCCAGCCCGAACTCCAAACTGAATTCCGTGTCGTTGATTACGTCATCGAATTCGTCTTTGGTTTCGAAGTCAAAAGTTACTTCTCCGCTGCAGTTTCTGTGACGTTCAGGCAGATACTTGAGCAGATACCCGTCCGTTGTTCTGATCACTGGCACACGTTTCAGGTTGTTTTCTATGGTAAAACGGAAGTCTGTTACCCGCTCTAATGTTGTTGTGTCCTTCTTTACGTAGCTCTCGTAGTAGGGCACGGCTCCGGAATGGTCAGCGTAGGTTGCGCCGCTGATTTTAGCTGTTCCCACAGCCATGTCCTGTCCGATCAGCTCGGCAGTTGCTTTCATGAGGTCTTCTATGGAACATTCAACGGTTAGGCTGTTGAATCTGCAACCCGTATACAGCAGATCGATTATTCCTGATGCTTTCTCGTAGACGACCTCTACAGTCAAAGAGTTTAGGGTTTGAATCTGCAGCAGAAAGTCTATGGGGGATGCGCTGGGCAGGTTATAGGCGATTTTGAGTCCCACTTGCCGTAATCCTTTGCGGATAGTCTGCAGGTCTCTGGAACCGGTGCCCCTGACCCTGATTAGCCCCGGGTTCAGGTCTGGTTCCACGTTTTCGGCAGTGGCTAATCCTGTCATGGATGGGTTTGTTGGGGTTACGCCGTAGGTTGACTCTACGACGTAGCAGGCTTTTGCCTCATGGGCTCCATATACTGGTGTAGTCAAATTTTTTTGTCTCCTTATTTTATGTGACCGTAACATTCTCGAACAACCAAGTTTTGACCGTGAACTCTGTCCGCCAAATAAAGGGCTTAAGGCGCACGTCATCCGTGTCCCTGTAAGAAACCATGTCCACGTACGTGATTCCCTCAACCGTTACAAGGCAGTCAACATAGTCGCAGTAAATAACTGCCGAGGAAACGCCGTTGCTCACGTTTGTGGTTCGGGCAAGCAGATACACGTAGCCGTCAGAATCGATATAGTCTGTGAGGGAAGACTCCAAAGTTAATGTAAGCTCTTCGTCGCCTCCACCAGTTCCAGTTTGCGTGTTCTGCCAGGCAGACGACTCGGAATTCCAAGCCTTCACTGTAACACCGTTTCCAGCAGGAGCAGTTCCGTAACCCTCAAACTTGAGCACAATTTTCTTGACGGTTTTCTGGTTGGATTCAATTTTGATGCGGAACAGAAGAAGAGAATATTTGTCAGCCTCAGACTGGGAATAGCTGAAGCGGGTGTCATCGCTTTGCCACAGTTTTTCGTAATCCGCTGCCGAAAATTCTGTCCATTCTGGGGCGTCAGGAGCTAATTCAGAGGCGGATTCTGCGTAGTATGCCTTGTGACTGACGGACTCGGCTCCAACTCCGGAGTAATTGTAGTTGGTTTCGTTGGGTTTTGTTCTTTTCTCCCGAACAACCCTGTTAACCTCCTGTCTCAGCTTGTTGCGAATCTGCTTTCCCGCAGAACCTGGTTTGTCGACTACCCATATTTTGATGCGGGCATACCCAACTCTTCTGCGTAAGGTTGCCGAAAACCCCAGTTTCTGGTCTTCACTATGGTCTAGACCCACCGTCACCTGTCCATCATAGTTTTTGAGGAGTTCCCTGTCGTACCATTCCGTTGTGACGCAGATGTCCGCTAGGGAGCCGTCGTCTTTCACAACTTGGATGTTCTTGTTCAGTAGGCGGACAAGGGTTGTGACTGGGTCTTCGATCTCCACCATTAGCTGATGAGCCTCCTGCAAACTGCTCTGCGGGACATGAGTTGCCCCTGAAAACTGTAATCCTCTACTGGACCCACCTCGTAGTCGATGCCCTTGTGTCGCAGTTTGTAGTGGTGGCGGATTGGCGCAAAAGTGTGCAGGGTGATGTAATCGTTGACGACGTAGCCTAGTTCCATGATGATTTCGTCGGTTCTGGAGGGGCTGACTAACGCTTTGATGGTTACGCCCTCCCCGTAGGAGACCGATTCTTCGGCTTCTATCACAGGATATAATGTTACGTCTTCGCCGTGGCTACGCAGAATTCTGGTGAAGACTGTTATTGGCGGGCTGTAGTTTAGGAAGAGGAGGGAAAGCCACGAAACCGTTACTATCGATTTCTTGTTTTCCACGGGACTGTAGTCGCTGAATTTGGCGCCCCAATACATGAACTCCTCCACGTGACCGCTTATTGTGTTGAAGCTGAACTGATGGGCTGATTTGTCGTGTCCATTTCTGAGTTGCCACAAGATTCCGGATGTTACAGCGTCGTAATAGTTACTGTCAACCTTTCCTGCAACCACGTTAACGTACCCGGACCAGCAGACCGCGGGATTGTAGGCTGGATGGTCTGCGCTTGGACCTATAGAGTTGATGTCCTCGTAGACCCGTTTAACCGTGGAACTCCATCCCTCATAGCTGAAGAGGCCTGTGAGGGCATAGCCGAAATCGTCATCGTAAATAACGTCTGATGTGCCTACTCTGTGCCATTCTCCGTCTCCGCTTGGGGGAGGAGAGTAGCGACTATAGAGCGCTTCGAAGCCGCTTCGGTAAAAGTCTAGAGCATCATCTATCATGGTTTGGATTTGGGTTTCGCTGGTGCGATCGTAGAGCATTTTGAGGGCAATCAAGCCATAGAGGTTTATGATATGCATCTCTGGGAGCCACTCGTCTGCGATGGTGACTGCCTGAGCGAAGCCTCCATAATACTGGTCGTGCACTTCAAGTTCGCTTGGTTTGTGCTGCATATTGTAAAGGAAGGTTTCTCCAGCCAGCTTAGCAGCGTTCAGGTATGTGATTGTGCCTGTTAGAGTGTAGGCTTTCAGGAGCGCTGGGATGGCTCGCATAGCGTCGATGCTGTAGTAATGGTCACTACCGTCTTTGCTTTGGAAGCCTCCGTAAGCCAGTTTACCGTCGTCCGTGCACTGGATAGAGAGAAGATAGTCTGCTAGGTCTACGATTTTGTTGTATATGCCCGTTTTTTCGCTCTCAAACTGGGAACTCTGGATTGCTTCAGCTAGGAAGTCGATGGCGTGGGCGGCTGGGGCTGGACCTCTCCCCCATTCCGTGTCAACGCCTGTTCCTGGGATGTAATAGAAGTATGGGGCATAATCCATAATGAAACTGAAGTATTGTTGCGGAACCGTTCCCATCGTCTAGGCTCTCCTCAGGGTTGACCCTTTTAGTTTCGTTAGCATGCGTTCCAGTTCAACTTGTAGAACGTCTAGGGGTGGAGCTTTGCTGAGGACACTGACGTTCTGGTCTCCCACTGAAAAGCTTAAGCCCACGGCTGAGCCGCCGGTCAGGTAGCAGATGGCGTAGACTGCAGAGAGAACGGCTATAGCTTCTTTTTCTGCGTCGCTGCAGTTGCTGCTGTCCACCTGTTTGTCTGTTTCCAGCTCCAGAGTGACTTCGGCTCGTTTGATCATCTTCAAGATTTTGTCGTCTGGAACCTCCTCTGAGCTTACGTTGATTACGTCGCGAACGTCATCGGCTGAAATGGATGCCAAAGTTCACGTCACCGTAATATATGGATAAAAAAGGCTTGATTTAAGGTTAGTTCACGAAAATAACTGCTTAAAAAGGATTATTTTTTAAACAGAACGTTTAAAGAACAGGTTTCATTCTACAGGTTGTTAAATAACCTCTAAAAAACAATCATTCAAAATCAAAGAAACCGAAACATAACGCGGAAACTCCCCAAAGAACCCTTAAAATTATTCAAAAAGACCAAGAAAAGTTTGTCAAGAAAATTTGACTAACGTATTATTTGATAGGTCAAGAAACCTTGACAAAAACTGTTTTATGCGTTATTGACTATAAAATAAACTGTTAGAGTGTCTCTAATGACGAAAACTGTATCCGTATTTATTCTACTATTCGTTCTCTTTTTGGCACATACCAGCTTGCAGTTCGTTGACTTGGCAAAAGCAAATTTTCTTCCTCCCCCGCCTCCAACTGTGCATGTTTACATTAGAGCTGATGGAACCGTGGAGCCTGCAACGACGCCTATTGAAAGGTTTGGGGATGTTTACGTTTTCGCGGATAATCTTCTTAATCACACTCTTGAAGTTCAGCGTGACAACATCGTAGTTGACGGGGCAGGTTTCACCCTTAAAGGGGTCGGTGTTAATGCCGGTGTTACGCTTTCAGGCAGGAAAAATGTGACAATAAAAAATGTAGATATTAGAAATTATGTGATGAGCGTCTGGCTTCAGCAGTCCACAAACAACACTATAAGTGACAACAGAATGCTCACAGCTTTTAACGTAATACTTGATTCTTCCTCTAACAACCAAATCACAGGAAACAGCATCACAGGTCAGGACACAGGTTATGGATATGGCGTACAGGTCAATTCTGGTTCATCCAAGAATACTATCCTCGGAAACAGTTTCACTGACACAGGGATAGGCGTTCGAATTGAAGGCGGCGACTATAACCTAATCTCTGAAAACTATTTCATAAGAGGCGGCACAAGCGTTCTAGTAAGAGGCGACTACAACATCATCTCAAAAAACAACATGGCGGACGGCACAGGCGGCATTTCAGTAACAGGTCCAGGTTCATACAACACGATTTTCGGTAACAACATCACAGGAAAAACGAAATGCGGCATCAAAATCTACCATGGCTCCAGCAACACTGTTTATGAAAATTATGTAGCCAATAGCGCTGTTGGAGTCAAGCTAGGTTTCGACCACGAATTCCCTGACCGTAAGGTTGAGAACAACATCTTCTATCACAACAACTTCGTAAATAACACTCAATACGTCTTCATAGGTTACGTTCCAGACTCTAACTTTTGGAATAACGGCGAAAAAGGAAATTACTGGAGCAACTACAACGGCACAGACGATAACGGCGACGGCATAGGCGACACGCCATACGTTATCGATGAGAACAACCAAGACAACTATCCGCTCATGGCTCCAACCGATGTTGCCACGGTCCCAGAGTTTCCAACTTGGACGCCACTGCTGATTATGCTGGCTGCGGTCATGGCAGTAGCAATAATTTACAGGCGTAACATACACAAAACCAATCAGGGAAGAATGAATCAATGAAAAAATCCGCATCTCTACTTGTTCTCTTGCTGATGGTTTCCTTTGTTCTGGTTTCTCTTCCACAAATTGGAGTAGTTAAAGCAGAAGGCACAATCTACATCAGAGCTGACGGCGCGATTGAGGGAACGGATAAGATACAGCGTGATGGGGATGTCTATACCTTTACAGACAACGTTTATAATGGTCCAATTTTCGTTGAGAAAGACAGCATTGTGATTGATGGGGCAGGTTACACTCTTCAAGGAGGGGACGGCAGAGGAATAGTGCTGTCAGAAAGAAACAATGTAACTGTAAAGAACGTGAAACTAGAGATGGAAGGTGGATATGGAATCTACCTCGTTAATGCATCAAACTGCATAGTCTCTGAGAACACCGTAACGGGCGACGCCTACAACATCAAACTCTGGGATTCTTTCAATAACACCATTGAAGGAAACATAATAACCAACGCTTTCCGCGGCATCTTAATCTACGATTCACATGACAACAGCATTACGGGAAACATAGTAACAGACAGCGTAGTCGGTATCGAACTCCATGATTCTTTGAATAATGTGCTCAGAAACAACCAGATGAAAGACAACAGCCACAGCTTTTCTGTTCGCGTCTACCCAACCTACAATTATGCCAACGATGTTGACGATTCAAACACGGTTGATGGCGCACCAATCTATTACTGGGTTGGCGAAGAAAACAGAGCTGTACCATCTGACGCGGGATACGTTGTTTTAGTAAACTGCACAAGCATAACTGTTCAAAACCTGCATCTCTCAAAAAATGGGCAAGGAATACTGCTGGTTTCCACAACAGATTCTACAATAACCCAAAACATTCTAACTAGCCCCAGAAGCGGCAGAGGCATCGAGCTTGTTCACTCCTCAAACAACAGCATCATCGAAAATAGCGTACAAAACTTTTCAACAGGAATTCAGCTTGAAGAATCTTCCTACAACATTATTGCGGGGAACACCGTAGTATACAATGACCGGGGTATCCGACCTCTCTACTCCTCGAAATATAACACCATTTCTGCGAATAACATAACAGGAAACGATTATGGCGTCGACGATGGACAAGAGCCCTCAGGCGATAACGTTGTTTCTGAAAACATCATTTCAGAGAACAGTTACGGCATCTCACTTCGCTCCTCAAGCAACGTCGTTTCTGGGAACACTGTAACTGGAAACGGCAACGCTGGAATGATGATCGACGCTGGCTCAAACACCATTACTGGAAACAACGTAACAGATAACGGGGAAGGAATCTACCTTGGCGGCTCAAACAATGTGCTCAGAAACAACCGCATGGAAAATAATGGCAACAACCTCAATCCCTCAAGAGGATTCCCGAACGATGTTGATACTTCAAACACTGTGGAAGGAAAATCAGTCATTTACTGGGTTGACCAGCACAGCAAAACAGTTCCGTATGATGCTGGATATGTTGTGCTCGTGAACTGTGAAAACGTAACTGTTGAAAAGCTCACTCTTTCATACAATGGAGAAGGCATATTGCTGGCGTATACGACAGACTCGACGATAACCCAAAATACCCTAGCAAACATGAGCAAAGGTATCCGATTCTATGGTTCTTCAAACAACCAAATCGTCGGCAACAACATAACGAATAACAGTTATGGGCTCTACTTTAGTGGAGGCGGATTCCTGTCTACATACTACCCGTCCCCAAACAACCTTATTTACCACAACAATTTTGTTGACAATCAAGAAGCAGTATACGACATTGCCGTTTATGGTTCTCCTTGGATCGAGACAGGTCCCGTAGTGAACATCTGGGACAACGGAAAAGAAGGCAACTACTGGAGCAACTACAACGGAACAGACAACGACGGAGACGGAATAGGAGATTCGCCTCATCTTCTGTATGAAAACAACCAAGACAGACACCCACTCATGGTGCCACTCATAATTCCAGAGTTTCCCTTATTTGCACCAATGTTTCTTACGTTCGTAGTGTTAGCCGTTACTTTGTCTGTTTACAAACGCAAACTACGTAACCACAATCAGCGGGAGGAGTTGATTTGAAGAGAATCAGGTCAATAACTGTGCTTTTTCTGATTCTTTCCTTTTCGCTGTCAACTATTATCGTTCCATGTGTCTTAGGAGCTGAGGATGCTTGGACAACAAAGGAGCCGATGCCTACAGCAAGAACTGGTATTGGGGTTGCTGTTGTAAATGGAAAGATCTACGCCATTGGAGGCGCTAATCAAGAAGGCTTTAGTGCAACAACAGAAGAATATGACCCAGCAACAAACACTTGGACTTTTAAAGCGCCCATGCTCACTGCAAGATCCGCATTCGGTATAGCCGTTTACCAAAACAAGATTTACTGCATAGGTGGATACGCCGATGGTTTTTCTGCCACTGGAGTAAACGAGGTCTATGATCCAGCAACCAATACGTGGGAAACCAAGTCACCTATGCCTACACCCAGAATGAACATACAAGCAAACGTTGTGAACGGCAAAATCTACGTGATAGGCGGAAATCCCAATGGGACAGTTAACGAAGTTTATGATCCAGCCACTGACACGTGGTTCACTAAAGCATCAATACGCACAGCTGTTGCCTCTTATGCTTCTGCAGTCGTTGACAACAAAATATACGTGATAACATCAAACCTGAACCAAATCTATCATGTTGAAAATGACAGTTGGAGCTATGGAGCGCCTCCGCCTTCACCTACGGTCTTAGCGTCTGCTGGCGCAACAACAGGCGTGTTTGCTCCCGAGCGAATTTACGTTTTTGGCGCTGACGCTGACCTGCCCTATTGGCAGTTAACCCTCCGAAATTTTACAACTCAAAGCTATGATCCAAAAACCAACAACTGGAAGGCTTGTGCTTCTATGCCGACAGGACGCTTTGATGCAGGTGTTGCTGTGGTAAATGACATGTTATTTGTGATTGGAGGATTCACCACAGAATACTGCACTGACAGCTTCACCCTAAATCCGTCAATCACGTACAGCGCAGTGAACGAGCAATACACTCCAATCGGCTATATCCCAGAGTTTCCATCATTGATAGTCTTAGCATTCTTGATTGTAGCCATTTTGATTGTTATTATTTTTAGGAATAAACTTTCAAAGAAAGGATTAGAATGAGAAAGCTCTCAATATTCATTTTGATTCTCCTTCTCTGTTCGGCTTGGGTAGTTACTTTGAATATTGGGATAGTGAAAGCAGAAAGTACAATCTACATCAGAACGGATGGAAGTATTGATGGAACTGGTAACATTCAACAAGAGAGAAATATTTACACTCTCACAGGCAACATTTATGACCCCATTGTTGTTGAAAAAGATAACATCATAGTTGATGGAAGAAACTATACCCTTCAGGGAACAGGAACAGGTCATGGAGTAGACCTTTCCGAAAGAAAGAACGTTACAATTAAAAATTTTGAAATAAACCAATTTGGAATCGGTATACACGTATATAATAATTCAGAAGAGGGAAACCATACAATTTATGGAAACACCATAACAAACAATGAGGAGGGAATTTGGCTCTCCAATTCTTCAAACAATACTATTTCTGAGAACACCGTAACAAACAACAACAGGGGGATTAATATTCGCGGTGGTTATCCAATTTACTCTCTAAACAACACAATATACGGAAATTACATAGCAAATAATGAGAACGGCATTTTCCTCGTTGATACTTCTAACAACATATTTAGAAATAACAAAATGGTAGCCAATGAACGAAACTTTGTGGACCATGCAGACATCTTTATGCGCCCGTATATTAATGATGTAGATGAAACAAACACTGTGAACGGAAAGCCAATCTATTATTGGGTTAACGAACATGACAGAACTATCCCATCTGACGCTGGCTATGTAGCGCTCCTAAGTTGTGTGAATATTACGGTTCAGAATCTAGAACTAACCAATGAACACTACGGCATAATGCTGTTTTCCACTACAAACTCGAAGATAACTAACAACACCATAAAAAATAACGACCACGGATTACTTATCTCCACTTCTCATAAGAATACTATTTCTGGAAATTTTATAATAAACAACGAGCATGGCATCTTCCTTACGGGTGGAATGACGCTAGGGGCAAATTACAACATGATTTCTGGCAACTACATAGTCAACAACAGATGGGAGGGCATACACGTTTATGGCTCTTCAAACCAAATAATTGGAAACTATATAACCAACAAGATTAATGGAAATTACGTAGCCAACAGTAGGATTGGCATTTACATCTATTCGTGTCCATTTGCGGCAGCTTCCTCAAACAACCTCATCTACCATAACAGCATCGTCAACAACTTCGATCCAGTTTGCATGGAAAAGGGGTTTGCGATTCCTGATCCAGTAAACAGTTGGGATAACGGTTCTGAAGGAAACTACTGGGGCAACTACTATCATGTCGTTGACGATGACGGTGACGGCATAGGAGACTCACCAATAGTTTTTGATGCAAACAACACCGACAACTATCCGCTTGTGTCTTCTATTATGCCTCCACTTTTCGTCTTTGACGCTGGCACTTGGGAGGATACCCAATACAACGTCTATGTCTTCAGCAATTCAACAGCCTCAGATTTCAGTTTCAACCCCGAAACAACCTCTTCTATACAGTTTAACGTAGACGGCGAAAACGGAACAACAGCCTTCTGCAACGTAACAATTCCTAAAGATCTGTTAAACACAGAAGATAACTGGACTGTTCTAGTAGATGGAGCCTCTGTTACTCCAACAATAGACGAAGACACAAGCAACACATACCTATACTTTACCTACAACCACAGCACCAAAACCGTAGAAATAATCGGAACAACCGCAATCCCAGAGTTTCCCTCATGGACAGCGATGATGCTTTTGCTCAGTGTGCTTGCAGTTGCCGTAACCGTCTACAAGGTAAGACTAACAAAGATGGTAAACCAACACAGTAAGAGGTGCAAGATTTGACTAGAAGAGGTAAAGTAAACAAAAAACTGTCTTTATTCTCCAAGGTTTTTGTTTGTTTTCTAATTGTAACCATGGGACTAAATTGGTCGGTAGTATGTAACGCATCCAGCCAAGAGTCTTTGGAGGAATCAACCGCTCCCGAGAAAGTGCTGACTGTCTTAAAAGAGGTAGTGGGTCTTGATATGGCAAAGTACAGCACGGACTTGGAGTTATACACCCAGGCTCTCTTTTTGTATTTTGATGTTCTACCGCAAGAAGACGTGAAATACGCCTTAGAGTCTGATGAAAGCAAACTTGATGTGATATGTGCTTTTGTGGACGAGAAACTACGTTCGATGAACATCTACATAAATGATGGTTCGCCACTCACAACTCAGCCATTCACTACTCCTCTTGAAATGGCTAAAGATTTCCTCGACAGATACCCAGCGCACTCTGAAGAATCATATTACAGCGCAATACGGTCTATGCTGGACAATGTTGAAGCAGACAAAAACGTCACAGAAATCTCCGAAAACGTAAAGCTTGAAGTCACGGTCACCGCAAACCGCACCGATTTCAGGTGGAAATACGTCTTCAACGGCGTTGAGGCAACATCGAAGTGTGTAGCCCTAAATTTCAAAGAGGGATTCCTGAAGTATTTTATTGATTCGTGGAGTTTCTGGACTATTGGCAGCACTGACCTAAACGTCTCTGAGGAGGAAGCCATAGAAATCGCCATGAACGCCGCAGAAAACTACTCATGGAACGTGAGTATGGGAGGCGATAATCCCCAGGTAACAGTAACCGAATTCACCATAGTGGGGGTAAGTGAAACAACGTTACAGATCGGCAATTACCCTACCAAAAACGAGTCACGTGGTGGAGATCCTTTAACATTGTATCCGGGGTGGCGTGTCAAACTATACTTCGATAAACTTTATCCGGGTCAAGTTTACGGACTGGACATTGGAATCTGGGCGGACACAGGAGAAGTACATGACATCAGTACACTGCTTACGCTGGGAGATTTTCCATACAACGGAGAACCTGCAGACAATGAAGACTCAACTGAGCAGCCCTCGAACGAGGAACCAAACAATGATGATGCAAATCCAGACATGACAGCAATCCTGTTAATAGCATTAACCGCCTCAATCGCGGTTGCAATTGGAGCAGCTATAACCTATTCTAAGCGAAAAAAGAAAAATTCTCATAACCTTAATAGCGAATAGCGCAGAATCTTAAGAAGCGGGATAATGTAAATGTTCTACGAACAATACTTGAAGGCAACTAAAGAGAAAGGCAGCTTCATTAACATCAACCTTGATCCTGCGTTGCCAAAACAAAGAAAGGACAACGTTGTTCCCGACAGATATGTTTCCAAGGAAGATGCAGAGACCCTTCTTAACTTTTCTTTAGACATTATAGAGCAGGTCAGCGATTACTGCTGCTCCATAAAACCGAACACCCAATATTATCTTGGTCACACGGATATACTCAAGAAAATCGCAAAAAAGATTCACACAGAAGGAATGCTCGCAATACTAGACCATAAACTCAGCGACATCGGCTCCTCCAACGGCTCCGCCCTATACTGGATCAAAGAAATGGGCTTCGACGCCTTCACTTTCTCTCCCTTCGCCGGTAACACACAAAAAACAGTAGAAAAAGCCCACCAAAACAACCTAGGAGTCATAGTTCTCACCCTTATGTCCAACCCCGAAGCAGAGAACATGATGATAGACACAACGGTCGACGGCCAGCCATACTATTTGCATACCGCCAAGACAGTGAAAGAAGCAGAAGCCGACGGATGCGTAGTAGGCTTAACATGCTTCGTTGAGGATGATTACATCAAAAACATCCAGAAAGTTGTCGGAGACAAGGCAGTGCTTTTGTTGCAGGGCATAGGCCCACAAGGGGGACAAGCTAGCAAAATAAAGTATGCTCGTAACCCGCTGGTGAGCCTAGGCAGAGCAGTTATCTATTCTGGTGATCCTCGAAAAGCCGTCAAAGGATACCATGACATATTCAAGAAATTTATTTGATGATGCGGCTTCAGATTACCTGCATGTATTTTGTTCCTTTCTCCGTAATACTGTAGACGCCTCGGCTAACCCGCTCAATATACTCCTTCTTCAGTAAATAACGTAGACGATTATCAAATCTTGTTCTCGTAGCCAAAGAGTGGCACGTAGTCAAAACATTCTTCTCTAAAACCGTCCAACGTATGTGCCCATTCTTGAGTGCAGCGAGGATAACCTTGTCCATCGTGTCCTGTTCCTCTCGGCGGCGACTCATGATAGCTTCACCTCAACAGGCTTCTGACTGGAATAGTATGGAGGATAATGGTTATTGCATACGTAAACGGTTTCAGCAGTCCACAACGGCGACTCCACAGATTGCCCCTTCAAAGCCACCCCTTCTTCAGCCCTGTAAGTTCTGGGATTCAGATCAGGATTAAACGGCGTCATTTCAGCGCCGCAAAGGGGACAGATACGATGGCAGTCGCATACAGCCGTGTCGGCGGGTCGCTTCTGACGATGGGTTTTTCCG
>Ga0315550_1000779_pt1 | contig 19743 bp, 21 predicted proteins | sample SalMarSW160190MG_2_FD_203100 | JGI IMG/M metagenome (GOLD analysis project Ga0315550, IMG submission 203100) | Salt marsh sediment microbial communities from the Plum Island Ecosystem LTER, Massachusetts, United States - Salt Marsh Sediment SW1601-90 ... | reverse complement strand
TGCAATAGATTTTTATGAAAAAAATAAATTTAAGAAAATCAGAGAAGAATTTGATAAAGATGATTATAAGTATTTTGTTTTTGAAAGGGATTTAAGGGCAAGGTTGAAAAGGAGGTTGGATGGGTTTTAAATAAGGTGTTTGATTAGAAGCATAGAAAAAGATAAATATTAGTTATGGTTGGTGGTTTTATGAAAAAAGAGAAAAATAAGAGATCTTTTGTGGAATATTTTATAGTTGCTTTCATACTTCAGATTATCTACTTATTTATTCTTAACCTTGTGAATCCTATAAATGTTTATACTATAAATTTTTTGAATTATCATTTATTTATAATTAGCTTTATTTTAGCAGGCTTTTGCTTTTACTTTTATTTATTTAAGAAAGATAAAACTTCTTTATTTTATCTGATGATATTAGTAGTTGTGGGGGTCATACTGGGTTTTATTATGGTTGCGAAATATACTGGAGAGGCTGGGCCCTTTTTTGTTTGGAATATCTTTTTAGCAGTAGCTTATTTTTTTATTTCAGGGATAATTCTTTATTTATTGGCTATTTTAGCAATTTTTATTTTAAATAAATTTGAGCTTTAATAATAAATTACTTTAGTGATGAAGAAGCTGAGGCTTAGAATAAGGTTTTTGATTTGAAGTATAGAAAAAGATAAATATTAGGGGTTGTTTGGTTGGTATGAAATAAAAGGAATGAGATAATCAAAAAATGACTCTTAATTGTGAGTTTCTAAAAGATTATGAATTTGAGGTTTTAGGAAGGTCAAAGGTTTTTTGCCCCCACTGTTTTAAATTTTTTCTTGAAAAAAGTATAAATAAACATTTTACATGGTGCTCTGAAGTTTTGACAGGAAGAGAACGGTTTAAAGAAGAAGATAAAATAGTTATAGAGATTTGGGATGATAAGATATTTAAAACATTTCTTACAAGATTTAATAAATTTCTTGGATTATCCTCTAGCGAATTCAGAAGAATCCCTTACAGTAAAAATTATGATTATTGGATCCTACAATACATTCATCCAAGATTTGGAAAATTACCAATTGGATTAGCTTATGTTAGATTCAGTTCTTATCATGATCGGATGGTTTTGGCTGCTGCCGTCATCTTTCCAAAAAAGAATACTAAGAAAGGTTTTGGGAGTTTATTTATTAAGCGGATTCATAATCATTACAAAAAATTTGGAGGAGTTATAATAGAATCTCCTAATAGAATAAGTTTAAAGATAGCTAAAAAGTTAGGTATAGATTATTACCACCGCCCCTAACATTCAACCCAACTTACCTTCTTCAAAAATAGTTAATTGACTGTAGTCTCTGACATAATTTCCAAATTTTTCTCTGAAATCACTTCTTTGTTGACTCCCACATTGTCTTAAAGACTAAGGGTTAAAGTGAAGGATTAATCTTCTTCTGAGCTGATATCTCTGACTAGAACAAGTCTTCCATTAGATTTGCATATTTCTATTTTAAGTTTCTTATAAGTGTAATATTCACGTATTCCTGCTACTTCAGGACTTCCAAACACATGAAGTTTCCTGTATTTTGGTTTTTCATGTTCGTTTAAAATACTGATTGCTTTTTCTATTTGTTCAGGGCTATGATCTTTGTGATTTAAAAGAATGTTTTTTGCTTCTATTGTCTTTTGGGATAATTTAGTGTTTTTCATTATAGCTGCTCTTTTATTAGAGCTGTTTGAGATTTATAAAATTAATGTCTCTATCTCTAAAAATCAAACAACTTCTTTTGTTGTTTGCCTTCTACTAATTCATTAACATCTAAATTAAAAACTTCCATAATGTTTTCAACACTCGGAAGGATTTGGTTTTTTAGATAATATTCTATGTCATATTGGCCAGGTTCATTTGGAAGCTTTGCTCTTTCTCTTACTAATGCTTTTTTCTTGGTTTTGGTTGATTCTGCAATATAATATCTGATTATCATGCCAATGTTAATTGGCAGGCCAAGAGACCTCATTTTCCTTGCAATTGTTATATGAGGAGTTTCTGCTTTATAATCATCGATTGGCTTTTTCAACTGGGTCTTGATTATTAATTGTTTTAATGGAATTTCTCTGTTTTTTAATTTTTTAATTGCCTGCTTGAGGTATTCAAGTGCTTTCTTTTCATTTCCATCTTTTAATATTAGTTGGAGGATTTTATTTTGAGTTTCTCTTGCTAGATAGCACCAATCTCTTCTAACTGTTTCAAAACCTCTTATTTTGATTTCATTGTTTTTATTAATCATAGCATATTTCTTTTTTGCTCCAAAATCGCCTGTTCTTTTTGTTACCCAAAGTCCTCTTTTAAAAAATCCTTCTAAATCTAATTCCATTATTCCTGGAAGCTGATTATTTATTTTTTTAAGAAGTTCAAGTGCTTGTTTTTCTGTATGCTTGTTTAATGCAAACACAACACTGTCTGTATCTGCGTAAATTGCTTTATATCCTTGCTTATTTGTCTTATCTATTATTTCTTTGTTAAATTTTCTTACAAATGCTAGGACAGTAGCAGAAGCTTCTAATGAATAATATCTTGCTCCAAAAAATCCCTGATATCCGTGAACAGATGCTGAGAGAAGTTTAAAGACATTGCTTCTTGCTTTTGTAATTGGATTAGGATCTTTTTTAAACTCTTGTTTAAACTGCTTTCTTTTTTCAAAAATTTCTTTTAATAATGTCGGAAAGAATCCTGGTTTTTTTGAAAAGTAAAACCTTGTCTTTTTGTTTTCAAATTCTAGTTCTGGAGATTCAAAACAGTTTTTTTGTTTTTTTGAAAGAAGAGTTGCTTTTGATAAATTAAATGTTACAATTATGCTTGTGTGCATGGAAGTAAAATCAAACACAGCAAGGTTGTCATATAATCCTGGTGTTGGCTCAAGAACATATGCTCCTTCAACACTTTCTCTTGATCTTCTTTCACTTATCTCTTCATGTATTGGTTTTTTCTCTGCTATTTCATTAAATCTATTTAAATTATGAAGAATATAGTTTTCAACTAAGCTTGATAATCCTGCTCTGCTTGTGTTAAATAAAGGTTCTTGAACAATTTTTGTTACTTCAAGCAAGTCTGGCCATAATTTTTCTGTAAGTTTATAAGTAAGAACAGAGTCTTGCAGATTATATTTATAAAATTCCTGCCAATCTATTTTATTAGCTCTGACTGCTTCAGTTGCATTAAAATCTGTTTTTTTCTCACCTAATAATTCACCTGCTACTTCATCTAAAGAAAGAGTTTCTGATTTTAAGTATTGGGCATAAACTGTTCTTATAAACCTGTATAAATCTACATGAACAATCCCTTTTATTTTTGCACTTAACATTCTTCCTCTTGAAAATACTGGCTGGCTGTTGTCTATTCCAAGATTAAGTTTGATTTTGTTTTTTTTAGCTCTGGCTCTTAAATAAGGAAGGTCAAAACCATCTGAGAAATATCCTGTTAAAATATCTGGATCATATTGTTTTACATATTTAACAAAAGCAAGTAGCATGTCTGCTTCACTTTTAAAATGTTCAACATAAGGTTGTTTAGAAGGTTCTTTGCATGTAAGAACTTTTTTAAAATTTTCTCCAACCAAACTAACCATTAAAATTTCTGATCTTCCAATTTCAACTTCTGCTGTTTCAATGTCATATGCAAGAATTTTTGGAAAAAATTCTTGATCTTTTATTTGTTTAATTTCTTCTGCTTTAATGCATATGTCAACATTAAGACTAGCATCAATACCATTAAATTCTGGAGAATTATTTAAAAATTCTCCATCAATCTCATACCAGTGCAAGGGCTTTAGATTTTTTTCAATTACATATCTGGTTATAAATGGAATATCTTTTTCTCTTCTTTTATCTATATATTTCATAGGGATTTTATGTGAGATTTCGTGAATATCTTTATGATTTGTTACAAAGACTTTAATTGCTTTTACTTGCTCCCCTAAAAAGTTTTTATTATGCAGCTCTGTTTTTATTACTTTAGATTCCCTGTTAGTGCTTTTAATGCTGACTTGTTCAATTTTTTCCTGAATTTTTTTTATTTGTTTGTCTGATGTTTTTGGTTTTAAAATTGCCCAAAAATAAGTGTCACAATCATCAATTATACATGCTTTTTTATTTTTGTTTGTTTTTCCAATTATTTTTGCATATGTTCTTCCATTATAATCAAAATAATCATAATCAATTGGTATAAACTTGATTTTCATGATTAGAAAAGATTAAAGAATTATTTAAAGCTTAGTATATGTTTAAGGGGTTTTGGGATTGTATTTTTTAGTTGTTTTAATGTGTAGAAATATTTAAAAACAGGGTGTTTTTGAGGTAATTAAGGTAGATATTAAGTGAAAATGTCTGAAGATGTTTATGGTATGGTGAGAAGAAGTTCTCGAAATGAAATTTTTGAAAGAGTAAAAAGAGATGGTTTTCATAATCAAAATAAGAGTTATTTTATTGCTTGTCAAGCATTAAGTCTAGATCCTGTAGAATATCAAGAACTTGGAGAAAGTGCTCCTGAATTTGCTAAATGTAATCAATCAGTTGAAGAGCTAATTGAAAGATTTGGTCCATTAAGACCTGTAGGGGATTTAGTTTATAAGGATGTTGGGGGTTTTGTAGAAGCTTTAAAAAATGCCTATACTGATTCTAGGAGGGTTGCCGGTTTTCAAGGAATTGAATTAATTGGCCAGGCAAAAAAAGTAAGTAGCAGCAGTGTTAGAGATTTGTATGAGTTTTCTACAGGAATTTTAGAATCTATTGGAGATCAAGAAGATTCAGGAATTTATCAAACTTTATGGAAATTTAGATATCAAAGAGATAGGGATGATGAAGACCCGCTGGAAACGGATGTTGAAGCAAATATGCTTAATCTTCAAAGTTCTTTAGAAACTGCATTATCAGAAGAATTTATTGATATTAGTGTTTCAGGAGCAAATTTGTCTATGACTCCAATTAAATAAATAAATTTTTATACTTCTTAATCAGATTTATTTATATGGGATTGCAGATTAGTAATATTATTAATAAAAAAGAAATTCAATTTTCTGATTTAAAAGGAAAGGTTATAGCTGTGGATGCTTTTAATACAATTTATCAGTTTCTTACAACAATAAGACAGCCAGATGGAACTCCTTTAAAAGATAGCAAGGGAAAAGTTACAAGCCACTTATCTGGTTTGTTTTATAGGAATATTAAGCTTATTTTAGAAGGTGTTAAATTAATTTATGTTTTTGATGGTGAAGCTCCTGACTTAAAATCAGGGACCCGTGAAAGAAGAGAGGAAGTTAAAAAAGATATGAAAGAGAAATATGAAAAAGCAAAATCAGAAGAAGATATTGAGGGAATGGGAAAATATGCAAGTTTTAATGTTGGGCTGGATGATGAGAAAATTTCTGAAAGCAAGGAATTATTAGAAGCAATGGGTATTGCAGTTGTTCAAGCTCCTGGCGAAGGTGAAGCTCAAGCAAGTCATATGGTTTTAAATAAACAAGCATATGCTGTTTCATCTCAAGATTATGATTGTTTAATGTTTAAATCTCCAAGGTTTATTCAAAATTTAAGTTTAGCTAGAAGAAGAAAAACAGTTTCAGGCTTTAAAGAAATTTTTCCCCAAGTGATTGAATTAAAAGATGTTTTAAAAGAATTAGATATTAATCAAGAGCAATTAATTTGCTTGGGAATTTTATGCGGGACAGATTATAATCCTGGTGGTGTAAAAGGTCTTGGTCCTAAAAAATCATTGCAAATTGTTAAAGAATGTAAAACTAAAGAAAAGATTTTTGCTGCTATTGAAAAAGAAGAAAAGTATGACCGATATGAAATTGACTTTGACTGGCTTGAAATTTATAAGGAAATTGAAAAACCAAAAGTCAAAGATGTTAAAATAGAGTTTCCTAAATTAGATGAAAAAAAATTAAAACAGGTTTTATTAAAATATGAGTTCTCAGAAAAAAGAATTAATAATCAATTAGATAAATTAAATAAAATCAAAAGTCAGGCAGAACAAACTACTTTGTTTTGATTGTCTTAGTTAAGTGTTTTAATTACTTTGTTCTAAATTATCTTCTTCTGCGCCTAAGCCTTTTCCCAACAAGCTTATTAACTTGTTTGTCAAAAAGTATCATAAATAATATTAATGTAGCAGTTCCTGCCATTATCTGGTTTTGGCTTATTAAAAATATTTTATAATTATTATACCAAGTCATGCCAAAGAATATTAAATAAACAATCCAAATAATTCTTCTTTTTAAGCTGTCTAACATTCTTCCTTGAGTTATAAATAAAATAATAAGAAAAGGAAATGCATTGATTAATAAAAATCCAAGGCTTTTGTAAGGTATCAATACAAAATCAAGATGTTTTTCAGGAAAATAATAAACAGCAAGTGTAGAAACTGATAATGCAAGTATTAATTGAATAAATTTTTGATCCCGAATAAATTTCACTCTTCTGATTCCAATAGTTACTATAATTGCAATTAATGCAAATAAAACCAGTTTTACTAAAGTCATATCTGTGTTAGAATAATCTATAAAACTAGTTGTAAATTCTGTGAACTTGAAAAAATCTAACCCCATTTTTATATTATAATTTATTTATATATTATGATTAATAAGTTTAAAAACATTCTGAAATAATAAATGAAATAATAAGAATGCATGATTGTAATTAGAGTAGTTGATAATGATAATATTTGATTATATTTGTTAGAATTTAAGTAACATTTATAAAGTATTTTTCCATAAAATAAATATGGAAAAAGGTGCAAAGATAATTAGCTTATTTTTATTAAGCTTAATAGTAATTGGTTTTATAGCTGTTAGTGTTGGGGTTGTAAGTGCAGCATATTCTATCGCAGAATTTGGTGGTGGAGCTTATTTAATGAATGATGGTGAGACTGTAAGGTTTTATGATGATGCCTCCGAGGCTCAAGCTGAGGCAAGTAGGTTAAATGCTCAAGCTAGTCCAGGTACAACTCCTGCTTCAACCTCAGGTTCTGGTGCTGAAGAAAATGCAGTTTTTGAAAAAGCTAATGAGCTTGTTGCGAGAATCCCTCTTCTTGGGATTTTAGTTGCAAAAGGGGAAATAAGTGAGAAAAGTGCATCAGGAGAATTTATTAAATTATTTTTTATGCTGCTTGTGATTATATTAATTTATTCTTCATTAAACTATGTTAATTTTCCTGAACAGCCTGGTTTAAGGTGGTTGTTAGCGGGTGTTACTGGTTTTTTAGCAACTGTTTTAATTAGCAGTAATGAAATTATTGCAATTTTAGAATCATATAAAGCATTAGGTATTGCAATGACTTTGTTTTTTCCATTAATGATTTTAGCTTTTTTTACATTTGTCGTTACCACAAAAGTAAGTGTTTTTGGAATTTTAATTCAGAGAATTTTATGGATGATTTATTCTATTTATTTGTTTTTTAGAGCTGCTGGTCTTTTGTTAATAAGATTATTCGGAGATGAAATTTTGAAGAGAGGGGGAACTATGGAAAAAATTGCCACTTTCTTGCTTGGAAAAAATATCCAATCTACTGAGGCAAGCCCGATTATCTTGATTGTGATGATAATTGTTGCAATTGTGGTCTTTTGGATTTTTGTTTATAAAAACAAGGCTCTTGCTGAATGGCTTATTAAAGAAAAAAGAGAAGCTGAAGGAATGAAATATAGAGATACTTCTGAGACAGCAAAACAAACTTTAGAAACTGATGCTGCGCGTGGTAGAAGCTCTTAATGATTAATAATATTTATCTTTTAGTTTTTTTAATTTCTGGTTTTTTCTTAATTTTCTGTTTGTAATAATATATTTAAAGTCTATTAAGCATGTTTATTTATGGATGTGAAAAAAGAAGGTGTAATTTTTTTAATTGCATTTTTATTAATTGGAAGTTTATTAGTTGGGATTGTAAGTGCTGATAATAATACAAGCGATCCAAATACAGATCCTAATTTTATTTCGCTGATTGGTTCTGCTTTAACTAATTTAACTAATGCTTCTGGAAATAGGTCTGGAAATCTTTCTGTGGGCCCTGAAATAGACAAGGAAGGTGGATTATGGGCATTTATTGTAAAATGGTATAATAAGATTATGGATGCTACTTTAAGGCCTGTTGGCAGGTTTACTAGGAATGAAATTATTTATAGGGTTTTTGGGTATAGGACTCTTTCAGGAAAAGGAAAAAGTTGGGGTAATGGTTATTTATTTGGGGATGTTGATGACAAGGAAGCTGGGAAAAAATGGGAAGGTGCTCATGAAGGTTGGACACATCTTTGGTTTGCTTTAGAACTTCTTATTTTGCTTTTTATCTTACATCCTTTTTATGGTCGGATCAAAATAACAACTGGAGGCAACACAGTTAAAGTAAATATTTACGCATTTGAAAAAAGCCGCACGCCCTCTTCTGGTTTTTTAGGTATTTTAGGTATTTATTGGAATTCTCTTATAGGTTATATCAAAGAATTTCTTTGGAATTGGAGGACTTGGTTTGTAGTAATATATTTTATTGGAATGGGAACCCCTATTTTAAATAGAGTTTTACAAATAATAACTTTAGAATTTTTGCTTGCAGGCTCTTTATGGAAAAATAATGCTATTAGGGTGGCGATTATTACAGTTGTTTTAATTTTCATACCAGAAATGTGGAGATCTTATGTGAAGAAAAGAGCAAAAAGATATGAATATAAAGTTGAACTAGAACGAGCTGCTAGAGAAGAAGCAGCAGGAGCATTATTAGATTAGGTATTTAAATGATAAGTTGTTAATAAAAGAATAAGATGGTAAAAGAGAGGGATAAAAAAGCAATGAGTAGAAAGTTAATGATTATTAGTGGCATTATTATTGGAGCACTTGTTCTTATTTTTATTACTGGAGGGACGATTTATCACCAAATTTGTAATATAACTTTAAATGACACAAAAGATTATTATAAGGCATATTCTTTAGAAGATCCGGAAATAACCTCTGCAAAATTAAGATTAGGGCAGATTGAAGATGTGTTAAATAATTCTTGGAACGGGACCCATTATGTTGGTCTTGATTCTAATAAAGTTGATGATTTAAAAAAAGAGCAAACAGATTTAAATAAAAGGATTGGTGCAGATAGAAAAATAGATTTTAAATTTACTAGGGTTTTTTCTAGTTATTGGTGGAAAAAGAACTTATTCTTTTGTAAAGAAGAGCAAGCAGGTTTTATTAATAAATCAAAATCTTTTATTAAGGATAAATTAGGGTTTAATGAAACTATTTGGGATTTTATTTATCCAGGATTAGTTACAGGTATTTTGATGTTTCTTTGGATTTATCTAACTTATAAATTTGCAGTTTTGGTTTCTTCGTATTTGCCTAGGTGGAAAAGATACAGTGTTTTTCATGGAAGAACAGGAACTTTGACTAAATTAAAAAACAGCTGGATGAGTATTGTTGCTGGAAAGCTCTGGAAATTAGTTCCCGTTGCAGTAGGTTATGCCATAATAATGCAGATTCCAATTATTAATTCATTTATTGATTTAATAACTATTTTTGATAGTATTTTCTTTAAATCAATAGTTCTTGCATTTTATCTAGGTTTTTTACCACAAGCAATAGAAGAATATGCTAGATATAAATTAAGAAAAGATTATTATCAGAGAGTTCTAAGAGTGAGATATAGGCAGAGGATGACTGATGCACTTTCTGGATAATAAGAGGGTGAGAAGATGGATAGAGGGAAAATAAATTTTTTTAAAAATAAGAAGGGGAAAGCAATTCTTTTAAGAGATAAAAGAGGTGCAGAAGGAGACATAGATTTATTTAAGACAATTTTAATTACAGGAACTGTATTTTTTGTTATTCTTGGGATTGTGATTTTTGTTGTATATTTTGATTTTAATGATTGGTTTGGTGGCCTTGGAGGTCCATTTAAAAAAATTGGTTCTGGTCTTGGAGAAGTATGGGATTTTCTTAAAGATATTCCAGGTTATTTTAAAAAGTTGTATAATGCTGATCCAAGTGATTTGAAAAAAAGGATTTTAGAAGGGTCAATTGTAACTAAAACAAAAGCTATTTTAGGTTTTGATGCTGTAAGTTTTGGGAAGTTTTTTTATTATTTTTTTATTGGGAGTATTGCAGGATTAATGGTTTGGATAGCTTTTCATTTTAAGGAAATAATGAGGTATATATCTGAAAAAGGGGCATTAAGAGATGTTACGAAACCTGATTTTAGGGAGGAAAAAGATAGATGGTTAGAACTTGTTGGGGGGCATATTTGGAAGGTTCCTTTAGTTGGGATTGCTTACGGGCTTTTGATGATGATTCCAATAATAAATAGGGTATTACAAATAGTAACTTTAGAATTTTGGGGATTAAATAATTCGTGGTTTGCAAGGCCCCTTATTATTGCGTTTTTAATTGGTTATATTCCTGCTCTTGTTGATAAATATATGGTAATGAGAGTTAAAGGAAAATATGAAAAAGCAATTACAAAAGCTAAAAGATTGTCAATTTTAGCTGAGCAAAGTGAAAAAGAAAAAAGAGAAAGCTAAGGTTTATTTAACCTATTCCTCGTTTTTTACTTTTTCAAATAACCATATCAAATGCATCTTTGTTAGGGTTTAGTTTGTTTCTGGTGCAGTCCAGTTTGCAAATAATTGAAAGTGTTAAGCCTTTGGTTAGGATTATCTAATCTTAGATCTAGTAATTTGTTATTATAATTTTTAACAGCAGTATTATATTTTTTAATTTCATCTTTGGCATCTTTATTATCTGCTTGTTTTTCTAAGATTTTAGCTCTTAAGTTATTTAGTCTTTTTTGATATCTGATAGCAGATTCAAAATCATTTCTTTTCTTAATTTTTGATTCTTCTATTGCTAATTGTTCAATAGCTTTAGTTTCTTTTATTGTTTGCTGTTTTGCTAAGTAGTTATAAATATTTTTTGGAGTTGTTTTATTGTCTGAAGCTATTTTTTCAAGTTTTTTAAATTCTTGAGAATTACCTACCATTGTACCTACTCTCTCTAATAAATTTCCAACACCAATCATCCTGTTTTTTCCAAATCTTCTTATTCCATTTCCTGCTTTATTATACCATTTTGCACCTGTTAGAGGTGTTGTATCATATTCTTTAGGTGTAAATCTTGCATCTGGATTAATTCTTTCATATAAATCTGCTCTTGCATGAGCATCTAATGCTACTCCTGTTAATTGTTTTGTTTCTTTATAAGCTGCTTTAGCTAAACCTTTAACTTCTTTATATAGGAATTTTAGTAATCCTCGTCCTTCTTTATATGCAGTTCCAAGAACTTTTCCTATAGGTTTTGCATATTTTCCCATAGCTTCAGCTCTTTTTGCCCATCTTTCTCTTTCTAAGGCTTCCATAGCAGCAAGTTCTTTTGCTACTTCAAGCCTATAATCTCGGTTTATTGCTACCATTTTGAACATGATATTACCTTATTTTGATTAATTATATAAGGATTTTTGTTAATATTTATACATAATTTGAGTATTTAAACCTTTCTATTTGTTACTACTAGATAGTTATATCTTTATAAATTATATGTATGACAAATGTTTTTAAATCTATGTATTCTTAAGACATTATGAAAAAAAAGAGTATTTTAATTTTATTATTCTTAAGTATAGTATTTATAAGTTTAATTGCAGTAAATACCCTTGTTTTAGGTGATGATGGGGTAAATACTTCAAATAGCTCAGAAAGCCCGATAGTACCTGATATTAATTTTGGTATTGATGATTCTACTGGTTTGCCTAACGGTACAGAAAAGATTGCAGGAGTTGTTGAAAATCTTTCAGATGAGGAAATAAGAAGGCAGTATTTAAAACAAGAATGGACTAAGATTTTAAATAATAGCAAGGTTGGAAAATATCTACTTAAAGCAGATGGTGTTATAACTAAAGCAGATCCTGTTTTTAATATTTTATTAGGGATTGGGTTTAGTTTTTCATGGCTTTTTGTTTTAACAATAATTCTTTATATTGAGCTTTTAGATGCAGGTTATAAAGTGATAAATGCTTTTCAAGTTTATTATCCTGGCAAAGACGAGTATAAGAATTTATTAAAATGGGGTTTTTTTGCAGTGTTTTTTATTTTGTTTTCAACTATTCGGGTTGCAAAATATGTTGCCCAGTTTATTATAAGTATTATTTCTGGAAAAGCTCACTGGATTGTTCAATTAATATTAATGGTTTTTGTTGTAGCTTTCTTAATTATATTTGCTATTATTTTTGATCAAATTAAAGCAGTTTTTGTCACTGTAAAAAGAGATGTTAGAGTGCATAAAAATAAGGAAGAAATAGAAAAATTAGAAAAGCAAAATGAGGCAATTATGAAAGGGCGTGTTGCTGATGCAGAAATAAAGAAACTTGAAAATGAAGATGAAGCTATTAAGGAGCAGGCTAGAGAAGATTTAGCAGGTGCAGGCAGTGATGATTAATTTTTTATACTAAATTAATAACTTATAAAAATTATAAAAATGGCGGATTATGATGTTTTAGGAAATATTGCAATTATTAAGTCTGAGATTAAGGGTAGAAAGAAGAGTAAAAAACAGAAGATTGCACAAGCAGACAAATTATTGAAGGTTCCAAGTGTAAAAACTATTTTAGAAAAATCTGATAAAATCAAAGGAAGATTAAGAAAGATTCCTATTAAGTATGTAAAAGGTGAGAGAAATTTGGTTGCAGATTATAAAGAAAATAATTGTAAGTTTAAGTTTGATGTTAGTACATGTTATTTTTCTTCTAGGTTAAGTAATGATAGGAAAAGAGTTGCTTTAAAAATAAAAAAGAAAAATAAGATTTTAGTAATGTTTGCAGGAATTGGAGTTTATCCAATTGTTATTTACAAATACAGTAAGCCGGCTGAGATTGTTGGGGTTGAAATTAGCAAGGAATGCTGCAAGTATTTTAAAGAAAATTTAAAATTAAATAAAATTCCAAAGGAGAGGATTAAAATTGTTCAAGGAGATGTTAAAAGAAAGGTTGATAAAAAGCTGGGAAAATTTGATGTTATTATTATGACACGTCCTAATTTAAAAGATAGTTTTTTGAAATATGGTTTTAAAGTCTGTAGCAAGGGAACAAGAATTTTTTATCATTTGTTTTGCAAAGATTCTGATTTAAAAAAAGAATTGAAAAAGCTGAAGGCAGAGGCAGCTGATTTAGGCAGGAAAATAAAAATTAATAAAATTAATTTTGCAGGGGAAATTGCACCTTACAAGCATAGGTACATGATTGAGATGGGTGTTTTGAAATAAAGGTTGTTATTTGCTAGTATAAAGTTTATAAACTGATTGTATTATTTTTTATTAGTTGTTTAGAGTTGTTTAGAATGACAGGACCCCAGAAGAATTCAAAAAAGCTTACGAATGATGAAATTTCTAATCAGATTCTTGATGTAATGGGATTTAGTTTGGAAGAAAAAGAAAATTTTATAAAAATAACTTCTGAAAATAAAAAATTATTTGATAAAGATATTGCAAAAGCAGTTGAGGGTGGAAAAATACTTATTCCGAGAACAAGATTTTTGGAGTGGGCATTTCTTGTTCATGATTATAATAGGATGCATATTTTTGATGATTATGCGCAAGAAGCAGGCTATGAAAAAGCTTTAGCACATGGCACTTTAATTGCAGCGCATGCAGAGCAATACGCACTCGGTTTTATGAGCGCAGTTAATAATCTTGTTGATAGAGTCAATGAGGAAAGGTTTGGTGAAGGAGAGTCTAAACTTAAAAAATTAATTTATAATGGGCATTCAATTAAATTTATAGATCCCCTTTATCCTAGAAGAAGAAAAGCAAAAATGAATTTTAATTTGGAAAAAATTTTAGGTTCTGTCCAAGAATTAAATCTAAATTTTTCAGGATATAATCAAAAAGATGCCCAAATTGTTTTTTGTCCAATAGTTAGTTTAGGTTATGAGAGAAAGGAGATTTCTCAAAAAGAAGTTATTGCGCGTGTAAAACTTGGCGATGAGATTGAGAGAAGTAGTATTGAAATAAAAAAAGAGGAGATGGTGAAAGCATGTCAATGTTTAGGTTTAAAACCAGGAAATGAATTATTAAAGATGCATTATTCTGCGTTTTTAGCTGCTACACTTTTGAGAATTGCTTCTAGAAAGACTGGAGATCCGGAGGGAACATACCGGAAAATAGATTTAGATTTTTATAATGAACCTAATCTAGGGATTTTTGAAACTGTTGTGAAAATGCCCAAGCCTCCAGGAGTTGTTGAAACTAATGAAGGAAAAATGTATCGTTATAAATTTGAGGCATTATGCATACAAGACGATATTCCTATTTTCGGTGGAAAGGCAGTATGTCTCTCTCCAGCAGAATATAAACTTTAAGTTTGTTGAGTTAATTGTATTTTAATCACCTTCTTTAATTGCAATTGGAGCTTCTCCTCCATGCCAGGTGAATCTTGGCCTTATCTTCATTGGATAAAGTCTTTCAGAATTGTCATCAAGCAAGATAGCAGAACCTTTTGAATCAGGAAGGCGATTCATTGATTTAGTTATTCCTTCTAATAAATAAGACTGCATCATTTCATTTAATGCTTCCATATCTTTTTTATTTGTTAATCTGTGTGAGAGGATAATATCTGATTGAGTCATAACATCTCTGTGAATAACTCCTGGCTGCTGGGTTGCTAAGACAAGAGATATTCCTGGCTGCCTGCCTTCTCTTAATAATTGTATTAATGAGTTAGATGCAGGTGTTTCTTCATTCATTGGAAGAAACTCATGTGCTTCATCAATAAAAAGCCAGACAAGAGGCATTTCTTTTTTTCCTGAACTTTCCAATCCATGATGTATTGAATCAATTTCTTCTTTTTTTCTTGCTAAAATTCTTTTATTAAAAAGTTTTTTTGAAATCAAGCCTATTATGAGGGCGCGAACATTAAAAGAAGAAGTTGAAGAGTAAATTGAAAGGTCTAAGACACTTGTTTTTCCTCCTTCAATTAATTCATCTATTTTTGTTGAATTTTCATTTTTATTTGCAAAGACTTTCCAAGATTTTGCTGCTTCAAATAATGCTATTGTTGATTTTTTTATACTCTCTTCTGTGTTTGGATTTTGTTTTATTTTTTCAATGATATCGTCAACATCATAATCTCTTGTTAAATCAGACAAGACATCTTGTATTAATATTGAGTTTGGGTCAATCATTTCTAAGTTAAAAATAGAAATCCAGTCTTCTATGTCTAGTTCTGATGCAGCAAGTGCAAATTTTTTATCTACAGGAATCCCTCTTTTTTCATATTCTTCAAAATAACCTAAAGGAACCCAGACACTTACAGGAAGGTTTTTTGGTTTTAAGTCCCATTGTTCAAGCAAGTCAATTTCTTTTTCATTTTGGTATTTCATTGTCCAGAAAATTCCCATTGTATCAAAAATCAGAGGAGCTATATTTTTCTTAACATCTGAAGGAAGGTTTGAAAGCTCTTCTGCAAATGTTCCTATGCTATATGATTTTCCAGATCCTCTTTTTCCAGCAATTAAAATTACATGGCTTCTTACTACATCAAGCCAGATCTTGTTTGATAAAGAAGTATAATTTCCCATATGCACATAGCCTTTTCCAATATAAATTAATCCTCTATCTCCAAATCTTTTTTTGTCTTCAGCATTTCTTCCAATTATAATATTGTAGGGCATTTTACATTAAATCTGAAAAACTATATAAAACTTCGCTTTAAATTCTGAATAATAAATTTCTATTTATTTTTATGGATTTTTATCCACTTTATCCATTCTTCTGTTCCTAGCCTTTTTCTTATTAAAAGCAACCCTATATATGGTAGTACGCTTTTCTTTCCATTTTTTGGATCATACCAACTAAGAAATATTTTACATGGAAATTTTTTACATTGACCACAATGCTCTACTTCGCGTTCTATGAAGCATTCCCAAATTGGACAGGTTATTATACCTTCATATTCTTTAGGGTGTTCTGATTTAATACATCCTGGCGGACTTCCTTTGCACTCAACACACCCCTCACAAAGTCCTAATCTTTTACCTTCACAAGTCTCATCTTCACATAATCTTCCACAAGGGGGATATTTTATTGACACCATAATCATAATTTATTCTAAAACTTAATAAACTTTTTGAAATATTTGGGCGCATAAAAGGAATTAATTAAATAATTAGCAATTAGCTTTTTAAGATATTTATTTTTTATCTTTTTTTACTATGATGCCTACCTTTTTGTGGCAAAGTTCGTGCTCTTTATCATCTTTCTCGTCATATTCTCCATGCTTTTTGTGCCACTTGTCATGCTCTTTCTGGGTGATAACCATCTTCTTCTTAAGTTTTTTATCCATAAGTTTTTATATAAATTCATATATTTATAAGTCTTTCTTCTATACGGAACAAACACCAAAATGTTTTTAAAGGCAAAAAAATTAAAAGCCTTATGGTCAATGCAAACGAGGTAAGGATTGATAATAGCCCAGATAAGAAAATAGATGTAGCTAAGATAAAAAGCAATGTTAAGAAAAATCCTTGGATGATTTCAACACTTGTTGTTGCAGTTATCGCTATATTGTTGTTAGTTATGAATATGAGCGGGATTAAAATTGGTGGATCCGGACTTAATGGTACTACTGGTGCATCTATTGCAATTTCTGCAGATGAAGCTGGAGAAAAAATACTTGAATTTGCAGAAAGCAGGGGAGCTATTGCAGAATTAGTTGAAGTTAATGATGAAGGAGATTTGTATGAAGTAGTAGTTGTTGTTCAAGGACAAGAACTTCCTCTTTATGTAACAAAAGATGGAAAGTATTTTGTTCAAGGAGCTATTTCTTTTGATGAAATTGCAGTACAAGAACAACAAACTCAAACTCAAACTCAACCAGCATCAGCTGATGTTCCTAAATCAGATAAACCTGTTGTTGAATTATTTGTAATGAGTCATTGTCCTTATGGGACTCAAGCTGAAAAAGGAATCCTTCCTGTTTATAAATTATTAGGTGATAAAATTGATTCAAATATAAGATTTGTTTATTATGCAATGCACCCTTCTCAAGGAGAAGTTGAGGAAGAATTAAATCAATATTGTATACAAGAAGAGCAAAATGATAGGTATTATGATTATTTAACTTGTTTTTTAGAAGATGGAGATGGAGAGAGATGTTTGGATAAGATAGAAATTGATAAAGTGAAATTAGAAGAATGTTATGCTAGAGCTGATGAAGAATTTGAAATAACTAAAAACTTAGAAGATAAGTCTTTATGGTTGAGTGGGAGTTTCCCTTTGTTTAATACACATGCAGATTTGAATGATCAGTATGGTGTTGGTGGTTCACCTACATTAGTTGTTAATGGAGAGCAAGCTAGTTCTGGAAGGGATTCTGCAAGCTATTTGTCAGTAATTTGCAATGCATTTAATGAAGCTCCTGAAGAATGTGATGAAGTATTGTCTTCTGCAAGCCCAAGCCCTGGTTTTGGATTTTCTGCTTCAGGAGGAAGTGTTACAGAAGCGCAGTGCAGTTAAAATGAAAATAAGTGAACTAAATTTAGGTCAGGGAAATGTTGATGCAGAAGGAACTATAAAGGAAATGGGCGAAGTAAGGACTTTTAATAAATTTGGAAGAGATTTAAGAGTTTCTAATGCTATTTTAGAAGATAGTTCTGGAACTGTTAAATTAACTTTGTGGAATGATGATACTGTTAAGTTTAAAGAGGGCGACAAAATTAAAGTTATTAATGGTTATGTTAATGAATTCCAAGGAGAAAAACAATTAACTTCTGGAAAGTTTGGTAAAATAGAAAAACTTGAAGAAGGAGATTTTGGACAAGCTAAGCTTTCTAGTGCTGATTCTGAAGAATCTGAATTTAAAGATTCTGAAGTAGAAGATACTGCTGAAGCATTGGATGAGTCTGAAACTTATGAAGATGTTCCTGAAAAAGAGCCTTTAGAAGATGAGGAAAATGAAGCAGCTGAAGAAGATGAGGCAGCTGAGAAATCTTCTGAAGAAAGTGAAGAAGACCAAGAAGATTATTAATTTTTGTTATTTGTTTCTTGATAGGTTTTGTAATTAATTACTCCTGCAATTATTTCTCCTAATAATTGCTTTTTGCCTTTTTCAACTATGCTTTTAGTTGAAAATCTGGTTATGCTTATTTTCCTTGTGTAAAATTCTGTTAATTGGCATATTAAATAAGGTATTGGATCATTATAATTTATTTTTTCAATTCCTTTTCCTTTAAATCTTCGTGCTCCAAGAATAACTGTTGCATGATTTAATCCTCCAAGAATTTTCCCTATGTTTGGGAGGCTTATTATTTTTCCCTGCTTGCCCCTGTATTTTTCTGTAAGTATTTTTGATAAGGTTGCTCTTGTAAAAGCAATACCTTGTGTTTTCTTTTTACTATATGAAATCTCTTCTTTTTTAATCTTAAGATTAGATTCAAAAAACTTATATGCCTGTTCAAGCTCTCTTTTAACTTTTGCTCTTAAATATTTATTTCCCTTTGTCCACTCTCCTAGTGCAGGCTCTTTTTTAAAAATATAAGGTTTTTTTTGCATTGTTTGTATAAACAAATCATATACTTGTATTCTTTCTTCTAATCTTTTTAATCCATGCTCTATTAATCTAATCATTCCTTTTCCAACTTCATTTGGTTTTATATTAAAGGTAAGAATAAAATTTTTAGAATCTGTAAATTGTGTTTTTATATCAGAAGTTTTCCCTAATATTCTTGTTGTTTTTGCCAGCTGTGTTAAATCTGAGATTTGATTTGGAGAAAGATTCCCTTTAAACCCAACTTGTATTTTGTTCTCTTTATTGATTATAGCTAGTGTAATTGGAGAATCTTCTTTTTGTTCTTCTATTTCTGCTGAATTATATATTTCTGCTGAATGGCCTATATTTGCTAAAAAATCCAAAGATTTACTCATATTAAATTCTGAATTTATTTAGATTACTAGAAATAATTATTGCCCCCTTTTTATCTTGCAAATAAGCTTGCTCTTTTTCATCTAAATCTAGTTTTTTTTGAGTAGCTTTATTAAGGATTAATGGAAAAAGAAAAGATTCTTTTGCTGCTTTCTTTTTTGACATGTGGCAGTGAGAAGCATATTTTAAAATTATTGATTTCTTTTTTGCATTTTTTTGATTTGCAATCCATATTTTTAAGATTCTTGAAGGTCTTTTATATGGAACAAATTTTTTATATTTTAATTTTGTTGCACAAGCAATGCCTGCTGATAAAAAGAAGTTTTGATAGACAAGAAATCTCCAGTGCTGTTGCCTGTAAATTCTTCCTTTAAATATGTCTGATTTGCTTAAGGATTCATAAGCTTTTATAAGTGCTTTTCCAGAATATTCTGATGGAATGTTTTCTTCAATCCAAAGTGCAATCTCATTTAGTTCCATTTTTGTTGAATCATATACTCTTGGGGTTTTTTCATCTACTTCATCTTGAAATACTATTTTTAGTGCATTGAAAATAGTATCTTCTTTTTCTCTTTCTGATATTTCTAAGAGAAATTTCCCTTCTCCCAAATTAAAAATAGTTTCTAAATCATTTAATGCTGCCCTCACATCTCCTTTTGATTTTTTTGCAATTAGTTTTAGGGTTTCTAATTTTATTTTTTGGTTTTCTTTAGAGGAAATATTTTTTATGATTTCTAAAATTATTTCAGGGTTTAATTCTTTTAAACTAATTATCTGGCACTTTCTTCTTAATAAATTAAATTTTTTATGCCAGATATTATTTGCAGTGATTATTATTGGAA
>Ga0315550_1000777_pt1 | contig 19780 bp, 22 predicted proteins | sample SalMarSW160190MG_2_FD_203100 | JGI IMG/M metagenome (GOLD analysis project Ga0315550, IMG submission 203100) | Salt marsh sediment microbial communities from the Plum Island Ecosystem LTER, Massachusetts, United States - Salt Marsh Sediment SW1601-90 ... | reverse complement strand
CAGGTGGGATCCGGGTTGGTCGCGACCTTACCGGCGGGGTGCGAGCCAGGCCGCGTCGAAATACTTGAGCACTCTCAATGCTCGGAGGGTGTTCCAGCGGCTCGGAGCACCGACTTGCTCCATTCGGCGATTGCATCCTCCATCCGCCGATCGTAGTCGACTCCTGCGGCCCGAAAGTAGTCCAGGGCTCGCAGGATGTCGTAGCGCCACCGAGAGGGATAGGAGAGCATCAGCATCTTCTTGTCGATGACCTCACCGCTGTGATCCGAACGGAACAGCCTGTGTCGGGGGATGAACTCCCGGCTCTCCCGCTCGGCCCCCCGGAGCGCTCTGAGGCGATAGGTATAGCCGTTTCGGGCATATCCTCTGCCGAGAGATTCACATTATGGAGTGTATCAGCTCTCAGCCCTTGCTGTCTCGGGTGTTACTTGTTCGGGTCCCAGGAGAGGTTGACGCCGAATTCGTGTTTGTTCTCGCCGACCACAGTGCTCTCGGGGCCTAGCGGGGCTCGCAGAATGGCCCGATAGCGGCCGTTCAGATGTACTTGGGGATTGATTCGTGACTCGAAGCGCAATCCCGCCGTGTAGATCTGCTGAATTTTCTCTGAGTTCTCGTACAGGTCGAAAACGCTTTGGAAGGAGGGGATTATCTTCAGCTGGTCCAGGAGCTTGAAGGTGAGCTCTGTTTTTACCCGCAGGCTGGTGAGGTCCTTGGGCTTGTTGTAGGAATCCAGCTCATTGTACAGCGTCCATTTGGAACGGAACTCCGCAGTCCAGCGAAGGCGATCGGTGATGTCCCAGATGTAGTTGGGATTCAGGTAAAAGTACCTGTAGTTGTCACTCGGCTCGTCGTAGAGTTTGAAGAGGACCGCGGTGTAGAGATTCGTCGTGAACTCCTTGCTCCACTGCTCTTTGATTCTGAAGGTGATTTTGTGACGCTGAGAGTCGAATAGCGACTCATCATCCGGTTCATCCTCCAGTTCCTCGATTTCCGTACCTCCTTCGTAGCGCAGGAAGAACACCGGACACTTGATTTCCTGGGCTGAAGCCAGTACAGCCGGGAGAAGAAAAACGGCAGTCCACAGTAAGATTCGCTTCATCTGAACAATCCTCCTCAGCAAATTTGGGTCGATTCATTATAGATCCCTTGCGTAAGATTACAATTTCTTGTAGCCGGGCCTTCGGTACTGTATGATGTGTGCTGTTTGCGCAACTATAGGTCAAAATCTTTCAGCTTGAGTTGGCGTAAAGGGCCCAAATCTTATGGGAGTGAAAAGCAATGTGTCGGAATCCAGAACGAACGATCAGATACGCTAGGGGGGGCGGCAGATGAAGATCCTCTGCTACGGGGACTCCAATACCTGGGGATTCAGTCCGATAAACGGGTCCCGCTTCCCCGAAGATATCCGTTGGCCCGGTGTTTTGCGCCGCTGTTTGGGAGAGGGTTTTACGGTCATCGACAACGCCCGGGATATCCAGGCATCGTTGCCTGTCCTCGTTTTGGCACCGCTTCCCGTAAATGTCGGTCGGGACTACCATGCCTATTACCACGAGCAGATCGATAAATCCTTCGACCTGATCGCGGCATTTGAGAATCTGTCCGCTCAGAAGGGTTGTCATTTCTTGGATCCGTCTCAGGTGATCTCTGCGAGCAGGCACGATGGTGTTCACATCGAAGCCGAGGAGCACATTAAATTGGGCCTGCATCTGTGTGTGATCGTGCGGGATCTGATCTCCGGTGGCGATTCCCCGCCACACCGGCAGCCGGGCTTGTAAAATGAGGATCTGTCCGACGGAAGGTTTACCGAGAGGGGATGAAGCTATGGAAATCGTCGCGCTGAAGGAACAGGACCTCCCGGATCTGACTCAACTGTACCGGCAGTTCCGCGGGGAGGAATCCTGCTTGGAGGATATGCGGAAAACCTTCCGCAGGCTTCGGAAAAACGCGAACTATACCCTTCTCGGTGTTAAAGCGGGGGGACGTCTGGTTGCATCGATCATGGGCATTCTCTGCGAGGAGCTGCACGGCCAGTGTCGGCCCTTCATGGTGGTCACCGACGAAGTCCAGGAGAAGGAGTGAGGCATAACTTCGCAGCAGCTTGGTTTTTCAAACCTCGATATTCGTTATAGTAATTAAAGGAAGAGGTGCTGTAATAAAGATTGGAGACCGACGGATGAGAAACATCGCAATTCTGGTCTTTGATGACGCGGAGGTGCTCGATTTCCGCGGGTATCTCGGCCGGGATCGACATGTGCCTGTACCTGGCTGCCAGATTGCATGGTGAGGGCACGGCGGGTCGAACCGCCCGCTACATGGAATATTCCTGGGATAACGAAACAGGGGGTTGAGCCTAATGGAGAAGTTTGAACTCACCAGTAGTGCTTTTAAAAACGAAGGAAATATTCCGGATCTCTACACCTGCCGGGGAAAGAATATCTCCCCGCCACTTTCCTTCCGTAACCCACCTGCAGCGACCAAGAGCTATGCCTTGGTCATGGTAGACCTGGATACACCCATCGGTACGATCACCCACTGGGTGGTGTACAACATTCCCGCTGATTTTGGGGAGTTGGCTGAGGCGCTCCCGTCCTGCAGGCTCCTGGCAGACGGTTTTAACCAGGGGAGGAACGGGATGTTTCGTTTCGGCTATATGGGTCCCTGCCCGCCGTGGGGCAGGCATCGCTACCTCTTCCGCCTCTTTGCGCTGGATAGGACGCTGCCAACGGAGGGTGCGCTCAACAAGAGAAAATTGCTGCGTTCGGTGGAAACCCATGTCCTGGCGGAGGCGGCGCTTCTGGGGTATTATCCAGAGAAGAGGTAGAAGGCAAGAGAAGACGAATCGATGAGTGATGCCTTGGTGGCTCTGGCCCGCGCTCTACGCGAAGAGCAATCGGATATCGACGCCCTGGCGAAGATGGTCACGGGGAACGACGAGGCCGTGAAATTGGTGATCGACGGTCTGACCTTGCCGGTCGAAACGTACAGGTACAACTGCAACAGGGTGATCGTCAAGGTGGCCGGGATTGCCCCTCGGGATGTGTATCCCTACTGGGATTATGTAGGGGAGCTTCTGGAAAGCGCCAATACCTACCACCGCTGTTCGGCGATCAACATCCTGCCCCACCTGATCCCCGCGGACGGAGGATCCAAATTCGACCAGATTTTCGACAGGTTCTTCAGCCGACTGGATGATGAGAGTGTAATCCCGCCGTGTTACGTCGCCAGAAATTGCCCCACCATCGTTTCCCACCGTCCGGACCTGGTCCAGCGAATCGTGAACAGGTTGCTGGCCATCGACGCCACCCACCACAAACCGGGGCGAAAGGATCTGATCAAGGCCGATATCATCCTGGCTTTGGACCTGTTGTACGATCGGTTGGAAAACCAGCCCGAGGTGCTTCGATTCGTGGAGGCCCAGCTGAACTGCAGCAGCCCGAAAACCAGGAAGGCCGCCAAGACGTTTCTGGAGAAGCACCGCGAATCTGGAGGGATGGGCACGCCGACATGAACTGCAGGATCGGCTGCGGTGCCTGTTGCATAGCCCTGTCCATCTCCTCCCCCATCCCCGGGATGCCCGGCGGAAAAGCTGCGGGAGTACGCTGCGTGCAGCTGAGTACGGATAATCTCTGCCTGCTGTTTGGGAAACCGGAGAGGCCCGCGGTGTGCGTCAATCTGAAACCCTCCAGGCAGATGTGTGGATCCGATAGGGAGGAAGCTTTGGACTATCTACGGGATCTGGAAGAGGCGACAAAACCAGCCTCTTGAAAAATTTATTAAAAATTGAGCTGATTCTCGCGGGTGTCGATTTACCTGTATGCGGGATAGTTGTAGCTAGGCAGCAATAAAAACGAAATCAGTCGGAAGTCTATTCGTCCTGCTCCTCGTCTTCGGATTCTTCTTCCGTTTCTTCCTCGGATTCAACTTCCAGTCCCAGGTACTCGGCTACCAGAGACTCCTCGTCCTGCTCGCCCCTATGGAGTTTTCGTTCTTCCTTGGCCTTTTTCTTCTTCTGTTTCGCCAGTTCTCGGCGTCTTTTCTGTGCGCTGTATCCGGAACGTCTTGACAATATATTCCCCTTTCCTATTGTTCTTCAGTATATATAATGGGATCAGAGGAGGTCAATCGCACGATGGCTTCGCCCCCGGTAAAACTCGCTCTTCATGTCGAGTCCCTCGAGCAATGGCGGCGCCGTCTTGCAAAAAACAGCGGGAAGGCTTGCAGCCCGGCCAAATATTCGCTTTTCTTACCTCCCCCTCTCCTTTTATAATACGACGAACTGACAGACGGCGAATTGACAAAGACCCGTGAGCGTAAAAACCTACTTCGCTGCGCCTGAGAGAGCGAGGCCGGCGGAAATTCGAAGGCAACATCAAAACTGTCCGAAGTACATACCCTCTCAAACGTACTTTCGGCTGAGAACGGCACCCTGGAGGTGCAGAAAAATCTGATCAGCCCCGGAGAGCTCATCGACCACGTTGTCAGGCTTTTTGTCCATGACGAGCTCGCCGAGGGGAAACATATCGAGATCGCTCCATTCTCCGAGTCGCTGTCCTTCATCAACGACGAATCGACCCTGCGCCGCGTGCTGGTAAACGCCGTGAAGAACGCTCTGGGCACCTACAGCATGAAGCTGCTGACCGAAGAATATTTGGGAGGCCAGGTGTCGTTCCGCTCATCCGAACAAGAGGGAACCACCTTCATCTTTGTGATCCCGAATCGGGGAGCGGGGTGAGGGTCTTAACCATGGTCACGGTTCGGCCGAAGGATCGGTTGATCTGTTCTCCGGTTTGGCGGTATCCCTTCCCCCGGTAGAACGAAACAGCTGTCAGGCTGGAGTCGACTGTGAGCTTTTGCCTACCTTCGGCTCTGGCCTGGTTCTCCACAAAATCCAGCAGCTCGCCTCCGACACCGCTTCCCTGTTTGTCCGGGGATACGAAGAAGTTATACACCTTGTCACCTTCCAACCCGATCGTACCCAGCAAGACCCCGTGCTCCTCGAGGATGTAGATCCTTCTATTCCCGGCTAAAACGCGGAGCTGATCCGGTGAGAATGCGTTCAATAAATTTCCGATGATCTCCAGGTCGTAATCAACCAGGTTGGAAACGAGCAGAGTGTTTTGGATCAGGGCGCTGACTCGCTGGAGGTCTCGCTCCTCTATTAGCCGGATCATCCCTCGTTATTCCTATACATCCTTTCAAGCCCCTCGTGTCAAGGTGATGGACGGCACGCTCTGGAAAAAAACAGCTATTTGTGCTAGAATCAGCGCTCTCGAGTCAAGGGGTTATTCGAGAAAATAAAACAACAATGTAGAGAACAAACCTGTGGGCTCCAACAACGAAGCGGCTGAGACGAAAAAAGACACAATCGACTTCATTCGCGCCATCGTCAATGAAGATATTCGGAACAACAAACGGGGAGGGCGCGTTCACACCCGCTTCCCGCCGGAACCAAACGGTTATCTGCATATCGGGCATGCCAAATCGATCTGCCTGAACTTCGGCATTGCCGCCGAGTATTCGGGTTTGTGCAACCTGCGTTTTGACGACACCAATCCCACAAAAGAGGAGGTGGAATACGTCGATTCGATAAAGGAAGACGTTCGCTGGCTCGGCTTCGACTGGGATGATCGGGAGTACTACGCCTCGGATTATTTTCAGCAGCTTCACGATTTCGCCGTTCGTTTGATCAAAGACGGAAAGGCGTACGTGGACAGCCTGACGGCCGAGCAGATCCGGGAATACCGGGGAACTCTGACCGAGCCGGGAACAAACAGCCCCTATCGTGACCGTTCGGTGGAGGAGAATCTCGAGCTGTTCGAGGGCATGCGGGCCGGAAAGTTCAAAGAGGGTGAGCACGTGCTGCGGGCGAAGATCGATATGAGCTCCCCCAATCTGAATATGCGCGACCCCACGATCTATCGAATTCGTTTCACCCCCCATCACCGCACTGGATCGAAGTGGTGCATCTACCCGATGTACGACTACGCCCATCCCCTCTCAGACGCGATCGAAGGAATCAGCCACTCGATCTGTACCCTCGAGTTCGAGAACAACAGGCCCTTGTACGACTGGTTCGTTGCTCAGTTGGATTTCGAGGAACCCCCGCAGCAGATCGAATTTGCCCGTCTCAACTTGAGCTATACGATCATGAGCAAGCGCAAGCTGCTTCAGCTGGTCCGGGAGAAAATCGTCGACGGCTGGGATGATCCGCGAATGCCCACTCTGTCGGGGATGCGCCGCCGCGGGTATACGCCGGAAGCGATCAGGGCTTTTGCCGATCGCGTCGGTGTATCGAAGACGAACAGCACGGTGGATCTGTCTCTTCTGGAGTATTTCATCCGCGAGGATTTGAATAAAAGAGCTCCCCGGGTGATGGCCGTGCTGCGCCCGTTGAAGATGATTATCGATGATTATCCGGAAGGACAGTCCGAGGAGCTCGAGGCTGAGAACAATCCCGAGGATCCTGCCGCCGGGAGCCGGATCCTGCCTTTCGGACGAATCCTGTACATCGAGCAGGAGGATTTTCGCGAAGATCCGCCGAAGAAGTACTTCCGCTTATCCCCGGGCCGGGAGGTGCGGTTGAAACATGCCTACTACGTTACCTGCACCGGGGTTGTGAAAAACGAGAGCACGGGAGAAATCCGGGAGGTCCACTGTACCTACGACCCGGACACCCGTGGCGGCTGGTCCGAAGACGGACGCAAGGTGAGAGGGACCCTGCACTGGGTTTCGGCGGAGCATGCCCTGGATGCGGAGGTTCGTCTCTATGACGTTTTGTTCACCAAAGAGAATCCGGACGAGGTGGGGGAAGGGGCGGATTTTCGAGACAACCTGAATCCGGACTCTCTGGAGGTGCTCAACGGTGTGAAGGTGGAACGTTCCCTCGGGGATGCCGAAGCGGGAAGGCGATATCAATTCTTGAGGCAAGGTTACTTCTGTGCGGATCCGGATTCACGGAACAACGGGCTGGTTTTCAATCGGACCGTGACACTTCGCGATACTTGGGCTAAGATAGAGAAGTCGCTGCAGAACGGGAACCAAGGCGGAGGCACCGAATGAACTATCTGCACTACAAAGTGAATGCGGGACCGACGAAAATCATAAAGGTCTCCCTTTCCGACAGCGCGAATGTGCGGCTTCTCGATACCCTGAACTACTACAAGTACCGACTGGGAAAATCGTACCAGAGCAGCAGCGAGCATACTGACAAGATAGCCTGCACCTTCACACCGCCCCACAAGGGAGAATGGCACGTTATAGTGGATCTTGCCGGCCAGGGCCCCGAGGTGCGGGCGTTTGTGGAGGTCGTAGACGGTGCTCAGAAGTTGTGAAATAATACACACCCACGAGGGGAGGTTTTGATGCCCAACACAAAGGACGAACTTGCAGAAAAGAAGCGTGTGCTACAGGAGCTGATTCGGGCTCGTTCCAAGGCCACCTGTTCTTCGGTGATTTCTACGGAAATCGATGTACGCAGGGAAACGGAGATCGAAGAGCTCGAAGAGCAGATCCAAGCGCTGGAGAAGAAGATCAAGGCCAAATAGCCGCTGCAGATGAAAATAACCACACAACTCCTCGTGATCTTTTCGGCTGTATGGGTGTGTAGCGCCTGCCTTCCTCAGAGAGCTGTCGGCACCGGAGAGAGATCACCCGCAACGCTTCCTCGTAGCGGGCAGGAGGGATCGAATCCGGAGGTCCAGACCGCCACCTTCGCTCTGGGGTGATTCTGGGGAGCGGATGCCCAGTTCGGGCAGCTGCCGGGGGTCGTTCGTACGCGGGTCGGATACGCCGGGGGAACCACGGACAATCCGACCTATCATCGGATCGGGGATCACTCGGAGACGATCCAGATCGACTACGATCCCTCGGTGATCTCCTACGCGCAGCTCCTCGATGTGTTCTGGGGCGCTCACAATCCGAGAGCCCCGTCCTTTTCCCGTCAGTACCGATCTGCGATATTCTTTCACGATGGCGAGCAGCAGCGGCTAGCCGAGGAAAGCAAGAAACGGCAACAGAAGGATGGACGGATCTATACGGATATCGAGCCGCTCTCCGAGTTCTATTTGGCTGAAGACTATCACCAGAAGTACTACCTGCGCGGCGTAGGCTTACTGATGGAGGAGATGAAGGCGATGTATCCGCAGGAACGGCAGTTCGTAGATTCCACGACTGCAGCTCGCTTGAACGGGTATGTCGGCGGTTTCGGTACACTGGAGCAGCTGGAGGGGGAGCTGGAATCCTTCGGGTTGTCGGAGCAGGCCGAGAAGTATATCAGAGAACGGGTGTCCCGAAGATAATCTCACCCCAAAACCTCGAGTATCTCACCCACAATCTCGTAGTGACCGAAGGGAGGCATCAGGCACGCTCCGGCAAACATGCCGCGGGCATCCTGCAGGAGCTCCCGGCTCATGAGGATGCCCTCCGCTGCCGGATCCCGGGCGCCGCCCATGCGCCGGCGGACGTGCTTCGGGACCGAGATCCCGCTGACCTTTTCATGGAGGAACTCTGCGTGTCGGGGAGTGCGGAGCGGCAGGATGCCCAGCACGATCGGTACACCCATAGACCCGATAGCATCGGCAATCTGCTCGGCCGATTCTTTGGTAAACACAGGCTGGGTTACGGCGAACTGTGCTCCCCGGCGGATTTTCTCCTGCAGTCGTTTTGTTTCCCGTTTCAACCCTTGAGTCTCCGGATGGGGATCGAAGACCACCCCCGTACAGAGCCCGGCCTCCCGGGCCGATTCCACCAGAGCGAAGACATCCAGATCCCGAACCGCGGTGGTTCTGTAACGCAGGCGGTAGGAGATGGTGTCCCCGGTGGCGACCAGGACCGTGTCGATCCCCAGAGCCCGGCCGCCCCAGAGCAGGCCCTGCAGGCTCAAGGCGTTGTGATCCCGGGTGGTGCAGTGGAGCATCGCCGGTTTCCGGAGCGTGCGGTAAATCAGGGTGCAGAGCGCCAGAGCGCTCATGTGGGCTTTGGCTACGGGATTGGTGGCCACGCTGTATCCAAAAAAAAGCGATGGATCCAAGCCCGCGAGCGCGTCCAGCAGTGGATCCGGCTCCGGGCCGCTCGGGGGTACCACCTCGACGGTGACCGTGAAATTCTTCTCGAGGGCCTGTAACAGCGAAGACACGGCCCCAAGTATAACGCGGGCTATCCGGTTGCTGTCAATTGCGGGTGAACATGTTATATTCTGATCAAATGAAACGCCTTTGGATTGCAGCGGTAGTGCTTCTCAGTGCGGCGATGATCCAGTCCCAACAGATCGATCTTCCCCTCCTGGGCCGGGCAGCCCTCAACATCTTTTCCGCCATGACCTTCTATCAGGATGAAGGAAGCGTTCTGACCGACGGGATATCCCAGACCAGGAACCGGCTGGTGCGGATAGACCTCGAGACGGGCCGGGTCAGCGAATACTTCGAGATTCATCGCTTCCTCGGGGCGGTGGAAGACAGGCTCCTGGTCTCTACGGTTGATCGGCAGCACATCTTGCAGCTCCGCTTCGTCGATCCTTCGAGCCTTACCGACACGAGCGGCCCCGCCTGGAAGATCCCCATCGATTGGGCATTGCTTCAAGGCCCCGAGGGGACTCTGTACTCCGCCCGTCTGGACAACCGCGGCATCTACACACCGTATCGCTTCAGCCCGCAGGATCAGAGGCAGCTTTGGCTCGACATTCAAGGGGTTCCCACCTCCCTGACCCGGGATACGCTGCACCTCCTGATTCACAACCCCGACACCGGAGAGATCTTCATCTGGAGTACCGAGAAAAAGGCTGTTCGTGCCCGCCTTCGGAGCAGCGATCCCACCGGACAGGTTCGTTTTCTAACCAACAGCGTTCTGTTGCTGCCGCCGCAGTACGACGGGCAGGAACGTTGGCGGCTGTACAATGTGGAGGGTACCGAGGTCGGAGAGGTGGCCTTCCGTATTCCCGGTGCGGACCCGCTGTTTTTTTGGTTTACCCCGGACCTGAGGCGCGCCGTTGTGTGTGTTCGGGGACAGGTGAATCCCGAGACTGTCGTGGTGAACACGGAGAGCTTTCGAAAGTGGTTGGAGCGGGAGGGACATCTGTTCATACCCACTCATGGAGTCTTGAACGACAGCAGGGTACGGGTGCGCGCCCATCCAACCCTCGGTGCGGAGATCCTCGGTCACCTGGAGCGAGGCGACCGAGTCGAGGTTCTAGAGCGCAGCGGACTGCGGGAGAGCATCGGGGAGATGAATGACTATTGGTATCGGATCCGTACAGAGGACGGCCTGGCGGGTTGGGCCTACGGCCACTTTATCGATCTGCAATGAACTTTCTCGACCTGGTCAATAGCCGTCAGAGTGTCCGCCGCTATGCGGACAGGCCCGTGGAGCGGGAGAAGATCGAGCTGTGCCTGGAGGCGGCCAGGCTGGCACCCTCCACTTCGAACTCCCAGCCCTGGAAGTTCATCGTGGTGGACGAGCCGGGCTTGAAATCCACGGTTGCCGCGGAAACAGTCGCGCCTTTTCGCGCCTTCAATACCTTCACCAATCAGGTGCCGGTCCTGGTGGCGGTGATGATCGATCGGGCAAATCTGGAGGTCAGAACGGGAAAAGTTCTGCGCCGCTTCGATTATTCCCTGATCGACATCGGGATCGCCACGGAGCACTTCTGCCTGCAGGCCGCGGAGCTCGGTCTGGGTACCTGCATCCTCGGCTGGTTCGACGAGAGAGCCATGAAAAAGCTGCTGCACGTGCCGCGGAACCGGCGCATCTATCTTATGATCGCCCTGGGCTATCCTCAAGCCGATCAGGTTCGCCCGAAGCAAAGGAAAGCACTCGATCAGATCCGCAGCTACAATCGCTACGAATAGACGCCGGGCTCGCCAACCTGACTCTGAATTCATATAACACAACGCGTTAAGCCGTTTGAAAGCAACCCGATCTTCGATTACCATTGATGTTGCAAGTGAAAAATCAGACAAAAGGGGGCGAGCACATGGCGCTTGTTTTAAGAAGCTCTGCGGTCGAGTCGGGAGGCAGGATCCCTCAAACCTATACCTGTGACGGGCGGGACGTTTCCCCGCCGTTGCGGTGGGACAAGACACCCCAGGGGACCAAGAGTTTTGCCCTGATTTGCGACGATCCCGATGCTCCCATGGGAACCTGGGTCCACTGGGTCATCTACAACATCCCTGCGGAGACGGATCGACTTCCCGAAGCCGTTCCTTCCACCGAGCGGCTGGACAACGGAGCACTTCAGGGCAGTAATGATTTCGGCAGGACCGGCTACGGCGGTCCCTGTCCGCCCAGAGGAAAACCCCACAGGTACTTCTTTCGTCTCTACGCCCTGGATGGGCAGCTGTCCGGGGCGGCGGGATTGACCAAGAAGGCCTTGCTCAACCAGATGCAGGGACACATCCTGGAAACGTCGGAGTTCTACGGCTTGTACGGCCGGGGTTGATCCGGGCGGATGAGGATCCCGCTGCGATTCGTGGCTCAGATGATCCCGAGGTGCTCCCGAGCGAGCTCAGCAGGTCAGATGCAGGGCTGCGACCACCTTTTTCCCCGCGCTCAGCTCGTTGTAGAGCTTCACGGCTTTGGCGGTGGGTGCGGCACGTACCTCGATTCCCAGCCGACTCAGCTGTTCGATCAGGTCGTTTCCGACTGACATAAGACCCGGTTTGCCCTTACCTATCACCAGCACCTCCGGCTGATAGCGGAGCACTTCCCGCAGATCCTCCATACAGAGGTTGTGTCCCTCCTTTCGCCACCAGGAGGAGTCCACCCGGTCCGGATAGATGATCACGTCCGATGTGTAGCGCCTTCCGTTTACGGTAATGCTGCCGAAGGAGTAGGAATCGATCATGTTAGACCTCGACGACTGAGTCCAGATTAGTGGGTCCCGGGTCCTCGGTCAAGAGCAGCGGCCCTGCGCTTCTTTTCAGCGTCACCCCGATAGGGTAAGGTATGAGCGGACGAACACAATCATGCAGACGGACCATCGACTGAGGATCGCCGATGCCAGGGATCTGTCGTGGATCGACAACGACAGTATAGACCTGGTGGTCACCTCTCCCCCCTATCCGATGATCGAGATGTGGGATGAGCTTTTCCTCCGCCTGGAGCCGAACATCCGGGAAGCCATGGCGGGGGGGGACGGGCAGGCCTGTTTCCAGGCCATGCACGCACTTTTGGATCCTGTCTGGCGGGAGTTGTACCGGGTGCTGCGGGCGGGCGGGATGCTCTGCATCAATGTAGGGGATGCCACGCGGAGTCTCGGGCCGGGTTTTCGCCTCTACCCCAACCATGCCCGGATCATCTCCTCCTGCACCGCTACAGGATTTCAGATGCTGCCGGAGATCCTCTGGAGAAAACAGACCAACGCTCCCAACAAGTTCCTCGGTTCCGGTACCCTGCCTCCGGGAGCGTACGTTACCCTGGAGCACGAGTGGATCCTCGTCTTCCGCAAATCGACACCCAGGCTCTTTCCCACGGCCGAGGAGCGCAGGAACAGGCGGGAGAGCGCCTTTTTCTGGGAGGAGCGGAACGTCTGGTTCTCCGATGTTTGGGATTTCAAGGGGACTCGTCAGCATCTGGGTGAGCGGGACGGGGGCAAGTCGAGCGCGCCCCGCCGGAACGCCCGCAGCCGCAGCGCCGCCTTTCCGTTCGAGATGGCCTATCGGCTCATCAACATGTTTTCGGTAAAGGGGGATCGGATCCTGGATCCCTTCGCCGGCTGCGGAACCACCATGCTGGCGGCGATGTGCGCGGCTCGTAACTCGATCGCCGTGGAGATCGAGGAGACTCTGATCCCCTTCATCCAGGCTCAGGTGAATGAGATCATCCCCTCGGCGAACAGGCGGATTCTCGACCGGCTGGAACGGCACCGTTTGTTCACCGAGGAATGTCGTCGCGGCGGACGGGAGTTGAAATATACGAACCGGTTCTACGACTGCCCCGTTGTGAGCCGCCAGGAGCGGGAGATCCTGATCGGCTTCCTCTCCTCGTTGATCCGGGTCGACGATCTTCACTGGCGGATCGACTACTCGCCGGATCTCTCGCTTCGACTCTGAGCGCCTGAAAAGCTTCAGGTTCTACAGCAGATGCCGCAGCCTGGGGATCCACTCCGCCAGATCGATGGGCGTGTCGCAGCGAAGCGCCTGGCCGCTTCGAAGCAGAAACAGAAAGGTGCGGATCTCTCCTTTGTTCTGCTCCCCCAAGGCCAGCCGGTACAGCGCCAACTGGCACTCATGCTCCCCGGGAGAGTAGCTTCGATCGGTTTTGAAATCAACCAGATACAACCGGTCCCGCCACTGGAAGGCCAGATCGATCTGACCGTTGATGTAAAATGGCCCCTGTTCGTCTTCGTACAGGTACAGGAACGGCAATTCTCTTTCCACCCGGGTCGCCTGCATGCTCAAAGCCCCCAGCTCGGAGTCGAAGAAGTTGCGACACAGGACCACGGCGCTGCTCAGAAGACGTTCCCGGTGCTCCCTGGGAATCCGGGTCCAATCCGGTTCGGGGGGTATTCCGTGGGGATCCGGGCCCCACTGTGCCAGGAGTTGATGCGTCAGGCTTCCGAAGCGGGTCTCCAGGTCCAGTTCCTTCAGCAGGTCATCGGCATCGATCGCCGGCAGATGTCGGATTGCAGCGATCGGTTTTCGTTTCCCGAGCCGCTGCCGCACAAGGGGATCCAGCTGGGCGCATAGCTCGGTCACCGAAACCTCGCGTTTTGATACGGTTCTGCGGATCGACGGCCCGGCGTACAATGCATCCCGCTCGGCCGCGCCGATCCGTCCCGCCGTCTGATATTTCCCGTTCAGCTCGGCCCAGCTCAAGCTCTCGATGTGGTGGATTTCAACGTTCGAATCTTTCCCTCCTTCGGAGCCGTTCGTCAGGGACTGTTCGTCCAAATCCATTCCTCGGAGCAGAAGATTCAGGTGAGCCCTGGGACTGCTCCTGTTCTTCTGTTTATGGGTCCCCGCTAGAATCAAATGGGATTGCGCGCGGGTAAGGGCGACGTACAGCAAACGTTTTATCTCCGCCAGTTCCTCGTTTTCCGACTCCTGTTCGCCGATTTCGGTGAAGTAGTTCCGGGAGCCCAGATTGACGGTGATGCCGTACTGGGAGGAGATATAGTAGGGGCTGGAAGCGTGGCGGCGGTACCGGCCCAAATTGCCCATGTCGGCCAGAACCACGATCGGGAACTCCAGACCCTTGGATCTGTGGATGGTGAGCAGCTTGACACCGGGAAGGCGGGGTTTGAGCACGGTGATATCGTCGATTCGTTCGTACCTGCCCAGGTTCCGGCGCAGGAAGTCGAGGAACACGGCCAGGCTGTCTCCCTGCCGGTCGGCGCGTTCGGCCAGCTTGACCATGTAGTCGTAGTATTCCAGGTAGTTGTGGTTTCGGGGATTGCGGAGAATCGTGTAGCGGTAGCCGTGGCGGTACCAGAGGCGGTGAAAGATCTCGGCAATCGGAGCTCGATCCACCGCATCCCGCACCGACAGGTAGATCTCTGCGCCCCGCTGGAGGCGGAGTCGATCCTCAGTGCTCATCTCGATCTTCTCGAGATGGGAGAACGGTTCCGCTTCATGCCCTTCGCCGGCCAGGAGGAGACGGATCAACGTTTCATCACCGATGTTTACGAAGGGCGATCGAAGGATTCCCGCGTAGGCGGCACGGTCCTCCGGATAGACGGCCAGCTGCAGCAGCAGGTAGAAGTCGTTGATCGGCGCCTCCGTAAACAGACTCCGGAGATTGTCCGTAGCGTAGGGTACGTCGAAGTAACGGAACATCCGCTCGTAGTGGATCTGATTGCCCGTGGAGCGCAGCAGCACGGCGAAATCGTCATAGCCGGCCGGACGGATCCCCTTCTGCGAGGCAACGGGCAGCGTTTTTCCCTCTACGCTCCGGCGAATGAAACGGACCACGGCATGGGCCTCTGCCAGATTGGCCGGAGCGTAATCCGGCTCCGGATGCTGCTCTTGATTTCCGTAAAACAGGTGGATCTGAGCCGGCGCACCGCGCTGCGGGCCGCCCTTCGTCATCCTCTGGTAGCGGGCCTCGTACCCGGCTCGGGCGTCCGCCATTACGGAGGAGAAGACCGTGTTCACCAACTCGATCAATTCGGTTTCGCTTCGGTAGTTGTGCTCCAAAGAGATAGTCCGGCCGCCGGCGGCCCTCAGCTCTTCGTGAAGAGACTTGAACACGGCTACTTCCGCGCCCCGGAAGCGGTAAATCGACTGCTTTTCATCGCCGACGAACAGCAGCTTGTCCGGCTCCAGATCCGAAGCGGGGGGTACGCCGTCGTGCAGAGAGTCGAGCCTTTCAGCCAGAAGAAACAGCAGGTCTTTCTGCAGCCGGTTGTTGTCCTGGAACTCGTCGATCATGATGTAGCGATACTTGGTTTTGTAGAACTGCCTGAGCGCTTTGTCCTGGATCAATGCTTCTACGGCGAGCTTGGCAGCATCCTGAAAGCCGATCAGGCCGAGGGTTCGCTTGCCGTCGATGAATCGGGCGGCGAATTTCTCCAGGAGGGAAAAAACCTCGAGCAGTGACTGTTCCTGTTCCAGGGTTGCGGCCAGGGTGTTCAACGTCCTCAATCCCGGTCTCAGCTGATCGATCGAGCTTTTCAACAGCTGGATATCTTCCGCACCTCGTCCGCCGGGTTTTGTAAGTTTGAGGCGGCTCAGCTTCTCCGCCGCCTCTGCGTAGCGATGCGATTCCAACGCTCCGGCAATCCTGTGGAAATCCTGCAGGGTTTCCTGGGCGCCCCTGATGGAGACGGTACGGGGATCGAGCCTTTGGATCTCCTCGACACGGAACCGGACTGCCTGCAGCTGTTCGGTAAGATCCCGGCGGCAGCGATCGGTTTGGGCTCGCGCCATGGCCCGGAAATCGGACTGTCCCGGCAGATGAAGATGATTGCAGGCCAGATCTCGGAGCAGGTCCTGCCAGAGTATCTCGAAGCCGTGGATATGGAGCAGTGCCTGTACCGCAGGGTTCTCCAGGTTCTCCAGAAGGAACTCCAGGCTTACCCGTTCGGCAAGACGGGCAACGGCCTGTTCATCGTAGCGAAAATCCTCGGGTAACCCGAAGCGGTCGCAGGCGTTGCTGAGGATTTCGGCGCAGAAACTGTCCAGGGTCGAAATTTGAGCCTGCTCGAAGCTTTCCAGATGTCTGCGCAATCGGTCCGGCGCGTGGCGGAGGCGGTCGTAGATTCGCTCGTACATCTCCGCGGCGGCTTTTTGGGTAAAGGTCAAGGCCAGAATGCGATCAACCCCCATGTCCGCTTTTTCCAGCAGCCGGCAGTAACGTTCGGATATCACGGCCGTCTTGCCGGAACCGGCTCCGGCCATCACCACGGCGTTGCCCTCCACCCGGATTGCCTCGATTTGTTTTTTGTCGAAGGAAGGCTCCACGCTCTTATCCATCCAGAGAGTAGCCGCTGCGGCAGATTTCCTGCAGCCGGCAGCGACCGCAGTTGGTTGCTGGGGAAGTGCCGATTTGGAAATTCCCCGAAGAAACCCGTTCCCGCATATCGACGATGCATTGCTTCACCTCGTCAATGCTTCGACGGGTATCCTCTGCACTTGCCATGTTCGTTTTCGGACCACCGAATACGAAGTGGTAACGTTTGTTTTCGAAAGAGTAGTACGCCGCCCGGGTCACGGATCGATCGTTCAGCTCCATCAGGTGAATGTAGAAGGGCATCTGAAGGGACACGGCCTGTCGGGAAAACAGATCCCCCCGGGTCGGTACGTGTTTTTTCTTGTAGTCGATCAGGGTGTACCCGCTGGGGTTTCGACTCATGCGGTCGATGGTGCCGACAAGAACCGTATCGATCTCCGGCGCCAGAGCCCTGAGCCGAACCTCGATTCCTTCCACCCGCTCCCCGGCCATCGTTTCCAATTCGACATCGAGAAAGGCCAGGATCAGCTCTTCCACCTTTCCCTGTATCTCCGCGACGATCGGCTCGAGCAGGGTGGGATTCTTGCGGCGATAATCCGAGCAGATCGAGGAAACGATGCGCTCGAGGCGCTTGCGGTACTCGTCTCTACGGTCGATCGACAGCAGGCCAGAAGGGTCCGAGTCATCCGACTGTACCCAGGCGAAGAACAATTCCAATCCTCGGTGCAGGAGAACACCGAACTCGATCGGGTCGATCATCGACGGTTCGTACTCCTCCCCGCTCAGCTGGAGAAGACGTTCCCAGAGGAACTGGAAGGGACAGAGGCTGAAGTGCTCCAGAGCCGTTGCGCTGATCCGAAACCGCCCCTCCTCGTCCCGGAGGCGCTGCGCCAATAGCCGGATCAGGCGCTCGTCCTTCAGATTCTGTCTGGCCGCGTCGATCTCCTTGATCCCCAGTGCCCCGCCCGAGGCTGCTTCGTAGCCGATTTTCTGCATCTCCTGAAGCGGAAACGAGCCGCCTTCGATCCATGCCCTACGTTCCAGTTCGTAGGCATCCGCCGGATCCGCGGCGGTGGCTTCGACGACCGGGATATCCCGGGCAAGGAACAGCGGCGGCGGCAGGTTGGATCTTTGGAAGTCCCGGCGGGCGTAGCTGAACAGGACATTTTCGCCGCTGTGGCTGTACAGCTGCAGATGAACAGGGGCGAGCTCCCGCTGCACCTCGGCCAGGCTCTGTTCCTCGTGAAGCTTGAGAAAAGGATAGCGGCGGATCGTGTGGCTGGTTGCCGCCTGGGAGGCGTTGATCACGAAGTGATGTTCCGGCTCCATCCCCTCACTCACCCTGAACGGATAGACCGAGATCCCGGCACCGTAGCGGCCGGGTACGTACAACCGCTGTCCGAGATACAGCCACCAGATCGGGAACGCCGGGCGTTGCAGGCTCCGGGCGTCTGCGGTGCCCGGAGCGCCCGCGCCGCCGGCTGCCAACTCATCGGCCTGCTCCAGCTCGTCGAGGGTATCGACTGCGAACTGGAAGATCTTCACCTCCTCGTCGTCCAAACGCTTCAGGTCCAGGAAGTCCGCGGTGAAGGAGACCAGACACTCTTTCAACTCGGTGAAGGTATTTGCGATCGCTATCCGGGTGAGTTGATGCTTCAAGGAGGAGTAGAAACCGGAGGCCCGGGAAAGCGGCAGCCGGCGGGGATTTCCGTTTCGTCGGGACGACTCGATACTCGACGCCCAGTTATCGGAAGAGGGTGTGTTGCCCACGATTCGGCCGTCCAGGGCCAGACGGATCAAAGCCCTGCAAAGCTTCTCCTGCTTCCAGGGGATGGAATGGCAGAGCAGAAGGGCCTTCATGGTGTTGAGGCTGAAGGAAGTTTCCACTGCGGTGTAGGCCTTGTGAAGTATCATGACCTGGGGAAACTCGGACAGCGGTTTTCCAAGGTGGAACTGCAGCGGGAGGGAGTACAGCTCCGCCTCCCGGCGCAGAAACGGTTCCACTTCTCCGAGCTGCCCGACGGTCAGAATGATCTCCTCCGGATCGACTCCTCCGTCCAGCAGGGCCGCGGCTCGCTGGATCGTTGCCCGGATTTCCTCGGGGAGAGTCTGGAATACCCGGACCGAGGTACCCGGCCGGACTCCCGGGGGAACCGGGATCCGCTCCACCTGATTCGACAGCAGATCGGCGAACTCTCCGTAGTCTTCGATCAACTCGGGAAAGAAGAGGACGTGCTCGAGGTTTCCCGGAGAAAACCGGGGCTGTTCGTAGTTCGGCTCGTACAACAGCGATCGGTCGAGAAAAGCCCGATAGCGTGCATGCAGACCCTCGAGGTCTTCGAGCTTATCCCGGCTGAATCGGGGCCAGCGGGTCCGGACGGCCGCCAGGCGGTGAAGCACGGGGAGAAGACGCTGCAGGGATTCCAGGAAGATTCGGGGCTCCCCCGCGTATTGAGGGGGGATGATCCGTCGCAGATAGGGATTCCGGCGGTTTTGCTCCAGCTGCCGGTACAGGAAGAGCAGGCGAACCGCCCGATTCACCGGCCGGCCCCGGGAAGCATAGATCAGGCAGCTCTCCTTGAACTGGTCCCAGGACAAAAAACGACTGGTGGGGATCGATTTGCGGTTGGAGAAGTGCAGGGCCCGCCTGCACCAGAAACGCGCGGTCAGCTCTGAGGGAAATACGAAGCGGGTGTTTGGATCATCAACGCGATTGCGGATACGCTCGAAAAATTCCACTGCGGTGAACCGCTGTTAGGTGATGAGCTTCTTCAGCAGTCCCTCGTCTTTTCGCCATTTGGGCCTGGTTTTTACCCGGATATCGAGCTTGACTCTGTAGGGAAACAGCTGATTGCACTCCTCCTCGGCCGATCGGACGATGTTCTTGATCTTCTCCCCGCCTTTGCCCACGACGATCCCCTTTTGGGATTCTCTCTCCACGTAGATGAAAGCCCGTACCCACAGATAGCTGTTGTCATCCTTCATCTCCATGTCGCTGATATCCACGAACAGGGAGTGGGGAACCTCCTGCCGGGTCTGGAGAATCGCTTTCTCCCGGATGATCTCGGAAACCCGAAAATCCGGACTCTGATCCGTATAGTAGTCCTCCGGGTACATGCGTTCCCCCTCCGGGGCTCGTTCCCAGATGATCTCCAAGAGTGCGTCGACACCCTGACCGGTCAGAGCGGAGATCAGTTGTGTGGGTGCCCGGTTCAGCGCTTCGGTCAGCTCGGCCCGCGTCTTCTCTACATGACCTTCGCCGGCATCGATTTTGTTCAAGGCGACGATCACCTTCTCCTCCAGACTGCGGAGAAGCTCGATCAGGGCCCGCTCTTCGTCCCCGGGTGGTCGCGACACATCGATCAGATAGAGAACGATCTCCACTTCCGAGAGCGTG
>Ga0315550_1000774_pt1 | contig 19867 bp, 21 predicted proteins | sample SalMarSW160190MG_2_FD_203100 | JGI IMG/M metagenome (GOLD analysis project Ga0315550, IMG submission 203100) | Salt marsh sediment microbial communities from the Plum Island Ecosystem LTER, Massachusetts, United States - Salt Marsh Sediment SW1601-90 ... | reverse complement strand
GGAGGTGATTACAGCTTTAGAAGATCTGGTTGAAAGCAATTTCGGAGAGAATGTGGCAAGCGCAGCTTCGTGAACTTAACCCTGTTCGCCACCTCGATGGTTAAGTCAACGGAATGGATTCGCCGTCCCTGTACTTAATAGGAAAAAAACGGGGGACAGGGCTCAAAGCCTTTATGTGACCACAAGAGATGAAAAGTGAGATGAGTACTGCTCTGGAAAACAAAAAACGTTTCGCTGGTATTGCTTCGGATTGTTATTCCTGTGTCATAAACCAAGCACGCTCGACGGCTCGGTTTGCAGAACTTAATGAAGAGCAGACCAAGCGAGTTATCGCTGTGGCCAAGATAGGGCTGGAGGAATCAAAAAGGACTCCTCTTTTAGTGCAGCACATTATTCGTCGTGTGGCAGACACCGTTAATCAAGAGCGAGGTGAATCGCATGATTTTGACATATATGCAGAGGTGAAAGAAAAATCTAACACCTTATCTTTAGCCTATGCAGAGGAATTTCAGAAGAAGATCGATGCTAGTGAGTCACCATTGGAAACAGGTCTGCAGATTGCAGCCGCAGGAAATATTATCGATTTCGGAGCTATTAACCAAGGTTCTATCGATCTGAGCAAAGAACTCCAATCTCTCAGCAAGACTCCCTTTGCTCGCTATGATCTTGAGCCGTTTATTCGAGCGCTGGATGAGGCTTCAACACTTCTCTACATCTGCGACAATAGCGGAGAGATTGTTTTTGATATGCTGCTTATAAAAGAGTTACAACGAGAGTACCCGGACCTTCAAATAGTGGCAGCGCTTCGTGATAAGCCCATCATCAATGATGCTACATTGGAGGATGCCAAAGCTGTAGGACTCGATCATCTTGTTACGGCCATCTCCAGCGGCAGCGTCTACCCGGGAACAATTCTCTCCGAAACAACAGAGGAGTTCCAGAAACTGTTTGCTTCTACAGATGTGATTCTTTCTAAAGGTCAAGGAAATTTCGAGACACTGATACCGTTGGCGGATAAGAGGCTCTTCTTTTTACTACGCATTAAATGTGAATATATGGCAGCCTTAGCTAAGGTTAAAAAAGATCATTTGGTGCTTTTTCAAGGATGAAGTTCAACGAATTCAAGACAACGCCGCAAACACCTCGTTCAGGGAGCTAAACCGCCCCTCGGCTCCGGAGAAATCCTCACTCTCGAGATCCTCATTCGGGACGACGATGCAGCGCATGCCCGCGTTCAATGCAGCTTGGAGACCGATGGGGGAATCTTCCAATGCTAGGCAATGTGTGTATTCCACTTCAAGGCAATCGGCCGCAGCAAGGTAGACATTTGGAGCCGGTTTCCCCTGCACAACATCATCCCGACCGTGAACGCAACCGCAGAACTTCAACAGATCAATCGCCTCGAGAACCTCAAGGACATATCTCGATGGGCTGTTGGATGCCACGCCCATAACTATCCCTCGATCGGTGAGGAATTGCATCAGATCGATGAGCCCAGGCATCGGGATGACTTCGTGACACATCCTCTCCGTTCGTTCCAACCAATAGGTCTCAAAGAATTCCAGCTGCATTAGTGGAAGATCAAGGACATCAATTAGGTAATCAATCGACTCTAATGGCTCCCGCCCTATCAAGTTCTGATAGATGTCATACGTAATATTCTTACCGTACTTACCAAGCACATCACTCAAAACCTGATGCGCGATCGATTCACTCTCCACCATCAGTCCATCAAAATCAAAGATCACAGCCTTAATTCCATCCAATTGAATCATATCTTTACGGCACCTTTTCTTGCATAAGATCTGCCAATGATAACCCCTTTTCTATTCGCCTTCTACGGAGCGCTGTACTTAATTCGACAGCACGGGTGGTTTACACCGCTTTCCGTAACAAGAGCGATCTGAAACCATGATTCCTCTAGCGGCTTGACAAAATTTAGCCCAATCGTTTAATCGCCAACGTGGTTCGTATTGCTTGAAGACGAAGCAGAAGCCCCGTTGGTCGATATGCACTTCTGAGCCAGCCAAGGCTATCCACCCGTCACTGAGAAGGGTATCCATGCGCATCCAGCTCTTCATCACCTGCATGATTGACAGCCTTTTTCCGCAGATTGGCGAAGCGATCTTCGAAGCCTTATCACTCGCCGGCGCGGAGATCTCTTTTCCCGCCAACCAGACCTGCTGTGGTCAACCAAGCTACAATGCCGGATACCGAGATCAGGCAAAACACCTTGCCAAGCGCACCATTGAGATCCTGACCCAGCGCGATGATCCCGTTGTAATCCCTTCTGGTTCTTGTGCTGTAATGATCCGCAAAGAATACTTAGAATTATTTCATGACGACCATCCCTGGCATCAACGCGCACAGGCGCTTGCATCCCGCACCTATGAACTCAGTGAGTTTCTCGTCGACGTGTCCGGCAGCCCGGGATTTCAGGCATCATTTAATGGGCGGATTGCCTACCATCCATCCTGCCATCTCCTTCGCGGCCTCGGCGTGCAGACTCAACCACTCGACCTGCTTAATCAAATCGAGAGAGCCGATGTGCTTTCTCTATCCGCAGATTGCTGCGGCTTTGGCGGCGTGTTCGCCATCGACCACGCTGAGATCTCAAGCGAAATGATGAACCGCAAACTCGATGCTATCGAGAAATCGGGCGTCGATGTCGTCGTCGGTGCGGATGTGAGCTGCCTGATGCAGATCGAAGGTGGTCTTCGCCGCCGCGGGTCATCGATCCGCTGCGCACACCTCGCCCAAATGCTCACCATGAAGGAGCCTGGACTGCGATGAGGCGGGAATTCTTCGAAAAGGCGCGAGAAGCGCTGGCGAACCCCACCCTGCAGAAAGCGTTGGATCAGAACGCCGAGCGGCGGGGGCGAGAACGCGAGAGAGCGTTTTCGACGCTGCCCAATCCCGAACAAACATTCCAGAAAGTCGCTCAGATCCGGCGTCAGACGATCGACAATCTCGAGGAATACCTAACGCTATTTATCCAGCGCGCACAAGAGAATGGCATCCAGGTCCACGGGCCATTCAGTGCACAAAGAGCTGCTCAAACTGCGGCGGAGATCGCGAAAAAGCAGGATGCTCATCTTATCGTTAAATCCAAATCGATGGTGAGCGAAGAAATCCACATCAATCAAACGCTTGAAGCTGCCGGCATGCGTGTCATGGAGACGGACCTGGGCGAATTCATCGTCCAATTGCGGGGCGAAGGGCCAGGACACATCATTACTCCTGCAATTCACCTGCTGCGCGATGACGTCGCCAGGACCTTTGCAAGTGAACTCAACGTCCCTCATTCAACCGATGTCGCCGAGATGACAGAAACAGCGCGCCGCGTATTACGCAAGGACTTTCTATCCGCAGAAGTCGGAATTTCCGGGGTGAACCTCGGGGTCGTTGAGACGGGGACATTGTGTATCGTAACCAATGAGGGCAACGGGCGAATGGTCTCCACCATACCTTGCACCCATATCGCGCTCATGGGCATTGAGCGCCTCGTCCCTTCGTTGGAGGATTTAGCAGTCCTGCTGCAGGTGCTGCCTCGTTCGGCGACGGGCCAAAATCTGACGAGCTATGTATCCTTGATCCAGCGTCCGCGAACCGGCAGTGAACCAGATGGTGCCGAGGAACGACATATTATCCTGGTCGACAACGGGCGTCTGTCTATGCATCGTTCGCAACTCCAAGATGCATTGCTCTGCATCCGCTGCGGCGCGTGCTTAAACGCTTGTCCCGTTTTCCGCGAGATTGGCGGTCATACCTATGGCAGCGCGTATCCAGGGCCGATAGGCTCACTTGTATCCACCGGCTTGTTCGGGATTGAGCGATATGGACACCTATCGAAAGCATCCACGCTTTGCGGCGCTTGCACCGAGGTTTGCCCAGCGGGGATCGACTTCACCAAATTACTCCTCCGCACTCGAGGAGAATACGTTAGGTCTGCCCCCCAACCCGTCTGGTTGCGCGCCGGAATGCAATTTTTTACCTGGATGATGGCCTCCCCGGGAAGGTACCACTGGGCTCAGCATATCGCCTCCATTCTTAACCGCTTCCTGCCGAGACGGGGTGGTTGGCTCCATCGTCTGCCGCCCCCGTTTTCAGGTTGGACGAGATCCAGAGACTTTCCGCCCTTCGCAGCAGAACCCTTCCGTGAGCGTGTCGACCGTCTGAAACCGGGCAAGAACGGCACCTATAAAGTCGATATTAAGGCTCGGGAATCACAGGTGACAAAGAGTGAACCAGACCATGGTGATCTTGTGGTCCGTTTCCAAGAGGAGCTCGAGAGGATCGATGGGGAATTCGTGCGCTGTTCGACCGAGGAATTACCCCATAAGATCGCGGATTTCCTTACCTCGATTGAGGCCGATCGGATTCTAAGCTGGGGTGAGAAAAACCCGGAATTTGACTCAGTTGAGAATCATCTCCGAGAAACGGGAATAAGGATTTTGGAGCCAGAGATTCCACGCTCCGAAGATGGAAACACCCGGTACGAGACATTAGCGGGATTGGATCAAGCACCCGCGGGGCTCACAACCTGCCTGGCTGGCCTCGCGGATACTGGCACAGTCATCTTGCCCTCGGGAATGGGTCAATCTAACCTCACTTCTCTGTTGCCGCGGATACACCTGGTGTTCCTTCGAGCAAAGGATATTTATCCTACGTTTGATCACTGGCTCCGCGCCGGAGGCAGGGAAGCAATCGCTTCCTCGCCACAACTCACATTGATAACCGGACCCTCAAGGACTGCCGACGTTGAGATGATCCTCACGCTCAGCGTCCATGGCCCGGGGCGGTTGGTCATATTCACAATGGATTGAACAATTCGATTTACTGCATTCAATCTCTTTCGAGGCTTTGACTCTCCTCCCCTGCTTAGTCAACCATGAGGCGAATCCCAGACAATGCCTCCAAAACACCAATCACGGCCGAGTTATCGAGATCGCGCATCCCTAATTGGAGCATCGCCTCATAGAGCTGTTGATTCACTGCTGTCGCCGGGAGAGGCATTCCGTAGGCCCGCGCCGTGTCCAACACGATGCCCAGGTCTTTATGCTGCATGTTGGCTTTGAAGCCTGGCGAGCGATTCCCAGTAAAGAGGCGCGGCGGTTTGTTGTCCAGGGTCCAGCACTGCGCTGCTCCCCCCTTAATGGCATCGATTACACGCTCCGGATCGACGCCGGTTTTCTCTGCCAGTAAGAGAAGCTCTCCCATTGCCACCATTTGAGCTGCGACCATGATTTGGTTACATGCCTTCGCTACCTGTCCGGCGCCGCTCTCGCCGACATAGGTGATCGTCTTCCCCATTGCATCGAAGATAGGCCTGGCTTCCTCGAATACGGTTTCGGATCCTCCGACCATAATCGCCAGTGTCCCTGCCTTCGCGCCGATATCACCGCCTGAAACAGGTGCATCCAGCGCGTGCGCTCCCCGCTCTGCCAGTGCCGCCGCGATCTTGCGCGCCGTCTCCGGTTTGATCGTGCTGTTGTCGATATAGATCATCCCCTCATGGCAGCCCTTAATGATCCCATTCTCCCCGAAGATGACTTGCTCGACGTCCGGTGTGTCAGGCAGATTCGTGAAAACGACATCGCTCGCCTCAGCGATTGCTCGGGGTGAATCAGCGCGTTCGGCGCCCTCGTTTACTAGCTCCTCGACTGCCGCCTGGCTGCGGTTATGTACGATAAGTGGAAAACCAGCCTTCATCAAGTTCCTGGCGATAGGTTTTCCCATTAAACCTAAACCGATGTATCCAATCCGTTTTACCATCTCACCCTCCTCGACTACATATTAATAATTGGTTTTCTGTAACTGCATGGCTATTTCACTCTGAGCGACCGCGGGGAGCGAAGAATCCCGGCTTCGTATATATAAAGACACAGTGGTTAAAGGAGAATCCTCGTCGCTCCGCTCCTCAGCATGACAGTATGCAGGAACCTGTTGTGCTGAATGAAGTGAAGGATCTCTTTCTTCGGTTAGCAGGATGCTTCTTGCCAGCGGCGAGATTTTTCGTCGCTCTCAACTCTACCAATGATTGATTGAGTTAATATCTAATTTCACCCCTCATCAATACTTTCGGAGGGGGTTGCATCTTCAGCCTTCCCCTTTACTTGGGTCTCAAGCTTTTGGTTGATGGTCCGCAGGAGACTCACCATTTCGTCGTTAATCTTCTTGCCAACCTCGCCGCTCTGGATTCTATCGCCGAAATCGTCCACCTCTTCACGCACCCGCTGCACCCCCGGACTTTCAACGATCTCATCTCCTAAACGTGTAAAGGCTGCCCCTAATTCGATTAGGCCGTCATGGATCTCTTTGCTTATCCGTTTCCTCTCCTCGCTCTCCCAAGCACCGTGAACCGCCTGGCGGATGTTCTCGCCGAGCTTCTCGAACTCATTTCGAATTTCATCCTTTGGTTGCTTCTCTTCCGTCATCATCATCTCTCCATTCACGACTTTGATACTTACACGGACTATGTTATGAATCTTTCATCCAACTGGTTTTTTCAACGAGTGATATTTACGAGCGTAAACACTCGCCCAGCGCAGCCAGCAACAGGGTCACATTCTCCAGCCGAGAGGAATACCCCATTAACCCTATACGCCAGACCTTTCCTTTAAGCTCCCCCAACCCGCCCGCAATTTCGATGTTGTAATCCTTCATCAACCGGCTTTGTATCTGGGCGCCGTCGACCCCGTCGGGGATACGTACAGTCGTCAGAGATGGGAGACGATTGGCGAGGGGGACATGGAGCTCCAGTCCTAGGGTCTCCAGCCCTTGCCATAAGACCTCCGCATTCCTGCGGTGCCGTTCCCAACGCACTTCAAGCCCCTCCTCTGCAATGATGCGCAGCCCCTCGTAGAGCGCGAAGTTGGCGCTAATCGGAGCCGTATGATGGTAGGTTCTTTCGCTACCCCAATACTTCTGGATCATCGTCAAATCGAGGTACCAATTCGCGACCTGCCCCTTACGCTCGGAAAGAACCTGTTCGGCACGCGGTGATAGCGTGATCGGTCCCAGACCGGGAGGGCAGCTCAAGCACTTCTGACTACCGCTGTAGCAGACATCGATCCCGATCTCATCCACCTGAACGGGAATACCTCCCAAGGACGTCACCGCGTCGACCAGCAATAGACCGCCATTCTCATGAACAACACGGGAGATGTCTTTAAGTGGCTGCATAGCGCCCGTCGATGTTTCGGCGTGCACGATCGCTACGATTTTGGCGGGTTTCTCGGCAAGTGCATCTCGCACTTCGTCTGCTGTGAAAACCTCACCCCATGAACGTTCGAGCGTGCGGATCTCGGCGCCATATCGCTGAGCCATATCCACGAGACGTAGCCCGAAATAGCCGTTGATGCAGATGAGGATTTCATCACCGGGTTCGATCAAATTGGCAAGCGAGGCTTCCATCGATGCGCTGCCCGTTCCAGAGATGGGGATGGTTAACCGATTCTGCGTCTCAAATACCATGCGCAGCAGGTCCTGTGTGCGCTCCATCACCTCCAGAAAGTAGGGGTCGAGATGGCCGACTAGTGGACTGGCCATTGCTCTCAGCACCCGGGGGTGGACCATGCTCGGGCCTGGACCTAGCAAGATGCGCGGTGGATTCTGAAGCTCGGGGAAATAATCTGGATAATTCATGCTGTCTGATCCCATCGAATGACTCCCTTTCGAAGAACAGAGATATGAGGTTGAAAACTCATTCTAACGTATTTCGGTGAAGCAGAAGGAATACTATCTCTAGATGTAAAGACGCATCGAGCAGACTCTCGAGGCGGTGAATACGGTCTTCTGACAACATTAATTAAGGCTGGTGTACGTTTCCAGTATTTGAATCAACATAGGTTTGCCTTTCATGAGATAGTCCTGGTAGGTCGCATCTGCAACTGGACGTGATCCGAATTCAATCCGTGTACCGTCGGGCAAGAGAAGATAAAGCGTCTCGTTATGCTGATCCAACGTCTCACCACCAGCCTGGACATCCATGCCCGTGGCCGTAAGAGTCTGACCATCCACAACGACCTGCTGCTCTATCTCCGTTATCGTGGCAACCCCGACGCCCGTTCGCCCGCAAGTTGCATAACGAAAACCTTCATTCTCAGGCACCGAGATGGTGAGATAACCCAATGCGTACGTGATCTGGATACATAGATTATTTCCATACGTTTCTTCAAGATACTCGAAATAGGTTTCGAGCGTTACACCGTCGGGCAGACCACCGACAGGCATGCCGTTCTCATCAGTTTGATAGCCATGGATCCCCATCTCCTCAAGCGAGGCTTCTGGGGGATAGCTGATTTGGTATCCATAGCGATCGTTTGTATAGGTCAGCCATCCATTCTCCGGGCTGTCCCAATCAGGTGCAGGTGGAATCTCAGCTATGCTGTCAACCACAACTTCAAATCGCTCAACCTGGATTTGCGTGCCGTTCCAATCAGGAATACCCACGATCATTTGTCCCCACACGCGGATCACCGTGCAGGTATCGCGAATATCCTCTAACTGGCCCAATAACCCCTCGTCGGCAGCCCATACTCCGAACTGCACCGGGAATTCCCCTACGAGTGCGAAGTAGTCATCACCACCGGATCGCGGACCCGGAGGTCCCTTATAAATCACACCATCCCATCCTTCGATTGGTTCGGGATCCGTAACGACTTGTCCATATCTCAACCTGTCAGCCACCAGCATACATCCGTCGGAGTCATCCATATCGCAAGTGACCGCGCCCCAGACATGGACGTATTCCTCCGCCCCCTCTGCATCGCGCAGCTGAGCGATCTCCGCTTCGATGGATTCGTTTGCGCCGGCGAGCCCGAGTTCGCCGACATTGGGAGGATTTAGGACGAGTATGCTGTCCACACCCGAACCTTTTGCCGCGCTCGAGATATGACCGAACCAGGCGCTGGCCGTGATTTCAGAGATTTCAGCCCCCATCTCTGTCACCCGACCTTGAGCGTCCACCTGCCCTTGCCAATTAAAGCCAGTGTTCGGGTTTGAAAGCTCGATGATATAGATCGTCGCCTCGGGTGCCACAATCGGATAGGTGATATCCAATAGCCAGCCATCGCCTGAAAATCGGTAGGCCGTTGAGCCGACTATGCCTTCCGGGGTTGTAACCTCTGCTGACCAGACGATCCCAGTGGGTGGCGCATCATCGCCATACTGAACGCGGACAAAGTCCAACGCTTCTTCCCGTGCAGTGATTAAGGCTTCAAGGGTTGTAAGATCTTCTTCTTGAGCCCCATCGCCTCGACCGCACGCGCCAATGATCAGCGCCAGCACGATAAAAAGACCGAGTAACTTTAGCGAGCTTTTATTTGACATCTCTTTCTCCTCTACAATCGCCTCTTGGATCATATCTTTCAGAGTCGAATGGCTTGTATACAAATTGTAAGATGATTGAACAGAATTGGACAACAAGCTGTGTAGTTAATTAATCCGAATAGTAAAAACCGTCACGTCTTCCTTGGTACAATAGTATGAGAAGTGAAACAATCCGATCGCAAACGTATGCAAAAAAACAAAGGAGGATTTGAAAATGGCTGAAGCACGTGTGGGAAAGGAAGCGCCGGATTTCAAGAGCGCAGCATATGTACGCGGGGTGGGATTCAAAGAAATCAAACTCTCTGACTATCGAGATAAATGGCTTGTGCTCTGCTTCTACCCGGGTGATTTCACCTTCGTTTGACCGACCGAACTGGCGGCAGTTGCCGTCATGTATCCTGAACTCCAGAAGCTCGGTGTTAATGTCCTTTCAGTGAGCACAGACAGCAAATTCAGCCACAAAATTTGGGACGAAACCGAGCTCGAAAAGATGGTTGAAGGGGGCATCCCCTTCCCAATGCTATCCGATCAAGGCGGGCAAATTGGCACGTTGTATGGCGTTTATAATGAGGACTCGGGCACTGAGTTGCGAGGCCGATTCATCATGGATCCGGATGGAGTAATCCAGGCTATGGAAGTACTCACGCCTCCTGTCGGCCGCAATACGAATGAGCTTCTACGACAGGTGCAAGCTTTCCAACTTGTCCGTGAATCTGGTGGAAAAGAAGCAACGCCATCGGGCTGGACGCCAGGCGAACCGACCCTAAAGCCAAGCCCAAGCATGGTCGGGAAAGTCTGGGAGGTCTGGAAACCCTGAAGAGCTGAGTAAGCTCGATTACGCCTTCCTCCAGATATCTTTGGGGGGATCACGAACCCAGGGGATTCTGAATGGGGGCTGTCCTAAAAGCCATATCTGGACAGCCCTTTTCGTACCTATTTATTCTCAATATATGAATGCGCACACCATCGATGTGCACCAAGGACACTCCGGCAATGAATCTCCCCTTTCCATCCTGCATCATTGTGAGGGATGTGAAGCAATCTCATTCTTTCTCATAGGGAAATTGCTCCGCCTATCTTCCGGTCCACTGCAAGGGGTCTGATAGCACTCCTCTTCTTCCTCGAAAAGCCTTCCAATCAGACCTTTCTATCCCCTCACCATCAAATGCAACGGGGGAAGATCAATCAAGATCTTCTATCGTTACCGATAGATAAGCCCCATACAGTTTGTGACACAATTCACTAACCCGCTGATGCCTCTACCCCTATATTTATGCAGGACCGGCGAGCTTTCCCATCACGGTCGGTCTAGAATTCGCGGGACCAGGCTACGAGACTACGCAGTGGGAATTGGATCCATCGTGCTTTTTCGTAACCCGATCTCATAAGTAGATGAGGAGAAAATCATGTCTGAGATGAATCTGGAAGACCTACAAGCCGCAAAAGTCGTTGACGCCCGCGGCAGCGCCTGCCCCGGCCCTCTACTGGAGGCGAAGAAAGGAATTGGCTCAATCCAAATCGGCGAGACCCTCGAGATTTGGTCCGGTGACGAGAGGACGAAAGAGGACATCCCTCGCTGGGCAACCAAGGTAGGGCAAGAGTATCTGGGTGCCCTAGTTGCTGAAGGTGGGTACGATCGCATTTTCCTCAAACGCTTGAAATAAGGGCAGGACGATGGCAACGGCTACACAAACACGGGAATCAAAGATTCTCATCCTAGCTACGCTCTCCGGCGGTTACGCCGGTGCCGATTCCGTCGGGCAGCTTCACACCGACTACGAGACGAACACATATGTGCTTCCCGTTGTCTGTCCGGCTATGTTCTCGGAGGATTTCTATCTACGGACCTTCGAGCGCGGCATCGACGCAATTCTGGTGATGTTCAGCGGCACCGACTGCCCCTTTAAGGGCGGCTCAGAGCGCACAGCTGAGATTATCAATAAAACCTACACGATGATGAAGGAGCGCGGCATCGACGTCCGAAGATTACGCCTGGTCGCGATCTGTACCGTATGCACCAAACCATTCCTCAAGGAAGTTAAGGGAATGAACGAATTATTGGAAGGCATCGGTCCGGTTCTTGATGAGCTCCAGAACGCTCCGGCTTCTTCATCACCGCATTAGTCCAGGGATTGAGTTATGGAACGCAAAATTCTTAATGTTGACGCGCTCGTCATCGGTGGAGGAATCGCCGGCATGCAGTCGGCGTTGGACCTTGCCGACCAAGGCTATCAAGTAGCGTTGGTTGAACAAGATCCCAGCATCGGGGGCAAGATGATCGCTCTCAGCAAGGTCTTCCCCACCCTTGATTGCTGCAGCTGCATCACGACACCTAAGATGTCAGCGGTAGCTCACCACAAAAACATCCACATGCTCACGTATTGCGAGCTTCAGTCCGTCAGCCAAAATGGCAGCAACCATACCGCCCTTATCCAGCAAAAGCCACGTTATGTTAACGCTGAGACTTGCACCGGCTGCCGGCAATGCGAGTATGCTTGTCCTGTCATCCTTCCGGCATCGTTCGATCTTGGCTATGGCTCCCACGCTGCTATCCGCGTGCCATTCTCGACAGCGATACCCCAAGTATCCGTTTTAGACATCGATAATTGCATTTTATGCGGAAAGTGTCAGACAGTCTGTCCGGTTGAAGGCTGTATTGATTTCACCCAACAACCAGAAGAAATCGAGATCGAGGCTAGCGTGGTCATCCTTGCGACAGGTTTCGAATCAACACCCAGGGACGCCAAGAAGGAATATGGTGCTGGGAAGCTTGAGAACGTCGTTGAGGCTCTCTTCGTGGAGAGACTCCTGGCACCCACGGGACCATACGGTCACGTAATACGCCCCAGTGACGGCAAAGAACCCGATTCAATCGCCTACGTTCAGTGCGCAGGTTCGCGAGATAAGACTCTAGGGATTGAATATTGCTCACGGGTATGTTGCATGTACGCGATCAAACAAGCCCAGTTGCTATCTGGTGCACTCCCCTTGGTCGATATAACCATTTACTACATGGATATCCGTACCTTTGGAAAGGGCTACGAGCAGTTCTACCAAAATGCTGAGGCGATGGGAATCGAATTTGTAAAGGGCAAAGTCGCCAGTATTACGGAGGACGAGAACCAGAATCCTGTCGTACGAGTAGAGTACGTCGATTTGACGCCGCGTATTTTTGAACGCACCCATGACATGGTCGTTCTCTCTACGGGCATGCTGCCCAGGGAGAATTCAGAGGCCTTGGTCGGAGTGCCGATCGCGGAGGATGGATTTGTAAACATCCCCTCACCCAACCTCTCTCCTTGCACAACTGAACGACCAGGCATCTTCGTTGCAGGGACAGCATCAGGACCCATGGACATCGTAGACAGCATCGTGATGTCGAGTGCAGCTGCAGCCGAGGCTTCAGCCTACCTGCAGGCTCTTGATTCAGGTGCAACAGCGACAGCTAATGCAGAGATGGAGAGGGCTCATGCCTGAAAAAGACAAGGTTGAAAAAAACAAAGAAACACTACCCTCCAGTCAAAGTGATGAAGTCCGCATCGGTGCTTATACCTGCTACTGTGGCGGCAACATCAGCGATGTGGTGGAATGTGAAAGGGTCGCCAAAGCGTTAAGCGGACTGCCGAACGTAGTTGCCTCGCGGACCAATATGTCAATGTGTTCCGATGCGGGCCAGGCGTTGATCGAAGATGACATTAAGAATAATCATGTAAATCGTGTCGTCATCGGTGCTTGTGCCCCCTCTCTTCACGAAAAAACTTTTCGGGCTACCGTCGAGCGAGCTGGCCTTAATCCATATCTTTACCACCACGTTGGGCTGCGCGAGCAGGATAGCTGGGTTCACGGTGACGATCCTGAGGGGGCAACTAAAAAAGCGCTCCGTCTTATGACCACCGGTCTAGCAAAGGCACGCCTACTTAAACCGCTGGAATCTATCCAATTGGTAGCTGAGAAACACGCCCTGGTGATCGGGGGCGGCGTGGCGGGTTTGCGAAGTGCCCTGGATATCGCACGCAGCGGCATTGATGTTACGCTCATCGAGAAATCCCCTTTCCTTGGCGGACGAATGGCTCAACTGGAGACGGTATTTCCAACCGAAGAGCAAGCCCGTGAAACGCTCCACACCTTAATTGAACAAGTTACAGCCCATCCCAAAATCACGGTACACACTTTAGCACAACTCGTCGATGTCAGTGGATACGTGGGAGATTTCCGAATCAGGATTCAACAGGATTCGCGCGGTGTAACCGACGAGAACGCTGATGCCGCAATCGCCGCTTGTGATCAGGAAGTTGCGGATGAGTATAACTATGGCCTCACCAAGCGGAAGCTGATCTATCGCGCCTACCCCGGATGTTATCCATCAACTCCGGCAGTGGATTGGGCCAACTGCCCTGATGGAAAACTGGAGCTGAAAGTCAATGGCCAAAATATAACTCTGGAGAATGAACCTAAAACCTTCGAGCTTAAGGTTGGGGCATTTGTTATGGCCACTGGCTTCAATCCGTATACACCGCATGATGGGGAATATGGCTACGGAGAAATTCCCGAGGTGATCACCCTGGCTCAATTTATCCGCCTCATGGCCCTTGTTGAGGAAGGCCAGGAACTGGAATGGAACGGGCATCCCATCCGCGATGTCGCCCTCATTCATTGTGTGGGTAGCAGGCAAATCGATGGAGTAAATGAACCTCAGGATGACGGTCAGATTAATCCTTATTGCTCACGCGTTTGCTGTACTGCTTCCCTGCATATGCTGAACACATTGCATGAGCGCTTCCCCAAAATCAACTTATTTGACATCTACCAAGACATTCGCACATATGGCCGAGGTCATGAAGAATATTATTCTGAAGCCTTAGAGAATATGGTTCGTTTCATACGCGTCCGCGGCACTAGTCTCCCAGAAGTCACCTCTGCCCCTCAGGATGATACACACCCTGTATTGGTAAATGCCATGGATTACCTTACCCACGGTGAGGAACTTGAAATCCCCGTGGACCTGGTCATCCTGGCGGGTGGATTCATGCCCAGGCAGATCGATGACCTGATTAGGATGCTGAAAATATCGCCAGGAACGGACCGCTTCTTGCTTGAAGTACATCCGAAATTGCGTCCTGTTGAAACCGCAGTGTCCGGCGTCGTTCTTGCGGGTAGTGCGCAAGGGCCAATGAATATACAGGAAAGCTGCGCCTCAGCCGCCGCCGCCGCATCGAAGGTTGTCATCTTGCTCGGCCAGGGTATGGTTGAATTAGAGCCCTTCGTTGCTTGGGTGAATCCGGATCTTTGTACCGGCAGCGGAGAATGTGTAGAGGTATGCGCCTACAAGGATGCCATCACCCTCGAGACTTCGTCAGAAAACGGGAAACAAGTAACGAAAGCAATTGTCACACCTGCCAACTGCGTGGGTTGTGGCGCATGCGTCAGCGCCTGCCCGAATCAGGCCATCGATGTCCAGGGTTGGACACTGGGACAATTCGAGGCGATGATCGAAGCCATCGTGGCCGACCTACCAGAACTAGAGGTAGTAGCATGAGCGATAAGGAAAAAGCCAAAGAACGCATGGAAATTCTCAAGCGCCTGCGCGAAGAACGTAAAGAGTCGGTCGCGAGGACCCAGGCATACTTGAAAGAGCAGCAGGCGATCCGCAAGCAACTTCGCCAGGCGATGGAGGGCGGGCCGAAAACCATTCCTGAAATCGCCGCTGCAGCCCAATTGCCATCCAGCCAGGTCCTCTGGCATGTAACATCCATGAAGAAGTATGACCTGGTCCGGGAAGTGGGTATGGACGCTGAATATTTCCAGTACCAGCTTACTAAGGAAGTTGAAAAATGAGCTACCGAGTTGACACCAAGTTACTATCGGAACTGAAGGATTATGGTGACGTCAATATCGAGGCGTGCTTCAACTGCGGAAACTGCACGGCGATTTGTCCGCTATCAACTGACGAGACGCCGTTCCCTCGAAACAATATTCGACGTATGCAGTTAGGACTGAGAGACCAAATTCTTGAGAGTACGGATCCATGGCTCTGTTACTACTGCGGCGAATGTTCCACGACTTGCCCAAGAGGAGCAGAACCAGCTGAGGCTCAGATGGCGCTACGGCGCTGGCTGACGGGACAATATGACTGGACGGGTTTGGCGAAGAAGTTTTACACCTCCAAATTATGGGAGATCGGATCGCTCCTAGCCGTGGCCGCATTCGTTGTGCTGATGGTCTTCCTGCTTCATGGACCTCTCGTGACGGACCAGGTTGAGCTTAACACATTCGCCCCTGTTCATATCATACATACCGGCGATTGGATCATGGCAGGACTTCTTTCGTTTTTCCTACTTTCGAATGCCTTCCGCATGCACCAGTTCATCATTCACCCCGGTGAAAATGGCTGGCCTTCTCTATTGACATATATACGTGAGGGCTGGAAACTCGTTTACCATGCAGCAACTCAAGAACGCTTCTTAAAATGTGAGAATAGAAGACCCTGGATCAACCACATTCTCCTGGTGAGCGGCTATGCGTTGATGTTTGGCATCATCGTACTTTTCCTACCCTGGTTCCAAACGGACGAAATCTACCCCCTTTACCACCCACAGCGCTGGTTAGGATATTACGCCACAGCAGTCCTGCTCTACGGCGCAGGTGCAGCTCTTTGGGGGCGAATAAAGAAAGAGACTGAGCACCACCGCTTCTCTCACCTCAGCGATTGGATATTCCCAATACTGCTGCTCCTAACCACGGTGACGGGTATTCTCGTCCATGTCTTCCGCTATTTGGGGCTGCCGCTGACAACCTATTACACCTACGTTGTGCACCTCGCGATCCTCACACCAATGCTTGTTTTGGAAGTGCCCTTTGGTAAATGGGCGCACCTCGCCTATCGACCCTTAGCCATCTATTTGCAGGCGGTTAAGGAAAAGGCTGGACAGGAACAAACTGTTGGTGAGCCAGCAGCTGCAGGGGCGGATTGAGATCTGAACCTTTAACCAGATCAAGGAAAGATTATTGTGAGCGACGAAGTTCAACCGACGAAAACCCTTGATGTCTGTGGAGAGATCTGCCCATATCCTGCTGTGAACACGATAGCTACATTGAAGAAGATGGGGAAAGGAGAAGTGCTTGAGGTCTTACTAGATTATCCACTCTCCGTTGAGCGCCTTCCACGCAATGCGACAAAATGGGCTCATAAGGTGTTGTCGATCGAGAAAATAGATGATGGTTCAGCGCATCGAATCCTGATAGAGGCATTTGGCTTGAAGTGACGTGAAACGCTTCTTGATATATTCGCTCATCGCAGGCAACTTCATCATTGTGAGCACTAAGCAATCAGCTATCTACTGTCCGATCGATATATGGAAGCGACAAAAACGAAAATAGAAACTTTTATAGAAAAGGAGAATAGACCATGAGTGAAAACAATGGACCAATGGTGATCGTTTGCAACAGCGATTCGACAGGTGTCATGCCGACCTTCATATTCGGTGCTTCAGGCGTGGGGATTGGCGAAGACGTTATAATCTTCTTCTGCCCATCTGCCGCGAATGTGCTCTTGAAGGGTGAGTTGGAGAAGTTCCAGGGCAAGAAGGGACTCCCAGATCCAATTGAGCTTTTCAACACGATCTTGGACGAGGGCGGCAGGATCATCATGTGTGAACTGGCTCTCGAAGCCAATGATATCAAGGTAGAGGACATTCGCGACGAGAGAATCGAGATCCTGAAGGCGCCTCCCTTCCTGCTCGATGCTCAAGGAGCGGGTCTAACCTTCACCTTCTAACCCCGCACATCTCTTACTCGATCGCATCTGTGATCGATGAGAGTACATCGAAACAAATATCGGTCGACGTAGTACGGTTTCATCACAGCGGGACCGTTTATGTCGACCGTTGTTCTTTTTATACTACCCAGGAATCCACCTTATGGGTGGACTAAGCATCTTTACCTTAGAGCATGAATTTCTTGATTTGCTACATCTTCAGCAAGGTTTTAACCTTCTGGACCAGGTCGTCAGGATCGATCGGCTTATCGACAAATTCTTCCACCGGGAGGTAATCTTCCGTCGGTCCAAATCGCATTGAAGTTGTGCTATGAATCGAGGTGAGGATCAATATCGGGATATCTCTAAACGCATAATACTCCGACGTGGGATCTTCGCTCCTTAGCATGAGCGAGATTTGAAATCCCTCCGTCGTAGTATCCATCATCACGTCTAAGATGATTAAATCTGGACGCTGAGTTCGGATCCTCGCCAAGCATTCCGTGCCATTTTTGGCTTCGATCACCTCGTGACCCTCCGCCTCCAAGCACAGGCGTGTGGACATCACGACATCTGGATCGTCATCAACGACTAATATCTTTGCCATCATCACATCCCTCACTACTTAAATGCATTCATCAGCAGGCGATATCAGACACATTTCACGTTTATCATATGCGCGGAACAGGAAATACACGGATCGTAAGCGCGCACCAACATCTCAAGCGACATCGTCATCTCGTCCGGCGTACAACCGAGCTGCTGTGGAACTAAAGCGCGCATATCCCCTTCGATATTGGCCAGGTTCTGAGCAGTTGGAATGACGCAATTCGCAGCGCTCACGAGGCCATCCTTGATCTTGTAATGATGGTAGAGCGTGCCGCGCGGCGCTTCACACGCGCCCACACCCTCACCAGAAGAACGGGCGGCGGGCGCCGGATCCTCAGGCATAATGCCTTGATCAAGCAGCTGCTTAATGAGACTGATCGCACACTCAGTGCAATGAACGATTTCTATGACCTGAGCTACTGAAATCATGTAGGGATTGACGCAACCTGGTGTGAGTCCGAGCGCAGCAGCGGCAGCCTTAGCATTGGGATGGAGCTTGTCGTGGTTTAATTTATAGCGCGCAAGAGCACCAACCATAAAGGATTGGCGTTGATGACGGGCGTGTTTCGCAGTGGAGTGATCGACCATGTGTTCATTCGTCATGGATCGATACTCCTCTAACGGCCACGAACCTCCCTCCGTGCTCGTGATCTCCCCATCGATGAAACAATACTCTTCCTCAGTATGGAGAGCGAGATACTCTGTCTCACGTTCAAAGCCTGGCAGTTGACAACCCTGGATTAGCTCCACCGTATCATCCAGGTCCGTTCGCATCGCCTCCAATCGTTCGCAAAGGGATTCGAGCACATCAGCAGACGGGAGATGGGTAAATCCGCCGACCGCCATGGCGATGGGATGCGTATGCCGCCCACCGATCGCAGCGCATAAATCTCCTGCTACATTCTTCATGCGAAGCGCTCGTTCTACGACATGAATATCCGTTTGTGCAAGAGAAATCACACTCTGCACACCAAGGAGATCCGGCGCGACGAGCATGTAGACATGAAGGATATGACTGTCCAGCATTTCGCCGAACAAATTGAGTTTTCGCAGTCGCTTCGTCTGCTTGCTTGGCTCAACCCCAAGCGCTTTTTCGACCGCTCTCAAAGACGTCGTCGCGTGTGTAACGGCACAAATTCCACAGATACGAGACGAAAGATGCGATGCTTGATCATAGGGTCGTCCGAGCAGCATTGCCTCGAAAAAACGAGGCGCCTCAACGATCTCTAAATCGCACTTCTCAAGCTTTCCTTTGCGGACATCGACGACGATATTGCCATGCCCCTCTACACGTGTGATATGGTGTACGTCGATCTGCAAGGTTTGTGACATCTCTGCTCCTTCAAGCTTCCATATCGCTTGTTGCGATCTGGTTGGTCAAGAAAAGGCCCATCTTGGCTTGTATGCTCGTTTCGTTGAGACCATTCTCGGAAAGAACTTCTCGAAGAGAAGCCATATTCGGATGTGGTATCAGCCCCCTGCACCCTTCGCAACCTACGCCAAAACTGGGGCAAATCGCCCCACATCCTGCTCTCGTAATTGGACCGAGACACGTTTTCCCAAATAGAAACACACAGCCCGTTTCCCTCAACTTGCACTCAACACACACTGGGTAATCGGGAATGTCTGGCACATTTCCCTGGAGCAGGCTTTTTACAGCCCTGACAAATTCATCGCGATCTATTGGGCAGCCCGGTATGAAGGCATCAACCTGAATGAAATCGCTGATCGGTCGTGCCGAGGCAGACTCGTAGACATCTGCCTTCTCCCCATACACATAGGTTTTTATCTCTTCAAGACGATGAGCGTTGCGGATGGCATTCACGCCGCCCAAGTGTGCGCACGCACCGAGGGCGACAACGATTTGAGCCTGATCGCGAATCGCTTGCAGCCTGACCTCATCACTGGGCCGTGTGTACGACCCTTCAACGAGGGCAATCTGATAATCCTGATTTCTCTCGCTCATCGCCTCTCGGAATTGAACGATCTCGACTGCGTTTAATAAATCCATATGACTTTGGAGCAAGTCGAGGACGGTGAGCTGACAGCCCTCACAACCGGCGAAATCGAAGAAGGCTATTTTCGGCTTAGTCGATGACATTAGAGTGCCTCCTCAAGGTGCCGTATCTCGGCGTAGGAGAAAGCGGGGCCATCCTGACAAATATAGATATG
>Ga0315550_1000772_pt1 | contig 19915 bp, 20 predicted proteins | sample SalMarSW160190MG_2_FD_203100 | JGI IMG/M metagenome (GOLD analysis project Ga0315550, IMG submission 203100) | Salt marsh sediment microbial communities from the Plum Island Ecosystem LTER, Massachusetts, United States - Salt Marsh Sediment SW1601-90 ... | reverse complement strand
AGATGGGTGAAGTGGAAATTGGGAAGGTAAGTGATTTTTTTGCTAAGCCTGTGGTAGCTGGTATAGAACTAAGCGGCGCATTGAAATTAGGTGATAAAATCCATATCCAGGGCAGCACCACAGATATGGAACTGGCTGTAGAATCTATGCAGATCGAGCGCGTTAACATCACCGAGGGCAAGCCCGGCGACCTTGTGGGCATAAAAGTTCTTGATAGAGTAAGGCGCGGTGACAAAGTTTATAAAGTCACTGAATAGCCTTAAGCAGATTTGTCATTTCAATAGCACTTACTGCAGCAGCAAAACCTTTATTCCCCTCTTTAGCCCCCGCTCTCTGGATAGCCTGCTCCAAAGTATCAGCTGTGATTATGCCTTGTATTACTGGTAGGCCAGTATCCAAGCTCACCCTGCCAATTCCCCTATTTACCTCGGAAGCAACATACTCAGAATGGGGAGTGCCGCCACGAATCACCGCGCCAAGGCATAATATGGCATCGTACTTATCACTCTGTGCCAATTTTTTGCTTATAAGCGGGATCTCTAGACAACCTGGAGTCCAGGCAATGTCGATGTCACCCTCAGCAACGCCGTGGCGCAACAAAGCGTCTCTTGCTCCATCAAGCAGCTTCGTGGTTATTAACTCATTAAAGCGAGAAACAACCACGGCAAACTTAAGACCTTTTCCTATCAGGATACCTTCATAATGCTTAGCCATTACTTACCCTCCTGTATACCTAGAATATGCCCTAACTTCTTTTGCTTGGTTTCTAAATAGCGGATGTTATAGGGAGTAGCTGGAACTATTAGAGGAACAGTCTCGACTATCTTAATTCCATAGCTTTCCAGTCCAATCACCTTCTTAGGGTTATTGGTAAGCAGTCGAATATTATGTAAACCTAAGTCGGCCAGAATCTGGGCACCTACTCCATAATCTCTCAAATCAGGAGCAAAACCTAAGGCTATATTAGCCTCCACAGTATCCATCCCTTGGTCCTGAAGAGCATAGGCGCAAAGCTTGTTGTGAAACCCGATTCCCCTCCCCTCCTGTCTCATATAAAGAAACACACCCCTATCTTCTTTGGCTATACTTTGTAAAGCCATCTCAATCTGGGCTCCACAATCGCATCTCAGACTACCAAAGACATCACCGGTCAGGCATTCACTGTGAACACGCACCAGCACTGGCTCATCATTTGATACATCACCTTTAACTAAAGCAACATGTTCAGCGGCATCAACAACACTTTTATAAGCCACGGCTGTAAATTCACCATACTTAGTGGGCAGCCTAGCCTCAGTTACTCTTTGCACCAATTTTTCATGACGAAGACGGTAGGCAATCAAATCAGCGATAGTTACAATCTTTAAGTCAAACTTAGAAGCCATAGCCTCAAGCTGAGGCAGACGGGCCATTGTGCCATCTTCATCCATGATCTCACATATAACGCCAGCAGGATAAAGTCCGGCTAGTCTAGCCAAATCAACAATAGCTTCGGTGTGTCCTGCTCGTACTAACACCCCACCTTCTCTGGCCCGGATAGGGAATATATGCCCCGGCTGAGCCAGGTCACCTGCCTTGGTATTAGGATCAAGCACCGTTTTTATGGTCTGGGCCCGATCAAAGGCAGAGATGCCGGTGGTAACTTTATGCTTTGCCTCGATAGAAACTGTGAAGGCAGTGGAGTAGTGTGAGGTATTATTGGTAACCATCAGCGGTATTCCTAATTCGTCAAGCCTTTGACCGATGATAGGAAGACAAATCAGTCCCCGACCATGCTTAGCCATAAAATTTACCGCCTCAGGAGTAATCTTTTCGGCAGCCATGGCCAGATCCCCTTCATTTTCGCGTGACTTGTCATCAACGACAATAATAAATTTGCCTGCCTTTATATCTTCAATGGCCTCCGAAATACTAGCCAGCATCTGTTCCTCCTACAAATCCATATTCCCTAAGGAACTCGAAGTCTAAACTTTGTCTTTTTCGCTCACTAAGATTTTCCACATATTTAGCTATGATGTCTGCTTCTAAATTGACTACCGCTCCAGGCCTCTTCCCTCCTAACGTAGTATGCTCCATAGTGTAAGCTACTAGAGACACAACAAAAGAAAAATCATCAAAGCCTACAATGGTGAGACTAACACCATCAACAGCGATAAAGCCTTTATCTACCATGTAAGGCATTAGTTTAGCAGGTGCTGAAATCCTCATAATATGCGCAGTTTCTTCGCTAGTTACATCCATTATTTCTCCTGTACCATCGACATGGCCCAATACTAAATGGCCACCCAGGCGCCCCTCCAGTACCAGCGCCCTTTCCAAATTTACCTGATCGCTATAATGAAGACTACTGAGATTAGTACAGCGTAAGGTCTCAGGCATAACATTAACACTGAAGCCGCAATTTTCCAAGGAGACAACCGTTAAGCAAACACCATTAACAGCCATGCTATCGCCCACTTTCGTTCCTTCAACCACCTTATGGGCTTCGAAGGCTAAGCGGTCTCGGCTTGTTTCTTTAACTATGCCAATTTCCTCAACTATCCCTGTGAACATACTATAAACCTAAAACTACGCCTCTTGCGGTAATCGTTCCCCTACGTATCCACTAACTAATATATCATCGCCGAAACTCTTGATGTCAACTCGACTAAGGTGCAGCGCCTTAGCTATCTTATCAACGCCGTCTCCCCCTACACTTACAGCCCCACAGCCACCAATGATAATTGGTGAAATGAAAGCCAATACCTTATCCACCAAGCGGTGGTCAAAAAGTGAACCAAGAAGCTTGCCACCCCCCTCAACTAGGACAGTGACAATCTCTCGCTTCCCCAACAATTTCAATAACTCCACAATATCTACCGAGCCTTCCCTGGCTGGTAATTCCAGTATTTCGGCACCTGCCTCTACAAATTTTTTCCTTTTCCCAGAGTCAAAAGGTGCTGCGACAGCAAGCAAAACCCCACCTGGTGGCTCAAAAATATGAGCGTTCAATGGTACTTTCCCTTTGCTATCAACTACCAAGCGCAGAGGCTGCATTTTTCCTATGCCTCCTCTACCGCCACAACATTTAACAGTAAGGCGAGGGTTATCAGCAACAACGGTGTTTACTCCTACCATTATGGCGTCGACAGTATAGCGCAGGGCATGTGCATACTTTCTTGCCTCTTCCTTGGTTATCCACTTAGAATCACCGGTTTTAGTAGCAATCTTGCCATCAAGGCTCATGGCGAATTTAGCCACGACAAATGGTAAACCCGTAGTGATGTGCTTAATATAAGCCTCGTTTATTTCGGAAGCTTCTGCTTGACATATACCTATATGGGTCTTGACGCCGCTTTCATTTAGCCTGCCTACACCACGCCCTGAAACCACCGGGTTGGGATCAAGCAAAGCTACATAGACTTCTGAAATGCCGGCATCAATTATAGCTTGAGTGCAAGGTGGAGTACGCCCGTAATGAGAGCAAGGCTCCAGGGTAACATACATGGTAGCAGCCTGCGCCTTATCACCAGCCTGACGAAGTGCCATAACCTCAGCATGCTCCGAGCCAGCGGGCTGAGTATATCCCTTGCCGACAGCAAGTCCATCCTTAACAACCACTGCCCCCACTGCTGGATTAGGACTGGTATATCCCATAGCTAACCTAGCTAAAGATAAAGCACATTCCATATACTGCTGGGGGGGCATTACCATCTACCTCTCTTGGTTAAATTCCTTGTAATGGGCTACTAGCTGTAGATTTGCTTTGCCTTTAGTATTTGCCTCTTGAATCGCTAGAACCATATAACTTTCCACACGGCACAGTCAAGTTTGACAAATGAATTTTCCTCTTGCCATCTTAATAATACAAGGTAATTGATAATTTGCCAAATTGAGCAATTCACAGAGAAGCTGTCCCCTTTTAGTGTCTTCAGCACTGATTGTAACAACAGCTTGAGCGAAGTGCAAAAAGAGCGCGCATAAATTAGAGATGTCGTTGCTATTTTTGTATAATGGATATCAGAGAAATGGAAAAAGCTTTTGAAATAATTGACCATACTGCTGATGTGGGCATCATCGCTTATGGGGCAGACGTCAAGGAACTTTTTTCCAATGCTGCTCTGGCTCTGTTCAGTTTGATTACTAAGCCTGAAAGCGTTGAGGAGAAATTGCACCTCGATTTGCAAGTAAGCAGCGAAGACACAGATAGTTTGCTCGTTGAATGGCTTAATGAGCTCATTTACCTCTTTGATGTCAAACATATTTTGTTCACCCGGTTCGATATTGCAAGCTTGACTCACAATGAACTTAAGGCTACCTGCTATGGGGAAGACTTTGACCCAATGAAACATAAGATAAAGGTAGGGGTAAAAGCAGCCACATATCATATGTTAAAACTCGATAAAAGTGATGCTGGTTGCAAGGCACAGATAATTCTCGATATTTAGGAGCTAATGACATGCCGCGATGGCAAGGACAGCTTGTTAAGGTAGATGATTATCGCTGGGAAATTCCCAAGAATTATAAAACTGGCATGAGGGTTCCCGGTCTAATCTATGCCAGTAAGGAAATGCTGGAATCTATATGCGCTGAACAAACACCAGAGCAAGTTGCCAATGTTGCCTTTCTCCCCGGCATAGTGGGTCACTCCTTTGCCATGCCAGACATCCACTGGGGCTATGGCTTCCCTATAGGTGGGGTGGCGGCAATGGACATTAGGAATGGTGTAATTTCTCCCGGCGGAGTGGGTTATGATATTAATTGCGGTGTAAGGTTATTGCGTACCAGTCTCAGCGAAGCTGAAGTGCGACCCAAAATTAATCAGCTCATTAATGCGCTATTCCATAATGTGCCATCAGGCCTTGGCTCTGAAGGAAAGATAAAGATAAGTCAAAAAGAGATGAACCAATTGATGGTTGAGGGAGCTCGTTGGGCAGTGAAGCATAGCATGGGTTCCGAGGAAGATTTGGATGCTACTGAAGAAGGTGGATGTCTCGGTGGTGCCGATCCCAGTAAGGTAAGCGATAAAGCGGCAAAGAGAGGCATGCCTCAGGCAGGCACGTTAGGCTCAGGGAATCATTTTCTTGAGATTCAAGTTGTGAAAGAGATATTCGACTCCCACATAGCTAGCATTATGGGCATCGATGAGATAGGTCAGATATTAGTTTTAATTCACACAGGCTCTCGCGGCTTTGGTCACCAAGTATGTACTGACCATCTGCGTGTCATGGAGGGGGCGGTATCGAAGTACGGGATAAAGCTCCCCGATCGGCAGCTCGCCTGCGCTCCCGTAGAATCTTCCGAAGGAAAAGATTACTTAGCTGCTATGGCATGTGCTGCTAACTATGCTTGGGTTAATCGGCAGTGCATTGCCCACTGGGTTAGAGAAAGTTTTTCTAAAATCTTCGGTAAAAGTCCTGAGAAACTTGGCATGAGGCAGATTTATGATGTCGCCCATAACATAGCCAAAATAGAAGAACATACAATAGATGGTCACAAGCTTAAGGTTTGTGTTCACCGTAAAGGAGCTACCAGAGCTTTTCCGGCAGGCCATAAGGATACTCCCAGCCGCTACAGGGAGGTAGGGCAACCTGTGCTCGTGCCCGGAGACATGGGACGTTGCTCTTTCATTGCCGTGGGTACTCAAAAGGCCATGAATGAGACCTTTGGCTCCACTTGTCATGGTGCCGGGAGAGTGTTAAGTCGCGGTGCTGCCAAGCGGAGTATGAAGGGTAGAGATGTAGTTCGAGAATTAGAGAGCAGAGGTATTACCATCAAGGCGGGAAGCATCAACTCGCTAGCCGAGGAGGCATCCCAAGCTTACAAAGATATCACTGAAGTTATAGATGTGGTTCATCAAGCTGGCATTTCTAGAAAAGTGGCTATGGCTATACCTATGGGCGTCATCAAGGGCTAAATGTTATTTATTATTCTGTATGTAGCTGGGAATCTGGCATGAGGCAAACTATAATCAAGCTTTCCCTTCCCCAGTTAAAAGGTGAGGTTTCATTAGAGGAAACGATACAAAGACGCAGGTCGGTTCGTAGATACCGTAGGGAGCCGCTAGATTTATTTCAATTGAGTCAAATACTTTGGGCAGCTCAAGGCATCACCGGAACTAGAGGATTCAGGGCAGCGCCCAGTGCCGGAGCTACCTACCCCCTGGAGATTTTTGTGTTCGTTGGCAAACAGGGCATCACTGCCAGCGAAGCCAAGCAACCCCCAGAAGAACTACAGGCTGGCATTTACCACTATGAAGTGGATTCCCATTCGTTGAGCTTACACACATCAGGCGATTTAAGACTAGATTTAGCCAGAGCAGCTCTGGACGAGGAGTTTATTGTTAAAGCCCCGGTGGATATTGTCATCTGTGCCCTCTATCACAGGACTTCTTACAGATATGGCAGACGCGGAGAAAGATATGTTCACATGGAGGTAGGACATGCGGGTGAAAACATCCACCTTCAAGCTGTGGCTCTGGGGCTAGCCACAGTGGAGGTCGGAGCCTTTCATGATGAAGAGGTAAGGAAAATCCTCGGGCTAGACGAACAGATCAAGCCTTTATACATAATGCCTGTGGGCAAACCAGTGTAAAGAAAGATACAAAGCGCCAAACATTCTTATTAGTTCCTGTCTACAGACATTCTTAGCTCGTAATTGACTTAAGCTTGGGCCCTTCCCGCCATCTCAGTAAACTTATTTGACCGGTAATTTAGAAAGCTATAAAATAAGTTCACCCCGTAATGGATGACTCCTAAAATTATGAGACTAGTGGAACAGATACTTAAGGGAGAAAATACCTCCCTATCACGCGTCATCAGCCTGGTGGAAAACGAAAGCAGCCAAGTGCCCAAAATAATGAAGCTCATCGCTCCACACTTAGGGAAGGTGCACTGCATAGGGGTAACCGGCCCACCGGGAGTAGGAAAGAGCACCTTGGTGGACAAGTTGACAGCGTTGATGCGGAAACAAGACTTAAAAGTCGGAATAATTGCCGTAGACCCCTCAAGCCCGTTCACAGGAGGGGCAGTATTAGGTGACCGGATAAGAATGCAGCAACATTATCTTGACGATGGGGTTTTCATTCGCAGTATGGCGACCCGCGGCAGTATGGGCGGGCTACCACAAGCCACCAGCTCTGTGATCAAATTGCTTGATGCCGCTGGTAAAGATATCATCCTGTTAGAGACGGTAGGAGTAGGGCAAAGCGAGGTAGATATTATGGAGAAGACCGATACCGTGCTTGTCATATTATGCCCTGAATCTGGGGATGCTATCCAGACAATGAAAGCAGGACTATTTGAGATTGCTGACATATTTGTAGTTAATAAGGCTGACCATCCTGGTGCCGACAGCTTTGTCCGTGATATACAAGCCATGCTGCAGCTTCACGAGACAAGTTGGTGGAATATACCTGTAGTAGCCACAGAAGCAGTTAACGACATTGGTATTGAGGAACTTTACAAACAAATTCAATTACACCACCAAGCTCTCTGCGAAGAGGATCGACTTTCACAACGTCGCCAACTACAACGTAAACAGGATTTCATAAAAACTCTAGAACGAAAACTCACTCATAAGTTGCTCATGTTAATTGAGCAGGATGGGCAACTGAGTAGCTATATAGAGAGGGTAGAAAAGGGAGAGATTGACCCGTACTCTGCGGCCGATGAAATCCTTAAATCTGGAAAACTTTTAACCAGATGGTTACGTCAACAACCCTAGAGTGAATCTAAATGGCCAAAATCTACGATGTCGCCATAGTTGGTGCTGGTCCCGCCGGTATATTCGCTAGCCTGGAATTATGTAACGCTGGCCTCGACGTTGTGCTTCTGGATAAGGGAGGAGAAATTGATGCTCGTATTTGTCCCGTTCAAAACAGAAGTGGACGCTGTGTGCTCTGCTCCCCATGCCATTTAGTAAGCGGCTTCGGAGGTGCTGGTGCTTTCAGCGATGGCAAACTGACATTGTCGACCGAAGTAGGCGGCCGGCTCAAGGAACTGATCGGCTTAGACCAAGCCCAAGCACTAATAGATTATGTTGATTCTATCTATCTCAAATTTGGTGCCCCTCCCAAGGTTTATGGAATGGGGGGAAATACAGCTGAACTGGAGCGAGAGGCTGCCTCGGTCGGGCTCACGTTAACCCCTGTTAAATTGCGTCACTTGGGGACAGAACTTTGTCACGAAACATTAAAGGCTATGCAAAATTACCTGTCATCTAAATTAGACATAAGGCTGGGAACAACAATTAAGAATATTATAGTTGACGATGGCGCAGTCAAAGCTGTTGAAACCAGCGATGGTGAAAGCTTAAGCTGTCGCTACTTAATCTTAGCACCGGGAAGGGAGGGGTCAGAATGGCTATGCAATGAAGCCGATAGGCTTAAACTAAGTCTCTATTCTAACCCTGTAGATGTGGGTTGCCGCATCGAAGTACCAATGACAACCATGGAGAAGCTAACTTCGACATTGTATGAATCAAAACTCGAATTTTATTCCAAAAGTTTCAATGACCGGGTTAGAACATTCTGCATGTGTCCTGGAGGCGAGGTAATTATGGAGTCCACAGGCGGCTCCGACCCTGTGATTACAGTCAATGGCATTGGTTATATTAAACCCAAGACAAAAAATACTAACTTCGCCATTTTAGTGAGCACCACCTTCACCGAGCCTTTCCATGAACCTATTGCCTATGGTAAGTATCTGGCGAGGCTAGCTAATGTCCTTAGTGGCGGTGTGCTAGTACAGAGATTGGGAGACTTAATGGATGGTCATCGCTCTACACAAGTCCGTCTTCAGGATAGTCCCATTGAGCCAAGCTTAGAAGTGGCAACCCCCGGAGATTTGAGCTTCGCTCTCCCTTATCGCTATCTCAAGAGTATAGTGGAAATGCTTCAAGCTATGGACAAACTGGTTCCGGGCGTCGCTTCTCCATATACTTTGCTTTACGGGATAGAGGTTAAATTTTACTCCAGTCAGTTAAAGTTGACCCCTTGCTTAGAGACAGAGGTCGGTAATATATTCGCTGCTGGCGATGGCGCCGGTGTCAGTCGAGGCTTGGTCCAAGCTTCAGCCTCCGGTATAGTGGCAGCTAGGGAGATATTAAAACGGTTAGGGAAAAAGTCTTCTCCAACAACGTGAAGTATCCCACTTTTTTTGGCATCGACTTGACTTCAACAGAAGCCAAACCTAGCGCGTGTTTAGGATTGGATAGTAAATCGCAACTTGTTTACCTTGGCTTCTTAACAGAGAATAGAGATATCGTCACTCTGCTAAATTTCTATTCACCTCAAGTAATAGCCATCGATGCCCCCTTGAGCTTGCCACTGGGGTTATGTTGTCTTGAGGAAGGTTGTCCTTGCAAGCCAAAATTCCCAAGGAAGAACAGGCAATGTGACCAGGAACTGAGGCAACAAGGAATTCCTTGTTACCCCACTAGTAAGAAGACTTTTATCAAGGATTTGATCTACCGTGGCATTGAGCTCAAAACTAGCATTGGCCGCGAGATGAAGCAAGCTGGTCAAGTTATTGAGGTCTATCCCTTCGCTAGCAAAGTCCGCCTTTTTGGGAAAAACATACCCCGGAAAACTACCAAGCAAGGAATGAGCTTCCTCAGGGATAAGCTAGAAAACATTCTACCTGGTCTTAAGCCCCATTCAGACACATTCGGCCACGACCTGTGCGATGCCGCAATGGCAGCTTACACTGCTTTGCTCTATCACCAAAATAGGGTGGATGCTTTAGGTAATAATGCAGAGGGACTAATTTTCATCCCAATTTGACGTTCACCTTCTCTCTTGCTAAACTACAACAGGAGGTGAAATGGAATTAACTTTAAGCGTTATCAAAGCGGACGTCGGCGGCTATGTCGGACATTCTTCCAGCCACCCCGATGTAATACAAAAGGCTAAGGAAAAACTGGAACATGCCCACGGCCAGGGGCTACTCATAGACTATCACGTTACAGTTTGTGGCGATGATCTCCAGTTGATAATGACTCACCGACAGGGTGAAGATAGTGAACAAATCCACAAGTTAGCCTGGGATACATTTGTGGAATGCACCGATGTAGCTAAGAGCTTGAAGCTACATGGTGCCGGGCAGGACCTTCTAGCTGATGCTTTCTCCGGTAATGTCAAGGGGATGGGACCTGGCACGGCTGAAATGCAATTTTCCGAGCGCCAGGCTGAAACCATAATCATATTCATGGCGGATAAGACGGCGTCTGGCGCCTGGAATTTGCCGCTATACAAAATATTTGCTGACCCTTTCAACACCATTGGGCTAGTTATTGCCTCTAATATGCACTCCGGCTTCACATTTGAAGTCCACGACGTCAAAGAGCACAAAAAAATCAGTTTTAACGCTCCCGAGGAGATCTACGACATGCTGGTTTTTCTTGGCGCACCAGGACGCTATGCCGTTAAAGCGGTGTACCATAAAGAGAGTGGTGAAATCGCTGCCGTCTCCTCTACTCAAAGATTGTCTCTCATGGCAGGCAGATACGTAGGCAAGGACGACCCCGTCTGCATCATTCGCTCCCAGGGAAAGTTTCCCGCCGTGGGTGAAATACTGGAACCTTTTGCATTTCCTCACATAGTAGAAGGCTGGATGAGAGGCTCGCACCACGGCCCGTTAATGCCGGTAGCCGTCCGGGAAAGCAATCCTTGCCGCTTCGACGGTCCACCACGAGTGATAGCTGCTGGTTTCCAAATTGCTAATGGCAAGCTTGTTGGGCCTCGTGACCTTTTCGATGACCCTGCTTTCGATGAGTCTCGTCATCAAGCAAATATTATGGCGGATTTCCTGCGCCGAATGGGTCCATTTGAACCACATCGCCTGCCGCTTGATGAGATGGAATATACCACCATGCCCGAAGTGGCAAAGAAGCTGGCACCAAGATTTCAAGACATCTAACGACAGAATGCCGAAGCTTCTCGTAGCTACCTCCAATCCAGGGAAAATCAGGGAATATCGCTTTCTCCTGGATGGTCTTGGTTACCAAATAACCACGCTGGCCGAAGAAGGAATAGCAAAAATCGTCACCGAGTCAGGGAGCAACTACGAACAAAATGCTCGGTTGAAAGCCATTACTTATGCCAAATTAAGCCAGCTCACCGCTCTTGCCGATGACTCAGGGCTGGAGGTGGATGCCCTCAATGGTGAGCCGGGCGTTATGTCAGCCCGCTTTGCCGGTGAAGCTGCTACTGACGCAGAGAAGGTGAGCCTTCTCTTAACTAAACTTAACGGCGTTCCCTGGGAGAGACGAACAGCCTGCTTTAAGTGCGTTATTGCTATAGCTAGTCCAGGAGGCCGTGTAGAGTTATGCTATGGGGAGTGTCATGGCATGATTGCCCTTGAGGCCAAGGGGAAAAATGGTTTCGGCTATGACCCTATTTTTTTCCTCCCCGAGCTAGGTAAGACCATGGCTGAACTTCCATTTGAGATGAAAAATCAAGCCAGCCACCGTGCCCGAGCAAGTCAGAAGGCACGTCAGGTACTACAGCAACTCCACATCTGACTTGTTTCAAATCATTTTGTAAACTCCCTCCCCGAGTTGGAATTGGGAATAATACGCATAAACAGCGAGACTTTCGACAATATTTGACAATATTTATGGAATATTTAAGGAAAAACTATTGACATTCGAGCAACGATAGCTTATTCTTTAACAAAAAGGGAGGTGAACAGATGCAAGCGTACTGTATGAAATGCCGCGCCAAAAGGGAGATGAAGAATCCCAGAAGCATAATCATGAAGAACCGCAGGCCGGCCACTCAAGGCGTATGTCCCGTGTGCGGGACCAAGATGTTCAGAATCGGGAAGGCTTAAAGCTAATATCGTAGGTAGCAGAACCACTGAAAGGCTGGGTATCTACACAAGAGATGCCCAGCCTTTCATTATCGGCCATATCTAGAGTTGTGGGCATGCTCGTCCACAGTAAAAATCGCTTCTGAATTGCTTAGTGGAATCTAATTTAGTTACCCCTGAAAAACTGCATTTTCATAGGGTACCGGTTACCCCCAAAGTTATTAAAAGCACTACGACGCCAGCCACAATTACACCTATCCCAACGGCGGGGAAAGCTTTCCTCCAATCCATGCCCACTAGCCAGGCCAGAATAGTTCCCGTATATGCTCCGGTGATAGGCAAAGGTATAGCCACAAACAAGGTCAATCCCCAGAAGCCATATTTCTCTACTTTCGGCTTACCTCTTTTCCTCAAGCTATCCAGATACTTGTCGAACAACGGGATTCGGTACAGGAACTTATCGTAAAAGAGGCGTAAAGCAAAGAAGACAGGGAAAAATATCAGGACGTTAGCAATAACCGCCATAAGGAAGACAGACCATGGGGGTAGCCCCAAAGATATGCCTACCGGTATACCACCCCTTAATTCACTAATGGGCGAAACGGTGGCTAGTAGAGTCAGAGCTATTTCCCTTGTCATTATATGCTTCCAAAACAGCGTTGCTTATGACCAGGAAGCATAGTTTAACATATGTTATTATACCGTGTGATTGTTGCCAATCACTTAATTCCGTGCTATCTTCTATTTAACTTATTTAAGACAGGCAATGCACACGAAAAGACTATTTGGGACCAGCGGCATCCGGGGCGTAGTCAACCGGGATTTACCGCCTGATTTCTGCCGCCAGATTGCCTTAGCCATAGGCACTACCTTGCCTCCGGCCTCCACAGTTTGTATCGCTACCGACACCAGAATAAGCAGGGATGTGATTAAGGAGGCAGTTACTGCGGGCTTGCTTTCCAGTGGCATAAACGTAGTTGATCTAGGCATTTTGCCTACCCCGGCGCTGGCATTGCTCACCCGGGAATCGGGCTTCGCCGCTGGAATTATGGTCACAGCTTCCCACAACCCACCCGAGTTCAATGGAATCAAGCTCTTCACCGAGAATTCGCTGGGTTACAGCCAGGCTCAAGAAGCGGAGATAGAGAAAGCCTATTTTGAACAGAAATTCCGCCAGAGGAAGAGAGGAACCTTGAAGCAAGCACAGGATATGAAACAAAGATACCTTTCCTTTATTAAAGGCAAGCTTTCTCTGCCAGGATTTAATCACCGACTAAAGGTAGTCGTTGATCCCGGCAATGGTGCTGCCTCCAAGTTTGCCAGCTACATCTTTGTTCAGATGGGCCTTGACGTAACACCTGTAAATGACGAGCCCGATGGCCTTTTCCCAGGGAGAAGTCCCGAGCCGAAAGCAGATACCCTCCAGGGCACAGTTAATTTCTTGAGACAAAATAATGCTGACTTGGCTATTTGCTTTGATGGCGATGCCGACCGCGTTGTTTTCTGCGATAAAGAAGGTTTCCTCGGTTTCAACGAGCCTGTCGCCTTCATCTCGAGACTGGCCGTCAAGCGAACGGGGAAGAAAAAGATTGCCACCACCGTAGAAACTGGAACTCTTCTTGACCTGGCGGTGAAGGACCTTGGGGCGGAAGTGGTCAGAGGCAGAGTCGGTGATGTTCCCGTGGCTCATCTAGTCCACGAACTCGACGCCGCCTTGGGAGTGGAACAAGTTGGCGTCTATATTTTCCCCGAGCTGGGCTACTACCCCGATAGCATTTTCGCCTCACTCTTCTTGTTAAGTCAGCTAAGCGACGCCCATGAAATCAGGCAACTCTTCCAAGGTATTCCCAGACTATTCTTCGAAAAAGCAAAGGTTCCTTGCCCTAATGAACTTAAAGAATCAGTCATGGCCCAGGTAAAGGAAAAGGCTCACCTTTTGGCCCCCGATGAGATAAATACTATTGACGGCCTGAGGCTGGAATTTCCTGACTCCTGGACGCTCATCAGGGCTAGTGGCACCGAGCCCCTCATCCGAGTAGTCTCCGAGTCAACTTCGCAGGCACAGACCGATGAGCTCATAAGCAAAGGCAAGAAACTTGTCCAAGGTCTGGTGGAGGCTAGCAGATGAAAGCTGTATTTCTCTGCGGAGGCCGTGGCAAGAGGATGTTTCCTATTACTGAAGACAAGTTCCTCCTTGATTTTCTCGGGAAACCGCTGCTCGAACATCAAATAAAAGTAGCCTGCGATGCAGGTTTAAGCCATTTTGTAATCATTGGGAATCCAGAAAACACAGCGAAGATAGAGCAAATAACCAAAAAAATTCCTGGGGTAAAAGTCGACCTTGCCCTGCAAAAGGAGTCCTCAGGCATCGCTGACGCTCTGAAAAGCGCCGAGCCCTTCTTGCACGGCCAGCTTCTGGTAATAAATCCCAACGATGTCTTCTCAAGCTCAGCATACACCAAAATTATCAGCGAAGCTGAAAAAGCCACTGCCTCCTCCTACATTCTGGGTTATCAAGTCCACCAATACTTCCCGGGAGGCTACCTCCAGGCAAATTCTCAAAATGAGCTACTACACATCGTGGAAAAGCCCAATCCCGGTGAGGAACCCAGCAACCTGGTAAACATCTTGATTCACTGCCATACCAAGACGGAGGAGCTCCTAAGCTATATTGAAACCGTACAGACTACCAGAGATGACGTCTATGAATGCGCCCTGGACAACATGGTGAAGGCAGGACTCAAGATCAAGGTAGTTCCCTACAGCGATTTCTGGGCGCCAATAAAATATCCCTGGCATATCTTCAAAGTAATGGAGTATTTTCTGGACAACGCCCAACGTTATATTGCCTCTTCAGCCCGCATCTCCGGGAAGGCGACCATCGAAGGAAACGTTATCCTGAGCGATAACGTCAGGGTATTGGAAAATGCTGTAATTCGAGGTCCTGTGTATATCGGGGCAAATTCCATCATTGGCAATAATGCCCTGGTGCGCGACTACAGCCATATCGGTTCCAGCTCTGTCATTGGCTATTCCACTGAAGTAAAGCACTCCTACATCGGAGATAATTGCTGGTTCCACTCCAACTATATCGGTGACTCCATAGTGGACGACAATTGCTCCTTGGGCGCCGGCACTGTGCTGGCTAACTTCCGCCTCGACGAAGGGAATATCCAGATAAAAGTCGGAAATAGTCTTGTAGATACCGGCCATGATAAACTAGGAGCAATTATGGGTCGAGGTTGCCGCGTCGGAGTAAATGCCAGCCTCATGCCTGGGGTTCGAGTAGGCCCTGATTCCTTCGTGGGCCCTCAGATATGCTTGCGCGAAGACCTGAGGGCAAATAAGACAGCTTTGCTTGAGTCCCGATACCAAATAGAGGACAACGAAATAAGCCTCGATGAAGGCAAAAGGCAAGAATTACTAAGAGGTTTACAGAGTTAATTGAGTTTGTTGTGTTTATTGAGTTGATACAGTGAAAATTACGACTTTCGAAGATATTAAAGCTTGGCAGGCGTCTAGGGTGCTGGCGAAAATGGTCTATGACGCTGTTAAATCTAACAAGGGCTCTAGCAATGATTATAAATTCAGAGAGCAGATTCAAAGTGCTACGGTCTCAATAATGTCCAATATAGCTGAAGGGTTCTCAAGACGGACAACAAAAGAGTTTATTCAATTCTTGTTCATAGCCAAAGGCTCAGCAGCAGAGGTCCAAAGCCAGCTTTATATTGCCTTAGACCAGGGATACATCAACCAAGAGAAGTTCAATGCGCTATATTCCAAATCTGATGAGGTAGCCCGCTTGCTGTCTGGCTTTATCCAGTATCTGCTAAAGGCCGAAGGGCAAAACCAAAAAACTCAACGCACTCAAAGAACTCAAGAAACTCAAAGAACTGAGGAGGAGTGGAGTAAGGGAGGGTAAGATGTGCGGTATCATTGGCTATTGTGGTCAGAAATCAGCAGTTCCCATTGTCCTTGAGGCTTTAAAGCATCTGGAATACCGGGGCTATGATTCAGCAGGCATAGCTTCTTTATACAATGGTAAGCTATTGATAAAGAAAGATGCTGGCAAGATTGACGAAGTCATCCAAAAACATGACCTGGCAAGCCTCCCCGGCATCGTTGCCATCGGGCATACCCGCTGGGCAACCCATGGTGGTGTCACTCAATCCAACGCTCACCCTCATTCCGATTGCGATGGCAGAGTGGCCGTAGTTCACAATGGCATAATTGAGAATAATCAGCAGCTCCGCCAGGAACTCACCAGAATAGGACACAAATTTACTTCAGAAACCGATACCGAAATCATCCCTCACCTCCTCGAAGATGAGCTCAAAAACGGATGTTCCCTGGAACAGGCTGTGTTAAACATCGCTCCAAGGCTTGAGGGCTCCTACGCCTTTCTGGTCATATCCCTTGATGACCCCGGCAAAATCATAGGCACAAGGAAGAGCATTCCCCTGATTGTGGGCACTGACGCTCCTGATTACTATGTTAGTAGCGACGCCCTGGCTTTCTCGCAATACACCAATCAGGTGATGAGTTTAGAGGATAACGAGGTAGTGATGCTAACACAAGAAGGAATCGAATTCTTCGATGCCCAGGGAAACAGGCTGGTTAAGCAAGCCAGGAAACTCGACCATAGTTGGGCTGAGAGCCATAAAGGAGGCTACCAGCATTTTATGCTCAAGGAGATAATGGAGCAGGCTCAGGTACTTAGCCAGATAGTCCATCAGGACGAGAAGAGATTCACCAACATTGCCCTGGATATTCTGAGGGCAAGGCAGGTGATTATAACTGCCTGTGGCACCTCCCGCTACGCTGCTTTGGTCGGCAGATACCTCTTTTCCAGAGTGGGCAAGAAGTTCTGTGACGTAGTCATGGCTTCTGAATTCGGTTATTTCGCCGACTCCGTGGACAAAAGCACCGTTGTTATAGCTGTTTCCCAGAGTGGCGAGACCGCTGACGTAGTCGAGGGAGTAAAAGCAGCCAGAGACGCTGGGGCTCAAGTTATCTCCATCGTCAACCGACCTAACTCTATACTGGCTGACCTGAGCCACCAGGTCATTTACCTGAATTGTGGTTCTGAGATAGCCGTAGCCGCCACCAAATCTTTCCTGTCTCAACTAGCCATATTCTACCTGTTGTCCTTCTCCATGGTTAACTCCTTTGATGAAGCGGCAGCCAGGCTTACCAACCTGAGCAGCGAGATAACCAAAGTTCTGGACTGGAACAAAAGCGAGCTTATCAAGCTCAGCCAGAAGCTGAAAGATAAAAACGCTTTCTACTACATAGCCAGAGGAATTAACTTTGCCATCGCCTCTGAAGGCGCCTTGAAGCTTAAGGAAATTTCCTATATCCATGCCGAAGGTATGCCCGCCGGGGAACTCAAGCACGGCACCTTAGCCCTCATCGAGCATGGTACACCAGTAGTGGCGATTTGCCCCGCCGACTATACCTTCCTCGAAACCCTGAGCAATGCCATGGAGACTAAATCACGCGGTGCCTATATTATCGGTGTCTCCGACAAGGAAAGCGATATTTATGATTCCTGGGTCAAGATTCCCGAAGTTGATGAGTTACTCTATCCTATGGTCGCTGTAGTTCCTCTTCAACTCCTGGCTTATTACCTCGCTGTCAATCGTGGCTGCGACCCTGACAAACCCCGCAATCTGGCAAAATCGGTTACTGTGAAGTAGAGGTGGAATGAAAGACTCTGTACTTCAGACTCCCGACAAAAGACACAAGATCGGCGTTCTGGCTGGCATAGCTGCCTATAATGAAGCAAGATATGTCGGAAGCATAGTTCTCCAGTCACGGCAATATGTGGACGAGGTCATTGTCGTTGACGATGGAAGCACTGATAATACCGCCAGGGTTGCCGAGCTTGCCGGTGCCACCGTAATCCGCCACGCCGAAAACAGAGGCAAAGGAGCAGCCATTCAGAGCATACTGGCAGAGGCAAAGAAAAGAAATCCTGATGTCCTAGTTCTCCTAGATGCCGATGCCCAGCATGACCCTAACGAGATTCCCGTTCTTATCAAACCCGTTTCGGAGGGTTTTGACCTCGTCATCGGCTCCAGAGAGGCCCAGAAAGATAAGACTCCCAGATACCGCCGCATCGGGCAAAAGGTCATTTTCCGCTCAAGCCGACTCGCCTCAAAAGCCAATGTTGCCGATTCCGAATCCGGCTTTCGAGCCCTTTCACCGAAGGCAATACACGACCTTGAATTGAAAGCAACTGGGTTCGCCATAGAATCGGAAATGATAACCCGCGCCGCCGACAAAAACCTCAAGATAACCGAGGTGCCAATCTCAAACATATATACCAAAGATGGCTCGACCCTCAACCCGATAAGACATGGCATGGACGTTCTCAGCCGGATAATAGTCATGATTTCACAGAGGAGACCCCTGTTCTTTTTCGGACTGGCCGGTGGTATCTTGCTGGCGATTGGTCTCATCATCGGCTTCAGGGTGATTAACATAGCTGCCACCACAGGCAATTTGGCCGTGGGCAGCACCATATTGACCACAATGTTCATTATCGCTGGCATGTTGAGCATCTTCACCGGCATAATCTTGCACACCTTAAGCAGACGAAAGTAAACCTGGCGTGCGTTCTTCTTTGTCACTGCGAGTCGTCTTCTTTCTCACGCCATTGCAAGACACGCTCCCTTTGTCATTGCGAGTCCCGATTTATCGGGACGAAGCAATCCAGCCATCTCAACAAACTCGGTGTCTTGACTAATCTAACTCTTGTATCTAGACTATTGACTGACGACTACTGGAGATGAAAATTCATGAAGTCAAAGGTAGATAAGCGCGTTGTTAATACACGACCGGGACCCAACGAGTTAAAATATATAGCTCAAGTCGCAAAGGGCCGGGGGTATTTTTTGTGATGCCTAGCAGAAATCATGCGGTTGCTTCAGGAGATATGCATTGAAGATTTGTTTAGCTTGTAGCCCTGGCGGGCACTTAACCGAGATGCAAAGGCTGATGCCTGCTTTTGAAGGGAAAGACTACTTTTTTGTTACGCACAAGTCTGAATACTCCCAGCATCTGGAAAGAGCTTACTTCATTGGTTACAAGGAAGGGTATATTCGGGAAAGGATTATATGGCTAAAGACTATATTTATTGCCCTCCGCATCTTGCTCAAGGAGAGGCCGGATGTGGTGATTTCCACGGGTGGCGGGGAAATCGCTGTCCCATTCTGCTACGTGGGTAAACTTCTGGGTGCGAAGGTTGTATTCATCGAAACTCTGGCAAGAGTCACAACTCGCTCTGCTGCTGGAAAGCTTATTTATCCCCTCGCAGATTTATTCCTGATTCAATGGGAGACACTATTAAAAAAATATGGCAAGAAAGCACAGTACTGGGGGAAGGTGATTTGATATTTGTGACTGCAGGGGGAATGCGAGCCTTTGACAGGCTGGCCCGGGAAATGGACCGTATAGCTGGCGAATTAGACGAGGAGGTGGTGATGCAGATTGGCTCCACAGATTATGAGCCCAAAAATTGTGATTATTTTAGATTCATGCCCAGAAACGACATGGAGGAATTCTATGCTGGTGCCAGGGTGGTGATATCTCACGCCGGTACGGGATCCATACTGACAGCGCTGGAATACGACAAGCCCCTGGTCCTAGTGCCTAGGCTGAAGAAGTACGGAGAGGTCTTCGACGACCACCAGCTGGAGCTGGCCCGCCAGATGGAGGCTCAAGGGGTGGCGGTAGTGCACGAGATAGGCAACCTGGAAGACGCGATAAGGAGTGCCGCCACGCCTCTGCGGCAGTTAAGCACCGGAGGAACCCTGGTTGACAGGCTCAAGGGATACATCAATCAGATAGACAAGTAACTGAAATGGCAGGTTAAGTCGTCTGTACTATACTCGACGAACGTTCAATGAAAGGCCAGGTAGGATGGCTGCCGGTAAGGAATCAGACACATGATTGAAAAGGGCGTTTTCAGTGAAGGGAAAAAGACAGTGGGGTTCATCGAGGTAACAAGACAGCAGTTTGGCGGAGTCATATACAATACAATGGTCCAGAATGCGTTGTCGAAGGACTTCGATGTGAAAACAATCAACGTTGGTGCAGAGAATTTCACAAAACTGCTA
>Ga0315550_1000771_pt1 | contig 19934 bp, 13 predicted proteins | sample SalMarSW160190MG_2_FD_203100 | JGI IMG/M metagenome (GOLD analysis project Ga0315550, IMG submission 203100) | Salt marsh sediment microbial communities from the Plum Island Ecosystem LTER, Massachusetts, United States - Salt Marsh Sediment SW1601-90 ... | reverse complement strand
TGCCCCGAGCACAACCGCCGCGCCGCCTCGGCATCTAGGTGTAACGCGGGGAAGTGCATCAACGCCGCGTCGATCGGGTGCAATAGCTCGGCCCAGCGACCTTCTTCAGCAGCCCGGGTGAATGCGTCCAGCGTCACGCCATCCTCCAGGCGGAACCCACCGCTGGCCAGCCGCACCAGGCCGGTGAGATGCGCGCCACAACCGAGCGCTTGCCCCAGATCGTGGGCCAGCGCGCGCACATAAGTGCCCGGCGAGCAGGTCACCTCCAGCGTGCATTCCGGCGGCTTCCACTGGGTCAGCGCCAGCCGGTAGATCTCCACCTGACGTGGCTCGCGCTTGACCTCGACCCCCTGGCGGGCCAACTCGTGCAGTGGCTTGCCCCTGTGCTTTAGCGCCGAGTACATCGGCGGCACCTGCTCGATCGTGCCGCGGAAGCAGGCCAACGTCGTCTCCACTTCGGCGCGGCTAACCCGGACCGGGTCTATGGACGCCACGATTTGCCCCTCGGCGTCGTAGGTATCGGTGGTGACGCCTAATCGCACGCGGGCGCGGTAGACCTTTTGCCCGGCCATGAGGTACTCGCTCACGCGGGTCGCCTTTCCGATGCACACGAGCAGCACACCGGTCGCCAGCGGGTCGAGCGTGCCGGCGTGGCCCACACGCCGAATGCCCGTCAGCCTGCGGACGCGGTCGACGACATCGTGGGAAGTGGGGCCGCGAGGCTTATCAAGGTTGAGGATTCCGTCGGGCATGGTGCACTATCATAAAACGTAATGCGTAAAACGTAAAATTACGTTTCACGCTTTGCGCGTTGCTTGACCAAACTGGTCTTGAGAACCGCCAGCAGGCGAGCTTGCGCCTCGTCCAATGGACCGGGGAGCGTACAGCCGGCGGCGAGCGCGTGCCCCCCGCCACCAAATTGGAGCGCCACCTGCGCGACGTCAAAGCCGGGTTTGGCCCGCAGTCCGACGTCAATACGCCCATCGTCACGCTCGACAAAAACGGCGGCAGCGTCGGCATCCTCGGCGCTGATGAGAAAGCTGACCAGGCTGGCATCACCGGTGCCTGTATAGCCCGTCTCCTGGCGCACCGCCAGAGGGATGCTCGTCCAGATCACGTGGTCCTCTATCTGCAATTGGGATAACGCCGCTCCCCACAGACGTACTGCGGCAGTGGGCCGGCTGTCGAGCGCGTGAAGGGAGACATAGGGCAGCGAGGCCCCGGCCTTCATCAGCCGAAGGGCGGCCTCCAACACCTGCGGGGAGACGTTGTTCGTGCGGAAACAGCGCGTATCGCCGACGATGCCCGTCAGCAAGGCGGTAGCCGTGTCCGCGTCAAGTGGAGCACCGAAGGCCCCTAGCAGACGCAACACGATCTCGGCGGTGGACGAGGCCTGCGGATCCACCAGATTGACGTCTCCAAAGTTCAAATTGGTCAAGTGATGGTCGATGTTGAGCAGCGGCACATCGGCAAATCCCGGCGACTTGGGGAATTGGCCCAGCCGCTCCATATCCGAACTGTCGAGGGCAATCACGAGGTCGAAAGGCGCGTCGACCTGGCTGACGATCTCGTCGCTGCCGGGAATGAAGCTGAGGGTATCGGGGATGGAATCGGAGCAGGCCAGGGTAGGTGCCAGGCCCATTTGACGCAAAACGCGACCCAGGCCCACCATGCTGCCGACGGCGTCTCCGTCGGGGGAAATGTGGCATATCAGCAAGGGGCGTTGGGCCGACTTGATCAGTTGATGGGCTTGCTTCAAGAGGGCGCGTGTCTGTCCTACCTGCTCATGCGTCGTGTTCTTCTTTGCCATCGACATAGTCGCCGTCGTCGCCGTCGTCTTTGCCACCGAGTCCCAGCTCATCGAGGATACTAGCTATATGCTCGCCGCGTTCCAGCGACGGATCGTAGTGGAAAAAAAGCTCCGGCGTGTTGCGCAGTCGCAATCGTTTTCCTAGCTCGCGCCGCAGCCAACCGGCAGCGCTCTGCAGGCCCTCCAAGGCCTCTGCTTGTGCCTCGGGCCCACCCAGCACGCTGAAATGCACGTCGGCATGGGCGGCGTCTGATGTGACCTTCACATCGGTAATCGTGATCATCTCCAGACGCGGATCGTTGACCTTGCGCTCCAATAGATCAGCCAGGTGTGTACGCAGCAAGTCGCCGACCCGGCGTTGATACTTTTTGCCCATAGAAATTCAGAATGCGCTAGGCGGATTCTTCCCGTTCCTTGACGTAGAACTGTATCACGTCGCCTTCGGCAAAGTCGCCAAAGTCCTCCAGGCCCACACCACACTCAAACCCTGACCGCACCTCGCGCACGTCTTTCTTGAACCGTTTGAGCGAGGAGACGTGCCCGTCGTACAATTGCTCACCCTCTCGAATGACCCGTGCACGGGCGTTGCGCCGTATCTCTCCATCGCGGACGTAGCACCCGGCTATGGCGCCGACCTTCGGTATTTGAAAGGCCTCGCGCACCTCGGCCTCGCCGATCACCACGTCGACGTAGGTCGGCTCCAGCAGCCCCTTGAGCGCCTTGTCCACCTCGTCGACGAGCTTGTAGATAATGTCGTAGGTGCGGATGTCCACGCCCTCGCTCTCGGCCAGACGACGGGCGGCTGGGTTGGGAACCACGTGAAAACCAAAGATGATGGCGTGGGAGACGATGGCCAGATTGACGTCCGTCTCGCTGATGCTGCCCGCGGCAGCGTGGACGACGTTGACCTTCAATTCGTCGCCGCCGAGCTTTTCCAACGAGTTGACGATGGGCTCGATAGAACCCTGGACGTCGGTCTTGACGATCAGGTTGAGTTCCTTGGCCTGCCCGGCCTGGATGCGGCTGGAAAAATCATCCAGGGTAAACGCGTGTACCGGCGCGGCGGCCTTGGCGGCCGACTCTTCCTCGCGCTTGGCGACGATGGCCCGCGCGGTGCGCTCATCGGGCACAACCTTGAACATATCACCTGCTTCGGGGACGGCAGACAGCCCCAGGATCATCACCGGTGTCGATGGGGGCGCTTCCTCGATGGTCTGCCCGGTCTCGCCGAGCATCCTGCGCACTCGGCCGTATGACGTGCCGGTGACCACGACGTCGCCCTCACGCAGCGTGCCGTTCTGTACCAAGACGGTAGCCGTCGCGCCCATCGTGCGCTCCAGGTGTCCTTCCAAAACCGATCCCATCGCCGGGCGGTCGGGATTGGCCTTGATCTCGGTAGAGCCCGCGACGAGCAGGATAGCCTCCAACAGGTCATCCAGGCCGATTTTTTGCTTGGCCGAAACGGGGACGCTCAGCGTCGTTCCGCCCCAGTCGTCCGGCACCAGGTTCATCTCGGCCAGCTGCTGCTTGACCATATCCGGCTGCGCAGTGGGCTTGTCAATCTTGTTGAGGGCGACGATGATGGGAACGCGGGCCGCGCGGGCGTGGTTGATGGCCTCCACCGTCTGCGGCATCACGCCGTCGTCGACTGCCACGACCAACACGGCGATGTCGGTGGTATGCGCGCCACGGGCGCGCATCGCGGTGAAGGCCTCGTGACCTGGAGTATCGAGGAAGGTGATGCTGTGGCCGTTGTGTTCGATCTGGTGCGCGCCGATGTGCTGCGTGATCCCGCCGGCCTCGCCGGCCTGCACGTCGGTATGGCGGATGGCGTCCAGGAGGGAGGTCTTGCCATGATCCACGTGGCCCAACACGGTGACGACCGGCGGGCGCGGCTTGAGGTCCTCAGGGTCCTCGCCTGCGTACAGTCGATCCCAGAGCAGCGTCGGCCCTTCCTCGTCGGCTTCTTCGAGAGCGGGCGTCTCCTCCTTGGCCTCGAACCCCATCTCCTCGGCGACGATGGCGGCGGTCTCGAAATCGACCTGCTGGTTGATGTTCGCCATCACGCCAGCGCTCATCAGCTCCTTGATCACATCAATGGGGCTGACGCCCATAAGTTCCGACAGTTGGCGCACTGTCACAAAGTCCGGGATCTCAACGACCTGTCTCTCTTTGACCTCTTCACTCATGCTCATACTCCCTACTGTTCAATTCCTCGGACTCTGACGACAAGGATTGAGGCAGTTCCTCGGCATACTCCCGCAACTCGGACTCTGCCTCGGCCGTCAACGGAGCTTTTAGCGCGCGCTCCAAATGTCGCTGCTTTAACGCCGCTTCCAGGCAACTGCGCTGGCGGCAGAGATAAGCCCCGCGCCCATTACGCTTGCCCACCTCATCCAGCATCACCACGCCTTCGGGCGTGCGCACGACCCGTACCAAATCTCGCCGGGGTCGCACCGTGCGGCAGACGATACACGTGCGTTGGGGAACGTGCTTACGCCTCTGAGGACGTTTACTCATGCTTCCTGCCCCTGTCTGCGTCAGCCTGCCTGCGTTGGCTCGGCACCACTATCCCGCTATTAAAGATGCTCTTCCCACCCACCCAACTCGTCGAGATCTTCGCCTCGCTTGCGCCGACGGACGGCCACGACCTCTCCGAGTTCTTCATCGTAAACCAGTTTCCGCTTGAGCCGGCTCTTTTTCGGTTTCTCTTCTCCAAGGAGTTCCTCAAGCTCTTCTTCTTCTTCCTCGAAGGCAACTTCCGGCACGGGCTCAGGCTCTGCCTCTGCCTCAGGCGCTGCCTCCGCCGTAGGCGCCGCCTCCTCAACGACCACCTCCTCGGCAGCCGGGGCCGGTTCTACCTCTGCCGGTGGGACGACCTCCGCTTCAGGCGCTGCAACCTCGGCGACAGCTTCTTCCTCAGGCATCTCTAGCTCCAATGCCTCGAGGCACTGCTTGATCTCGGCCAGGCTCTTGGGACCGATGCCTTCCAGCATCAGCAACCCTTCATCTCCTTCGGCAGACAACTCCAAGACGTCCCACATGGTCTCCAGACCGGCGTTTTCCAGGTGATTCAGCACGCGTGTGCTGAGGCCAATCTCGGTCACCGGGATCTCGCGGGCCTGGGGCGGGATGAGGGCGAGAGCCGCCTCGATGGTCTCACGACGCTGAACTTCGGCGGCCTCGATCGCCGCACGGCGAGCCAGTTCCTCTTCCAACCTGAGCGCGCGCTCGGCGTTGCGGAGCGAGGCATAGTAACCTCGAACGCCTTCGATCATCTGCCGCATGGTGATTAGCTCTTCGCTGGTATAGGGCAACACTTCCTGCTCGTGCTGTCGCAGGATGGTAGCGGCTTGAGGAAGCATTTCTGCCACCGGCCCCAGCGCGGGTAGGACGTTGGGATCTTCGTTCACCTGCTGCAACGCCCACGTGGTTGCCTCGGTGACTCCCTGGATGTCGATGCGCCACCCGGTCAGCTTTGCCGCCAGCCTAGCGTTCTGCCCGGCCCGCCCGATGGCCAGCGAGAGTTGATCGTCAGGCACGGTCACGCTGGCGGTCTTGCCCTCGCCTGGATCTTCTTCCAGTTGCACGCTCAGCACCTTTGCCGGGCTGAGGGCCTTGGCGATAAAGGTGGATGGATCGGGGTTCCACTCGATCACGTCGATTTTCTCTCCACCCAGCTCGTTGACGATGGACTGGATGCGCACGCCGCGCATGCCGACGCACGCGCCCACCGGGTCGACGCCGGCCTGACGCGCGGCCACGGCAACCTTGGAACGGGAGCCTGCTTCACGGGAGATGACTTTGATCTCGACGGCTCCGTTGAAAATCTCGGGCACCTCAAGTTCCAACAGGCGGCGTAGCATATTCCTGTGGCTGCGGGAGACGACGATCTGCGGCCCGCGCCCCGTCTTGCGGACTTCGAGCACGTATGCTCGCAGACGCTGGTGCACGCTGTAGCGCTCACCGGGCACCTGCTGGCTGCGCGGCAGAAGGGCCTCGGTACCTTCGAGATGTAACGTCACCGCCTGCGGCTTGATGCTCTGCACGGTGCCGTGGACGATCTCACCCTCTTGCTGGACGTAGTGAGCATACCGCGCTTCGCGCTCGGCCTCGCGGATCCTTTGCAGGATGATCTGTTTGGCGTTCTGAGCTGCAATGCGACCAAAGTCTTTGGGAGTATCGTCGATCAGCACCGTATCTCCCAGTTTTACATCGGCCTGCAGTTCACGCGCCTCCTCTAGAGGAATCTCTAGCTCAGGATCGGCGACTTTTTCCACCGCTTGCTTCTCGAGAAAGATGTGCGCCGTCCCGGTATCCAAGTCGACCTTGGCCGAGATGTTGGGGGGCGCATCCTCGCCGATGCTGCGGCTGTAGGCAGACACCAACGCAGCCTCAAGGGCTCCGAGCACGACATCCCCGGATAGACCGCGGTCGCTACAGACTTGATTGAATGCTAACAAAAAGTCTGACTTCACCTTCTTCTCCTGCTAACAGCAGTTCAGCCTCGCTGAACATACTCCAGTGAATTTGCATATTGGATATATCAATGCGTCACTAACAAAGAAAAGTGGGGCTTGCCCACTTCTCCAACGACACCAGTATAGCTGCACCGATTATAACACAGACGCAGTGAACACGCAAGTTAAGGCGAGGGAAAGCAGTGTGTAGACCCCATCTGATGCCCGAAAACGACCCGTTCCCTGGACAGCGCTGTATTGTAGGCCTTATCCACCAGCGGGCGAGGCTTGCCACGCGGTTTCTTATACTATGCTTTGCGGCTATCATCTCAAGAATCTGGGGGGCGGGGGGTGTGAGGGCGGCGTAGCCACCCTCACACCCCCCGTCTTCCCCTACTTATTGAGAAGATACTCTAAAGCCTTATTGGGATGCAATCCTCTCACAGTATAGTAGAGAGGGTGACTCGCACGCTTTTGCGGGTAGTGTGGGAGTATGTCTGGCTGTTATGAAGGCGAGGCTGTTCATTGGCAACAGTTGTGAGCAGTTTGCCTATGCGTGGATTTATGTCTTCCCCTTTAGCACCTCCCATCACACCTCTCTCCCTTCTTCACTAGCCGAAGAAGGGAGAGAAGGTGGGGAAAAGGGACGAGCCGTCCTCTGACCATGCTACCCCTTTGGTTCAATTGCATAATGAGTGCTCATATCGCGCCGAGGTTCTTGGGACTGGCTCTTACGCTGACCTTGCTGGCGATGCCAACGAGAGTGCTCGGTGGTTTGTCGTCGATGCATGCTCAGAGCGACGTCTATTATGTGGCCATCGATGGCGCAGATGACATCCCCGGGGGCACGGCCGGTGATTCGTGGGCTACCATCACCTACGCGTTGGATAACGTGCCGGATGACAGTCTCATTCTGGTGCGCCCGGGCACGTATACAGGCCGCGTGCGCCTGCGCGGCACGTTTGCCCAGGGCGTCACCGTCCGCTCCGAGGTGCCCTACCAGGCGCGACTGCGAAACAATGACACCGTCGTCACCTTGTATCTTCTCAAAAAGTAGGGGCAAGAGTAAGTCGGATTGCCAATCCGACCTACATTCCCCCAAGATATTGAGATGATACGTCACCTGCTTCTATGGTCAGGGGATCACGCTGGAGGGGTTTGATATCGCGCACGGTGGCTCCGGTGCTGGCGCGCTCGTCGTCCAGATTCAGGATCTGATCGGTGGTACGGATCTTATGATGCCCAGTCAGACCCGGTGGCTTTGCCAATCAGTTCCTTGCGGATACAATAGAGAGAACGATGACGGGGAACAATGGCCGTCTTTACAAAAATCTATATTTGAAAGGAGTTATCATGAAGACAAGGCTTTTTACAACTTTGGGGTTGTGCGTGCTGTTGGTGGGACTGTCCACGAGAGGGCTATCTTTTGCCTCAGGGGATGGTCCTGCCAAGGACAGCGGTTCGCCTGTGGTCGATGAGGCGGTGCTTGGCGAGCCGATCATCATCGATCACACCTGTACCGACCTGAGCAAGATACCCGATTACTGGATTGAGGAGGCAAAGGAATTGGCCGTTCACTATGCCCACACCTCGCATGGGGGACAGGTGCTCACCGGCCTCACAAATCTGGAGGGGGTGGACGCCAAATACAATGTCAATATCCAGGCGAGCGGCACAGTCGTGTTGCCTCCCGACACGACTGCCCTGCGCATCTACGACGGCAACAATTATCCACCAAGTGATACCTACATCACGCCCGACCAGTACTGGGAAAGCGCCGACGGCATCACTCATACGCGCAGCGTCGCCGATACGGATTGGTTCGATTCTTCCACCTGGACGTGGTGCGGGCAAGCCGGGTCCTACTCGGAGACCCAAATTCAGGAATATCTCGACACCATGGCCCAGTTCGAGGTGGATTATCCGGACATGCGCTTCATCCTGATGACGGGGCACACGGATGGTACGGGGCCTGGTGGCACCCTTTACCGGAATAATGGCATGATACGGCAGTATGCCATCGATCACGACATGGTGTTGTTTGACTTTGCCGATATCGAGACGTACGATCCGCTGGGGGGCGGGCCGTATCTGAACAATGGCGAAGGTACCTGCACGTGGTGTGCGGATTTTTGCGCTGCGCATCCAGAGTACTGCACGGACTTGCCAAGCTCATGCGGCCATTCCAACAGCCCGCCAGAGGCCCGGTTGTTCTGCAAGCTCAAGGGAAACGCTTTCTGGTGGATGATGGCCCGCCTGGCGGGGTGGAGCGGGCCGGGGGGCGCGGTCGATCTGTCTCTTTCGACCAAGGAGGTGAGCCAAGGAACGGCGGATCAGGGCGACGTGCTGACCTACACGATCCAGGTGGCGAGCCCGGTTCCCATCAGTACGACTGCCACTCTGACCGATGTGCTTCCCTCTGGGCTGACCTACATGCCGGGCACGCTCACCGCTACGGTGGGCACGGTGGATGCATCCCACCCGCCCATCCTTACGTGGTTTGGGATTCTAACCTCCACGCCACTGGTCACCGTGACCTACGCCGCGACCGTGGATACGCCCCTCTCTCAGGTGATCAGCAACACGGTTAGCATTACAGCTTCTGGTAGCGAGCCTGTTACGCGCACGGCGACTGTCCTCGTCAATCCGCTCCAGGTCTGGCTGCCCCTGGTGCTGAGGGAGGTGAGACAATGATGAAAGGCAGACGTTTAGGCCTGTTGGCGCTTCTGATGGCCTTTGGCCTGGTGCCCGGGGTTGGGCCTGGGCCATCCCTGCACGCAGCGGTCTCCGCCATCGAGGAGCCGGTGCTCAAGTGGCAGCACGGCGGGTGCTACAGCTCCTGGTGCGAGACCGGTTGGTACTCTTCGCCCGCCGTGGCCGACCTGGATGATGACGGAACGATGGAGGTTATCGCCGGGGCGTACTCGGTCTTTGTCCTCAATGGCGAGGATGGCACGGAGCAGTGGGCGGACAATCCTACCGGCGATCGCGTGTGGCCGGGGGTGGTCGTCGCTGATATCGACGACGACGGCGACCTGGAGTTCATCACCGCACATGGCCAAGGATATTTGAACGTCTTTGATCACGCCGGGAACATTGTCTGGACGCGCCGTCCTGTGTCGAACGAACTACGTGGACTCTCGGTCTATGACCTGGATGACGATGGCACGTTGGATATCATCGTGACGGCTGCATGTGGCAGCCGGACCAATACCTGGGTCTATGATCACAACGGGAACGCACGCTCCGGCTGGCCCCAGTTGAACAACGATAGTGGCTATGCCTGGGGTGTCTTTAACGACAACGCCGCTATCGGTGACCTGGACGACGATGGGATGGGCGAGATCGTGGTGCCCTCTGACATGCACTACATCTGCGCCTACGAGGCGAACGGCGTGCAGATCCCGGCGAACGGGATGTACGGCGACAAAGCCTGGGGCAGAGTGGGTGTCTGGGAAGATCTGACTGTCGAGCTGCGCGGCTGGGGTCGCTGCAACGGCGAGCGGGCAGAAAGCTATCGCACTAACTTTGCCGATGGACCGGCGGTCATTGCCGACGTCGATGGGAACGGTACGATGGAGGTCGTGGCGACCGGCAACGTGTACGATTGCCACGCCGGGTATCCACCCAGCCGGTATATGGGTGTCTATGTCTTTAACGCTGACCGCAGCCGCTTTAACTCCAGTGGGTATAGCTGGGACACGGTGCCCATCAACACCGGTGCACCATTGAGCGAGGACTGGACCGTCATCGAGAGTGCTATGCCCAATCCAGCCCTGGCCGACCTGGATGGCGATGGCGAGCTGGAGATCGTCTATGCCTCCTACGATGGCCGCGTGCACGCCTTCTGGCTTGACCAGAGTGGGTGGACGTACTCGGTCTACACCGGCGGTACCTACCGCTTCGCCTCCGAGCCGGTCGTGGCCGACCTGGATAACGACGGACACGCCGAGGTGATCTTTGGGTCGTGGGTGCGCAAGGGCTCCAACCAGACTGGCAAGCTGCACATCCTGGATTACCAGGGCAACGTCGTGCATGAGGTGAACTTGCCCGTGGCGTTTGGTAGTCCTGACTGGAACGGCGCGCTGGCCGCCCCGACCCTGGCCAACATCGACAGCGACCCCGACCTGGAGGTGGTGCTCAACACCGCTCACTCCGGCGTCGTGGCCTACGAGCTGCCCGGCACGGCGGACGCCCGCGTGCTGTGGGGCACGGGGCGGGGCAACTACCAGCGCACGGGGTCGATCCTGCAGGGCTCGCTGCGATCCGCGCAGGTGAGCGTCCAGCCGACGCTGGCCAATCCGGGCGACACGCTGGCCTACACCATCCTACTGAAGAATACCGGTGAGACTTTGCCCTCCGCCCGGGTTACCAGCACCCTGCCCGCCGAGGTGACCTACGCGGGCGATCTGTGGGCTTCCTCCGGCAGTTTTGGCGAGGCGGGCGGGGTGATCACGTGGACGGGGGCTGTCACCACTGACGTGCCCGTCACCATCACCTACAGCGCCGACGTCGATGGCGGGCTCATCGATCCCACGGCTATCATCAATCCGGTGCTGATTGACGACGGTTTGGGGAACGTGGATGAACGTCTGGCAATAAGCATCGTTAACGGACTGTCCAGCTATCTTCCGCTGGTCAGCAAGGAATAACGGCCCACCGCCTATGAATGGAGGATAGTGCATGGGGAAAAGTGTTTGCATGCTTGTTTTGCTAGCGGCTTTGATTCTTTTCCCCATGCACACGACCCACGCTGCTGCTGCGGTGAGCCTGTATGGCACCTTTCACGCGATGGGCGTCATTGTTACCATCGACGCTGCCGATGACCCGGACGAGGATGCCACGGCGAGTGTGGCGTATCGCGTCAATGGGAGCGGCGCGTATCGCCAGGGTTTTCCGCTTTCGCGCATCGGGGATACCCGCTTTGTGGGCAGCCTCTTCTGGCTGGAGCCGGGTACGGCCTACGACGTGCGCGTCACGTTCAGCGATCCCGACGGCCCGCTGGATGGCACGAGTGTGAACGGCACGGCGTCGACGCGGGCCGAGATCGCGATTCCTACGCCGGACGATTCGTACTACGTCAGTCCCACTGGCGGCGGAACCGCGTGCACTTTTGGGGCGCCGTGTTCGCTGGTGTATGGCCTGAGTCAGGCCCAGCCTGGCGACGAGGTGGTCCTGCGCGGCGGTGTTTACTATCAAGGCGAAATCGGTCTACCCTGCTCCGGCATCGCGGGCACACCGATCTTGATCCGCGCCCACGCGGGCGAGGCACCTATTCTGGATGGCGGCGACCCGGATACGTTTAACTGGACCGCGCAAGGCAGTGGCGTCTACCGCACCACGGTCAACGTCCCCAATACACATCTCGTTCTAGCTGACGGGCAGCGGCTTTTCCCTTATGAGAGCCTGTCCAACCTGCAAACCCTCAGCCGTGACGGCACGCCCGGCTTCTACGCCGACGGCACCACGCTCTACGTCCACCTGGCGGGCGATGCCAATCCCAACAGCACAGATATAGTCGTTTCGCAATACACGTCCGCGTTCACTGTTGACGGGGTGAACCACATATACTTCATCGACCTGACCTTCCGCCACTACGGGCAGGGATCATACCCCAAGGTGATCTACCTCAACAATGCCAGCGATTGCCTGATCCAGGGCTGCACCTTCGCCCACAACGACCTGGGCATCGGCATCAAGCGCGAATCGCACCGCAACGTGATCCAAGATAACGAGTTCTACGATACGATCTTTACCTGGCCCTGGGACGATATCAAGGAACTGGGCGGTCTGGAGGATGGCGGCATCACTTTCTACGATCCGGTCACCGGGCGCGGCAACGTGATCCGCCGCAACGTCTTCCACGATGACTTCGATGGCTTCGGCGTGTGTCCTTCTGATACCGCCGCAGTGACCAACGAGACCGACGTCTACGAGAATATCGTCTACAACATGGGCGACGACGGGATGGAGACCGACGGCCGGTGCAGCAACGTGCGCATCTGGGGCAACACGTTCCACGACGTGCTGATGGGCATCTCCCTGGCGCCGGTCTATAATGGGCCGGTGTACGCGATCCGCAATCTGATCTACCGCACTGGCGTGGGGAACAACGACTACACCGGCAGCCCCTTCAAGTTCAACAGCGGGTACGACACCTCTGGCCCGATGTACCTTTTCCACAATACCGCCGACGCCGCGTTGACAGCGCCTCGCAGCAATGGCTTATACGTCAAAGAGCCGGGCACGTGGGAACTGATCTATGCCCGCAACAACGTCTGGGCCGGCACCAACTATGCGCTCAGCAACTCCAACCCCAGTCAACCACTCGACCTGGACTATGACGACCTGTATACTACGCAGGCCGGTGAGTTAGCCTGGTGGAGCGGTCTGCCCGACCGCCACTTGAACACCCTGGCCGAGCTGCAGGCTGTCACGGGGCAAGAGTTACACGGTCTCAGCGTCGCGCCTGGATTTGCCGACGCCGCAGGTGGCGACTACACGCTGGATGACTCCAGCGACTTGATTGACGCAGGGCTGCTCATCCCTGGCATCAACGACGAATACGAGGGAGCGGCGCCCGACATTGGCGCATTTGAGTTTGTGCCCAGGCTGGAGCTGTATGGCAGGCCGGGCGATCAGACCATCTATCTGGACTGGGTCGTTAACGGGACGCTGCCTGTGACGGCGACGTGGCGTGTCGAGTATTACAGTCAAACCGTTGCCTCGACCGTCGTGGCGACGGATTCGCTCGCCAGCACTGCCCGGTCCTACACGCTGACGGGCCTGGAAAACTACCGCTTGTACACAGTCACACTTGATGCGGTGGTTGATACCACGTCTATCCTGACCGATTCGGTGCGCGCGATGCCGACGGATATTTTTGTATATCTACCGCTGATACAACGAGAGTATTGACGCTATTACCTTCGCTGGGGAGATAAATTGCCTTTCAGTTCTTCCCTGTGCCCCGGCGGTGAGAGGTGGAATTTTGGCGTGCAGTTGATACGTCTCACGGGATTGAGAGGAAACAGTACGATGAAGAAATTTGGGGCCTTTACATTGGTTCTCACCCTGACTTTACTGGCGACGCCGGGGCTAGGGGCATCGGGTTCGCCGCTGCCTGAAGAAGCATTTGGTAGCTTGGCTGCTGACATATATGTCGATGGAGCACTGGACGCAAACTGTACGACGGGGAATTACTCCATCGTCAACCGGGACTGTTCCGGCAGTGATGGCGACGCCTATACTACCATCCAAGAGGGCGTGGACGCCAGCCAGCCCGGAGACGTTGTCCAGGTGCGCGGGGATATCTACTATGAGCAGGTGGATATCCAGGTAAACGGTACGGCCGCAAATCGGATCACCATCCAAAACTACCCTGGCGAGACACCCATTTTGGAAGGCACCCAAGTTTTGACCGGTTGGGTGCAATGTGCTGCCGACGATCCGCACCTGGCCGTGCAGGGTGAAGTGAATCCCCAGTATGCACACATATACCGGACGTCGGTCAGTGCGCTTCCGGCGTCTCAGAATCCAAACGTGGGCAATCTGGTCGTGCTTTATGAAGACGGAGACTTTATGCTGCCGGCCCAGGATCCCGATCAGAGCATGATTATCCAGAACCAGAAGCTGTTCATACCCATCGAAGAGGAGTCTGTAGGTCTGACCGAGTATCTGATCGATTCCGACACTTTGACCCAGGTGGATAACTATTGGGCCGGCGCAGACGTCTGGGTGTGGCTGCACGCGCAGAATAATACGATCCATTCCCACCGCATCGTTTCTTCCAGCCAGGCGCAGCACAGCGTCACGTTTGAAGCCCCCCTCTCCGCGCCCCTGGCGGTCAGCGGATATACCCATCCAGATGCCTATTCAATTTACAACCATCCACACCTGCTGGATCAGCCCGGCGAGTACTTTTACACGCCCGAGCCCGATGGGAGCGGAGACTATTGGATCTATGTGTGGCCGAGAGACACCGATCATCTGACAAGTGGCATTGGAATCAATGATGAGCAGATAGGGTTTTTCCCGCACCAGGGGTTTGGGAATTATGTGACCATCGACGGGTTTGAAATTCGCGGGTTCAGTGGAAACTGGACCCGCAACGGCGGTGTCATCGTGCCGTATTCCTACAATCACGCGGGACTCGAGGTAAAAAATTGCCACATCCATCACAATTATGGGGATGGAATCAACCTTTACCAAGGCTCGGACGACCTGGTTGAAAACAACACAATCGACATGAATTTCGGCGCCGGGTTGCAGGGCCTCAACCATACAAATCTGATCGTCAAGTATAACACCGTTAGAAATCACGAAGGAACCAACGTCTCCTTTCGTGGAAATGAGAGAATGGAGATCATCGGCAACCGGATTGGTGGCTTCCTGGGCACACACGGGAACGGCATGGCCATCTACGATGGGTGCAATGACGTCCTGGTAGCCGATAATATCATCACTATTGAAAGGAATGTCCCTCTGACCTTTAACACGATGGGCGACCTGGTGTTGTGTAACAACGTGCTCTACAGCGGCGATTCGACGCGGATCATTGCTTCATGGAGCATGGGAACAGGATATCACCTTGCGTTCAACAACTTGATTCTGGGCGCCGATACGGAGAACGCGACCTATTTTCGCACCACGGGGAACAAGGTGTTCCGCAATAATATCGTCGATGGCGGTTCTTTGGGTGGAGACGGCGCGCTGGAATCGACCTATAATATGTACACCGCGTTTGCCTGGGACCAACCCGCGCTGCATCCCACAGAAATTGACGCCCGAGGAGTGAGCAAGGGTGAACTATTCGAGGACTATGCCGGTCTCGATTTTCACCCACGGCAAAACAGCCCGGCGAGAAATGCGGGGGTCTCAATGGCGGACGTTATTCAGGACTATGGACTGACAACCCTGTTTCCAGCCTACGACTTTTATACCGACCTGGATGGAAACGCGCGCCCGGTCGCAGGTGGATGGGATCTCGGCCCATACCAATTTGTTCCCTACCTGCAACTCCACGGCGCCCCGGCCGACCGGGCTATTCACCTGACCTGGGACGTCAACGCTAATCTGCCCACCACCGCTACCTGGCGCATCGCGTATTACAGCCGGACGGTTGCTTCGACCGTCGTGGCAACCGACACCTTGACTCACACCGCTCGTGCCTACACGTTGACCGGGCTGACCAACGGCGCGTGGTACACCGCCACGCTCAACGCGATGGTGGATACAACGCCCTGGCTGACCGACACGGTGCGCGTGATGCCGACCGACGTTTTCGTCTACCTGCCGCTGGTCCTGAGACAGGATTGAGAGGGGGCACGATGAAGGTGCGACACTTTTTGGGGTGGGCACTGGTTTTCACTTTGGCGATGTCAAGTGGGACGGCGGGCGCTTCCAATCTGGCCAAACGACCGCGCGGCCCGAACGCTCCGGCGGATGTCACCGATCAGATCACCCAGTTTGGCATCACGTGGACGTTCGATAATGATGAATACGAGTATGGCCAGTTTGCCAACGGGGATTATTGGGTCGTCGGCCCGGTGACCATCGTCGCCATCGACCCGCCGTCGACGGACGTCGGCGGACGCGTGATGAACGGCTCGATGGTCAACCCGTCCCCGACGAACGGCAGCGTCCAGGGCTATGATAGCGCGATGTACGGGGCCTACGGTCCTCACTTTGACGCGGCTCTCAACGTCGCCCGCCCCAACGGTCAGGATCTGTCCGCCGGGAATCCGCTGGTCGTTCAGCCGGGCTCCTCGTTGGTCTCTACGATCAGCCTCGCGGAGGCGGGTGCGCGCCCGCAATTGCAGACGGCGGCGGTGTTGACCGTGCTCACTTCTCCGGCACCGGCCGGGAGTTTTCGCCCGCCCTACAGCGGGAGCGACAAGACGATTCGATTCGACGTGAGCCAGATCGATGGCTCGTTGCTTGCTCAACTGGCTCCGGTGGCCTTGACGCCCGATCTCTCTGCCGTGGAAGGCTACTTTGAGAGGCCGTGGATCGATCACGTACCGAACTGGCTGGCAGACTATCACCATCCCGAGGAGAATATGCCTTTCTATGGGAGGGAGATGTCAGCGCAAGTGGGAGCAGGAGCTCTGATGTTGCACCTGGACCTGCCATACGCGCATAAAGAGACGCTCTTGATCCGCTACATCCAATTGGGAATAGATTTGTACGGCGTCGTTCAGGATGGGGGAGAGAACAATTGGACACCCAATGGGGGGCACACGACCGGTCGCAAGTGGCCAATCCTCTTTGCCGGGCTGATGCTCGGCGATGAGCAGATGAAGAACATCGGTCCCGGTGATGGGTCTGGCGCATTCCTGTTCAGCGAGGATGCCCAGATGTTCTATGTCTCTCAAGCGGACATCGATATGACCCACGACCCCGATCTGCGCAACTGCTACCTGATGGAATACGAGCAGTCCGACCTGGGCCTTCCCGAGTGGGGCATCCGGCACGCGACCGAGCCGGACCAAGACAACAAGGCCTGGTGCGCCATTTACCGCCAGTGTTGCACGGCCAACTCGTGGGCCGGCTTTGTCCTGGCGGCCCACATTATGGACGCCCAAGACCTGTGGGCGCACGACCCGCTGTTTGATTACCAGGATCGCTACATGGCCATCGAGCCGCCTGGTGAATGGACGCGCTCCTGGGATGACTTTACCGAGGAGATGTGGGATACGTATCGGTCGTACTATGCGCCCGTCTGGCCGGAAGAGGCGCTGGAGCTAGACGGCTCACCGGGTGACGAAACCATCTACCTCCGCTGGGACGTCCACACGACGCTGCCATCCACCACCACCTGGTACATCGAATACACAACCCACACGCTCACCACGCCTTTCACTGCCACCGAGCCGCTCAGCATTACCCGCTCCACGGTGTTGGCAGAGAACGTGCACAACTACCAGTGGTACACCGTCACCCTCCACGCGATGGTAGGCAGCACGTCCTGGCTGAGCGACACGGTGCGCGTGATGCCGACCGATAATTTTGTGTATCTGCCATTGGTGGTAAAGGAGGATTGAGCGATGAAGATGCAAAGGCTAATCTGGTCGATGCTCGTGCTAGCGCTGCTGCTGGCGCCGAGTGGGACGGCATCCATCTCGCCGCTGACCAGCGAGGCTGCTGCTGCACAAAAGGATGTGGCCACTCAGGGCGTCGCAGCCCTAGTTGGAGACATCGTCCATGCCGATAGTTGCGAGCAGGAGGACGTTCAAGACGCCATTGACGAGGCCGAAGACGGGGATACTGTGCTGGTCCCGGCAGATACGTGTACCTGGACCACGCTGGCGTCCCAAACCCCGGCTGTCCATGTGTCCGAAAAGGCGATCACTCTGCAGGGAGCGGGTATCGGCCAGACCACCATCATTGATGGTACGGGTACCGATTGGTACAACGAGTCCCTGATTCGAGTGGATGGAGTCCAGGGAAAGCCCTTTCGGATCACCGGCTTCACGTTCTCAGAGATTAACCGGCCGGCGCCTGTGTTGGTCTATGGAGACTGCAAGAACTTTCGCATCGACCATTGTGAGTTTGACAACTCCTTGGAGAGCACGTCCACAGGGATTGTCACATCTGGTGATACATACGGCGTGGTCGACCATTGCCTATTTTCAGAATCGCGGGTGGTCGTCATGGGCAGCGGCGACGCAGCCTGGCAACAACCACTGGCCCTCGGCACGGATAATGCGGTGTATGTGGAGGACTGTCACTTTGATCGCACGCACGGCAACGTTGTAGACGCCAACAACGGGGGGCGGTATGTATTCCGTGCCAACACGGTGAACAATTCCTACATCGAGGCGCACAGCAACTGCCCCAATGGCCTCCGGGCTACGTTCAGTTACGAGGTGTATTCGAACACGTTGGTGGCCTCAATACCCACCTACCGCCCCTTCCTGATGAGGGGGGGCACGGGGGTCATATTCAGTAACGCGATCACCGGCAGCTACACGAGCCCGCACATACACGTCGACAACCAGAGATCGTGCATGGGCGAGGATGGCCTGACCTGCCTGCCCCCTTGGGATCGGTGTGATGGCGATAGCGTCTATGATGGAAATCAACCCGGCGGCCAGGGATATCCCTGCCGGGATCAGATCGGTCGTTCCACCGATTCGGGGCGTACCACCCCCCAGGCACTCGAACCGCTCTACGAGTGGGATAACACGGTGAACGGGGTAGTGGATGTAGCAGACATCGTCCTCAACCCCGTCATGTGTGACTTGACCGCCGAGCACATCCAGGAGGGCCGGGACTTTTACAACGATACAGAGAGGCCGGGCTACTCGCCCTACGTATACCCTCATCCACTGACCAAGGAGCTGGTGCTTACCGGCACACCCGGGGACGAGACGATCTATCTGGACTGGTCGGCCAAGGCCCTCTTGCCGGTGACGGCCACCTGGCACGTCGAGTATTACACCCAGACCACCAGCGTTTACACCGCTGCCGAGCCCCTCAGCACGACTCGCTCCACCGTGCTGACGGAGCACGTGCAGAACTACCAGTGGTATACCGTCACCCTGCACGCGATGGTAGGGGAGACGTCCTGGTTGAGCGACACGGTGCGTGTGATGCCGACCGATCTGGTCGTGCATCTGCCGTTGGTGATGAGAGAAGATTAGGTCTCATCTAGAGCCTTCGATCAAAGGAGAAGAGAGATGAAAATCAAGCTTCACAGGCCCCGGCGTGGGCTGTGGAACGCGGCGCTGCTGCTGTTCGTCATCGGTTTGGTCGGGACCTATGTGCCCGTCCCGATCTTGAGCCAGCTCGCCTTTTACTTTATCGCCGCTTCGGCGGTGGTGATGCTGCTGGGCACCTGGATCGTGTGATTGCAGGGGGTGAGACATGAGTAAGGTCGCGTTTATCAGGTTGGTGCTTGTGACGGCGCTGCTGGCAGCGTCGGGGGGTCTGGTGGATGCTGCGGTCCTGACGGCCTTGGCTGCCGACGAGACCGTGGCCGTGATCCGCCAGGACTGCAGTAGCCATGGCGGTTCCGAGCCTTGCTACGAGTCTTTGTCTGCGTGGGAAGCTGACTACGGCGGCATTGACTTTGGGGGTAACCCGCAAGGGGATATGGTCGCTGCAGACAAGATCGCCGTGGCGCGGATTGAGGGCCCGTGGACCCAGGCTGATACCGCTCCCCTCAGCCTCAGCGGTTGGACCACCGACGCCGATCACTACATCTACATCTATACCACCAACGAGGCCCGCCACGATGGCACGCCGGGGTCTGGATACGGTTTGCGCACGACAGGCAGCGCGTCTATCTACGGCAACGTGGCTTATTTCAGGATTGAGGGGCTAGAGATACACAGCTTGTCCAGTAACAGCCCGGTCTATGCTCGTCCCGGTGCGGACATTGACGGTGACATCCAGCTGAGTTACAACTTGATCCACGGCAATGGCACCGATACTGGCAGCGGCGTCTATATCTATGATTACGATGGGACAGTCAAGATATGGAACAACGTCATCTACGACGTGGGCGGGCTCGGCTACTTGGCCGGGATTCAGACCGCGAGGGGCACGGTCTATATCTATAACAACACCATCGTCGATATCATCAGCGGGTATGCTGTCCGGTCGGGCAACAGCGTTGCCGTCGTCAAGAACAACTTGACCGAGGCGCCGGGGGATGA
>Ga0315550_1000770_pt1 | contig 19935 bp, 21 predicted proteins | sample SalMarSW160190MG_2_FD_203100 | JGI IMG/M metagenome (GOLD analysis project Ga0315550, IMG submission 203100) | Salt marsh sediment microbial communities from the Plum Island Ecosystem LTER, Massachusetts, United States - Salt Marsh Sediment SW1601-90 ... | reverse complement strand
CCGGTAGGCTCAGAAGAGCTCTCTGGCTTCGCCCAGGAGATGTTGTAATCATAGAACTCTGGGAGCTTGATAAAGAAAAGGGAGATGTTATTTTCAAATACAGAACAAATCAGGTAGAATGGCTAAAAAGAAACGGATATCTAAAAACCGAAGGGGTTGAGTTCTAAACCTTGTCTTCAAGTCTATTATCTAGTTGTTCTTTTGTTTCAGAATTTAAATGAAGTGCATCAACTAACCCTTCATAATAATTTCTAGATAAATTTCGTATTTCAGAATTTGGATGATTATATCCTATTATCTCAAAAGTATGCAGAAGATGGCAAAAATAGTGGATTGTACAAAATTCTAAATCAGTTCTTAAAGCCTCAAAATCAGGTAAACCGACATCTTTCATATAATCTGTTGAAGAATCTGCATTATTTTGTGTAATTGCTCTTAACCATCTTGTAACTTTCTTAACATGCTCAGGTCTATGAGTGTCTGGTCCTCTTAAAGAAGATAAAATAACACTTTGCTGTTTCCAAGGAAGCTCTCCCATCCAATCTTGTAATACTTTTCCTTTTTCCATCAGCAAGCATAAATAGTCTAATTTATAAAAATTATTGTATCCAAAAACTTATAATCTCTGACTAATTAGTTAAAAAATGCTGAAACTAATTGTAGAAAAACTTCCAAGAATAACAAAAAACAGAAAAAAGCTAGAAAAAAAGCTTGGTATTGAGATAAAAAACAGGGGAAAAGAAGTCTTCATCCATGGGGGCCCTGAAGCAGAATATGCTGCAGAAAAAGTCATTGAAGCACTTGATTTTGGATTCCCTTTTTCTGTAGCCCTGATGATTAAAGAGAATGATTATTTGTTTGAAGTAATAAACATAAAAGATTACACACATAAAAGAGATATGGAAAGGATAAGGGCGAGAATTATTGGAACAAAAGGCAAGACCCTGAGAACATTTGAATCACTTACAAAATGCTTCTTTGAGTTAAAGGACAATAAGATAGGCATAATCGGAGACCCGGAGTACATAAAAAACGCACAAGACGCAGTGATCTCAATTATAAGAGGTTCAAAACAAGCAAATGTTTACAGCCGCCTTGAAAAGCATCAGGTAAAACCTATTTATGATTTAGGTCTTAAAAAAGGGGTTAAGAAAAAATGAAAGAAATTAAATTTTTAAAAAGAGCTCTAAAAATCCCTTATATTGAAGAAGAAAGAAAATCAGAAAGTAAAAAAAGTTATAAAATTATTGATGGAAGAAATCATTATCATTTAGAGGTATATAAAAAGAGAGAAGATTACATTTATTCCCATATTTTTGAAACAGGAAAATACAAAAATATTTTTAAGAGAATCCCTTCTTTTTTCATTTTGCTAATAGATGGATATTACTCAAACCACTTCTGGAATAATACTTTAGTTCCTGAGCCTGAAGAGAACCTTGGGGTTAGGATAACAAAAAAAAGAATTAAAAGAGTTGATTCAAGCAACTGGGGCAATACTGAAGTACTGGACAGATTAGAGAGAAAAATCATAGAGTTTATCCCTTTGACACAAAAATAAATATCAAAAATAATTTAGTTCTAAAAATCCAAGAAAACCTTTAAATATGAATCAAAACTCAAAACATTAAGCCCTGGTAGCTCAGTTGGTTAGAGCGAACGGCTGTTACGATGCGAACTTGTTTCGCGGAAGTTCAAGAAATCAAAGATTTCGCAGAGACCGTTAGGTCGGAGGTTCAAGTCCTCCCCGGGGCGTTTTCTCGATTTAGACTGTAAATTTTCCGTCTTTGTAAATAATTACTTTCTCTCCGTTGGGCAATGTTGCTGTGATTTCTCTTGGAGAAGTAGATACAATATCTGTGTGAATAACAGAGTCATTATAGCCCATTTCTTCCCATTGTTCTTTGGTCACCTTAGAAATATCTCCTGGATAAGAGTCTTGATAAGCTTTTCCCAGAGCAAGATGCATGTTCCCCTGTTCACCTCCAACATTTTCATCAAAAAGAGTTTCTGCCATGAATTTCGTAATTCTTGAAAGTCTTCCGTCTGTCAGAGAAAATTCTCCTATTTTATCTGCATTCTCTGTTGCGATCATTTCTTTCAATACATCTTCCCCTTCAGAAGCTGTTGCCTTTACAACTTTTCCATTTTCAAACTCAAGATAAACATCTTTAATCAGATTCCCATAACGGTAAAGAGGTTCTGTAAACTGAATTTTTCCCTGTGTTTTTCTCCAGTCAGGAGAAATAAAAATCTCAAAACTTGGGATATTGCTCCCAGAACCACCAAGCCATCCCCTGTCCTTTCCAAGCCCGACAATTAAATCTGTACCAGGAGCCTTAACATGAAGCTCTTCTATTTTAAGAGAATTTAACTTATTCTTGACACGCTCAACTTCCTCTATGATTTCCTTCCACTTCTCAATAGGATTTGCCTCATCAAGATAACACGCTTTTATTATCTCTTTCCAATATTCTTCAAGAGTCAATCCAGCTTCCTTAGCCATGCCTTCTGTTGCATAAGCAGCCAAAGTCCATGTGAGTTTCCCAGCATTTTCCTTTTCATGCCTCCAGTCCATATAAGGCTTAAAAGCTCTTTGTCTCATCATTATCTTTTTTGGATTTATATTCTCAAGTTCTTTAGGATTAGTATCTGCGATTATCATGAGAAAGTGGTCTGCCTGATCAACTCTTCCTTTTAGAGATTTTTCCGGAAAAAAGCTTATCTGTTCATCTGAAGCCAATTTATAAAACTCTTCTGCAGTATCATCCAAAAGATAGCTAATCAAAGGATGACCTCCAGCTTTTAAAACAGAATTCCTCAGTGAAATCAGCAAAGGTTTTGCATTTTCAGGAACCTGCAAAAAAACAACATCTCCTTTTTTTATCCCCTTACAATCTCCAAGAGCAAAATTTATCAGTAAATCCGCATACTTATCAAGAACCTCTTTTGAAGGCACATAATTAGATTTTCTCTCTTCCATAAAGACAATCAGTTACAAACCCTTATAAATATTTATCGTCTAAAAAAAATATGAAAAACAAAAAACAGAAAGTTTTAGTCGCAATGTCAGGAGGAGTTGATTCAAGCGTGGCAGCACTCTTGCTAAAAAATGCAGGCTACGATGTCATAGGCGCGTTTATGAAAAACTGGTCTGGAACAAAAAATGAATTAGGAGACTGCTCCTGGAAAGCAGACAGAAAAGAAGCAATAAAAATTGCTGCCATTCTAAATATCCCTTTAATAACACTTGATTTTGAAAAACAATACAGAAAACTTGTTGTTGATGAAATGTTCAAGCGTTATAGGAAAGGGATCACCCCTAATCCAGACATAGACTGTAACCAAAAAATAAAGTTCCCACTGCTTTGGAAATCTGCAAAAAAACTTGGTGCTGATCTTATTGCTACAGGACACTATGCAAGAATAGAATATAACAAAAAAATAAAAAAGCAGGAACTTTACAGAGGAAAGGATGAATCAAAAGACCAAAGTTATTTTCTTTACAGATTAAAACAAGATAACCTTGAACATAGCCTGTTTCCTGTCGGCGATTACACAAAAAAACAGATCAGGAAAATTGCTGAGAAAAATAATTTTCCGAATTTCAGCAGAAAAGGAACTGTTGGCATTTGTTTTATAGGAAAAATTAATCTAAAAACATTCTTGCAAAAAAAGATAAAACCAGAGCCTGGAAAAATCCTGGACCCGGAAGGAAAACCCATCGGAAAACATGACGGAATCTATTATTACACTATTGGTCAAAGACTTGGACCAAGATTTGGCATTGAAATCTCAAAAAGAAGCGATGATAGTAAAAAACTAAAAAGATGGTATGTGGCTAGAAAAAATCAAAGAAAAAATGAAATTATTGCAGCACCAGAAGGGCATAAACTCCTTTACAGAAAAGAAATAATAATCAAATCCCCTCACTGGATCTCTGAAGAATCCCCATTTAAAATCTCAGTTCAGGGTGGGCGGCTGGGGCGTCGTGGAGGGGAAAGAAAAATCACAGTCCACGCAAGAATAAGGCAAGTAGGAGAACTCCTTCCAAGCACACTTTCATACAACAAAAAGAAGAAGCAATTCCAAATCACAATTAAAAAAAGAAAAGGAATAACAGGGGTCTCAGAAGGCCAGGCAATTGTTCTCTACCATCCAAAAAACAAAAAAGTCCTCGGCGGAGGAGTTATCGGATTTGATTAATTTTAAAAAGACTTAACTCCATAAGAAACCATGAGAAAAAAGACTATGAAAAAGGGTATTTTATTCTTACTAATAATTATTTCTTTTACAGGATTTGTTTTGGGGGCTACTTGTGGAAATGGCAAATGCGAAGCAGGACAGCTCTTAGATGGTGGGACTATAGAAGATACTACAACTTGTTATCAAGATTGTTTTTTTAGGGATTATGAAAAATGTAAAGTTGATTCTATTGAAGGAGGGACTTGTTCCTTACAAGGAAAAACATATGAAATAACAAATTTAAATTGGACTGGTTGTGGAGGAATGGGAGGATCCAGCATGGGTTTTACAATATCATCTGGCGAGCATTCTATAAATTTTGATGGGCTAATCCCTCAAACTTATGTCGGAGTAATGGATAATCTTTATTTATTAGCAGAAATATGGCCTTGTGCCGTATATACAACACAAAAAACATTTTATCTTATGACAAGTGTGAATTCTACTGAGAGAAATAATTTCTTAGAGATAAATAAAAATATTTTTAATTTAAAAGAGGATTCTAATTTAGAAGTTAGGTATGTTTTTCCTATAAAAGTATCTAATCCTTACTGTAAAAGTGAACTAAAAAATGCTGATAGTTTACAAATAATAACCAGCATAGATTCTTTAGGATGTTCCCCCAACCCATGGGAAATCTCATTAGAAAATTTTTCCCCTGGAAAATATATATTAAGTTCTCAATATCTTGATGAAAATGCAGAAAATAAAATAGGGGATACATCCATCCAAATTTTGATAAATGGGTGTCAGATTAATTCTGAATGTAATGATAAAAATATTTTTACCAGAGATGAATGTGCTGGTACAGAAATTAAAGAGTGCGTAAACAAAATAAATATCCTTTTAATAAGTATGATTATCTTAGGGATTATTTTAATTGGAATTGCTTTATTCTTGATAACAAAAAAGACAAAGAAGAAAAAATAATACCCCTAAATTTTTATACTCTTATTTATTATTTAAAACATGGAATTAGACAAAGCAATTAAATCAAGGCACAGTGTAAGAAAGTTCAACTCTAAAAAACCTGACTGGCGCGATATTATTGAAGCAATTGACGCTGCAAGATATGCCCCTATGGCAGGCAGAAACTACACTGTGAAATTCATTCTTGTCGACAACCCTAAAAGTATAAAAAAAATTAAAGAAGCATGTCAGCAGGATTTCGTCGCTAAGGCACAATATGTAGTAGTTGTCTGCTCAAAACCTTCAATAACAATTAACGCCTACGGAGAAAGAGGGAAAAATTATGCAAGACAACAATCAGGAGCTGCAATCCAGAACTTTTTTCTGAAAATAACAGAGCTAGGGCTTACAACATGCTGGGTTGGTCATTTTGTCGAAGGCCAGGTCAAAAGCGCGCTAAAAATCCCCGACGACATAAATGTAGAAGCTATCTTCCCAGTTGGATTTGAGTATGAAAAAAAGAGGACGCGAAAAGCCCCAACAGACCTTGATAATATTCTCTACTTTAATGAATGGAAGCAGAAAAGAATGAAAAAGATTAAGAAAATCACTGTTTAATTCTTTAGATAGATTAAAATTATGTAATAAAAAACAAAAAGAAAAAAACCTGAGGAAAAAATCCTCAGGAAAAATAAACAGCTGCTTATTTCCAGACTTCTATGCCCAAATCAGATACTTCTTTTGAAGCACTGATATCTCCTTGATGCTCTCTTCCAAGCAAGTAAGGGCTCTTAACGCCAGTCATAATAGTAATGACACGGACTTTTCCCTGGAATTCCTTGCTGATTCTGGCTCCAATGATCACATTTGCTTCTGGTCCAAGGTTCTCTGAGACAATTCTTCCAATATTGTCAAATTCTTCAAGCTTCAAATCAGGACCGCAGGTAACGTGTATCAAAGCTCCTGTAGCACCCTTATAATCAACGTCAAGTAGAGGATGTGTAAGGGCTTGCTTAACAGCCTGGTTAACACGCTCTGAGGAATCATCTTCACCAATACCAATAACTGAAATCCCACCATCTTTCATGACTGCAGAAACGTCAGCATAGTCAAGATTAATCAAGCTAGGCAGTGTAATTGTCTCAACAATACCTTTTATCATTGTAGAAACAAGTTCATTTGCAACTGCAAAAGCAGATTCTATTGGCAATTGTCCTGCAATATCTACAAGCCTGTTATTGTCAAGAACAACACAGGTATCTGTAACTTCTCTCAATTCCTGCAGACCAAACTCTGCCTTGTCAATTCTTGCTTTTTCAGATTCAAAAGGCATTGTAACAACACCAATAACAACTGCTCCTGTTTCCTTAGCAATCTGAGCAACTACTGGAACTGCTCCTGTTCCTGTTCCACCGCCCATACCTGCTAATACAAAAACCATGTCTGCACCAGATACAGCTTTTTTCAGGTCTGACAAAGCTTCTTTTGCAGCTTCCCTTCCTATAGGTGGTTTTCCGCCTGCCCCTAAGCCACGAGTAAGCTCTTTACCAAGAAGAAGCTTTTCATCTGCTTTTGAAACACTCAAGTGCAGTGCGTCTGTATTCATTGCATAGATAGTAGCTCCATTAATGCTTTTGTTGTAAAGCCATGTCACTGCATTGCAACCCATACCGCCACACCCAATAACTTTGATGTTTGCTTTCCCAGCTTTTAACTCATCAAAGTTAATACTATGAGTTTCTGAATTCTGGATTGCTTCATTCGCAAAATCTAATACCATATTTTAACCTCCTTTCATATCGTTTGTTGCGGAAACTTAATTCCGCTGGTTGTTTTTATTTATTTAGTCGGAAGAAATTCTATCAACAATCTGTTTTCTTCTCAGCATTTTCGCCGAAAAGCTTAAATAGTTGACGAACTTCCAACTACTAACAAAGAATTCACCTGTTAACTTACTCGACCCCCATCGAATAAATTAATATTATAAAAAGATAAATATCTCTTTCTTTAAAAATATTTCTGTGTTTCAAGATTACTCTTTTTCCAGAATTTTTGCTTTAATTCCTGCCTCTTTGCACAATTCACAGAACTCCTTAGCGTCATCTTCACCTCCAACTATAGCTCCCCAGTGCATTGGGACAGCAAGAGTAGGCTTAATTATTTTTGCGGCTTCTGCAGCCTCCTCAGCACTCATCGTGAAGCGGCCACCAACAGGAAGAAGTGCAACAAAATCTCTTCCAGGCTGTTTGTATCCTGTAAGTTTCTGCATCTCTGGGATAACATCAGTATCACCGGCATGATAAATCACAACTTCATCTGTCTTAATAACATATCCCATCCACCCTTCTTCTTGCGGATGAAAATGTTTGTCTATGTTGTAAGCTGGAAAAGCGTAAATCTTCACCTCACCAAGGTCCAGCTCCTGCCCAGGCTCTATAATCTCAATCTTGATAGGAACATTAGACTTTGTTATTTTACTCTGGCAATCTGCAGACACAACAATCCTCGTTCCCTCCTTAACAATCTTCCCAATGTCAGGATAACTACAATGGTCATAATGACTATGGGTAATAAGGATTATGTCTGCAGGCTCCAGCCCATCCTTTATTTTGTAAGGATCAATGTAAATTACTTTCTTGTTCTTAATCAAAAAACCAGAATGCCCCAGCCATTGAAGCTCAATATCCTTAATTTTCATTTAAAGAAAAAACGACCCGGCTTTTTAAGGATTATTATTAAAGAAAAAAGGGCTCTCAATTTTTAAAGTTAATTAATATCTCTCTGAATTCTTTTAGATTCATCAAATATCAAATTAAAAAATTTTCTAGTAAAATTATCTGAAAGCAGGGAGTTTTTAGTTTTTGAAGCAAGAATCTCTTTCTCTCTTTTCTTATCATCTATTAATAGGTTGTTCTTTAATTTATATCCTCTAATCTTTCTTGAAATCCCAAATCTTTTTTCTAAAAGAGCAACTATTTTATTATCAATCTTATCTATTCTTCTACGAAATGTTCTGAGTTCGTTTTTCATCTTGCCTTTTTATAACCTTTACAAAACTTAATTTTTCTAACTTCTCCCTTTATCTCATCGAGATCTATCAAAACCTGGGCATCTTTTCCAAAACCAGGATTAATTAAAATTGTTTTTCCAATTTTGTCTTTGCCTTTGCCCTCATGGACATGCCCGCCAATACAAATTAATGGCTGGTGTCTCTGACAAAACTCTCTCGCAATAGAAGAACCAAGATGTTTCCTGTAAGCATATGATTTTTTATCCTTAACAACATCTAACTTTGTTTTATAAGGAATATTATGTGAGATAAAAATCACAGGAAATTTTTTGTCTCTTTTTTGATAAGCAGATAAGAGTTTATTGAAAATCTTTTTTATTGATTTTTTTAATTTTTTAAATTGTTTTTTTGAGATGTCTAATTTCTTCAATTTTTCCGATAATTCTGGCCCAGAACTCAGCCCATAACCAACAAAATTTATCTGATTAAAAACATGATTTCTATACATACAATCTTTAATATTTTTCAAATCTTTGGTCAGTTTTGGATTTAGTTTATCTCCAAGATACCAGTCATAAAAAGCTTTTCTGTAATTATAATCTGACTCATTTAAATCCTTAATCATTGAAGGACCATAACTCTGATCCCAGTTTCCACCGACCATAAAAACAGGTTTCCCAAAACTGTCCAGATATTTTAAGACCTCATGTCCTTTTTTAAGGGAGTCCTTCTCATATTGTTTCAGGTTTCTTTTTCCAACTTCACTAATAAAAAATTCATCTGCACCAAAAATAAAAGCAGAGTCTTCTTTCAAAATCTCAAAATATCTTTTATATAAAGGGGCGATATTAGAATCATCGCAAACATCTCCGACTTGAACAATACAATCAAAATCTTTAAAGTGAATCTTTGGTTTCACTCCATGTAAATCCCCAACAACGAGTATTTTCATAAGCTATTGAATAAGATCATATTTAAAAAACTAATTAAAAAATAAAATAAAAAATAAGAAAAAAATTTAAGATAGTTTTATTCTGCACTACCTTCATTAGAGCCTTCATCAGTACTTTCTTCACTTGCCTTTTCTTCTTCAGCAACCTCTTCTTTTTTCTCTTCTGGCTTTTCTTCACTTTCGCTATTTTCACTAGTTACTTCTTCGGTTGCCTCATTTTCTTGACTCTTCTCTATTTCTTCGTTCTTTTCGTCTTCCATTTGATTAAATGTTGTTTAGATAAAAAAGGATGCTTTTCAGCATTTTTAAAGATTTCTAAGCTTTCAAAGATGAAAATAAAGTTTTACTTCTTGCATCAAAGTTTCAACAAGTAAATAAGAATAAAAAAATAAAAGAAAAAGGAAAATAAAGGATTTTTTAGTTATCAGTCCTCGTCAGAGTCTTCATCATCGCTTTCATCACCTTCGTCCAAATCTTCTTCAGACTCTTCTCCACCCTCAGAGTTGTCGTTAAATTCGTCTTCCATTTGAATTCATATGTTTAAAATAAAGAGGGGTATTCTATGTCTTTTTAAAGATTTATGAGTTTTATAGAATGAAGACAAATCAGGGTTCTGTTCTTGTAGCAGTCCTCGGGAAAGCGATTGCATCTTTTATTGTCGACAAACCACAAATCCATTTAATCAACCTCTCTGTTCCAAGCCCGTAACCTCCGTGAGGAACAGCACCATATCTGTTAATATCAAAATAATACCCATAGTCCTCAAGTTTTTCTCCCTTTGCCCTTAGAGATTTTTTAAGCTCTTTTATATCTGTCTCCCTCTCACTCCCTCCAATCAACTCTCCGTTTCCTTCTGGCCCAAGCATATCAAAACATTTTGCTGTTTTAGGATTTTTAGGATCCTTTGGTTTATAAAAAGCCATTACAGATTTAGGATAATTTGTCACAAAAACAGGAGTATTATACAATTCCATTAATTTCTCTTCTTCAATTGTTCTCAAATCCTTTCCCCATTTAACTTTCATCTTTTTCTTATCATTAAGAATTTTCAAAACTTGATCATAGGTTATTCTAGGAAATTTCTTTTTCAAGGTTGGCTCTAATTTTTTTATGTCCCTGCCCAAAATCTTCAATTCCTTTTTATTTTTTTCAAGAACTTTTTTAACAGTATATTTAATCATCTCCTCAGAGTAATTCATTAATTCATCCAAGTTTGCCCAGGCAACTTCCATCTCTGTATGCCAAAATTCGGTTAAATGACGCGAAGTTTTTGATTTTTCAGCTCTAAAACTTGGAGCAACACAATAAATTTTCTCCAGAGCATACATAGCAGCCTCTGCATAAAGTTGCCATGTCTGAGCAAGATACATTTTTTTCTTGAAGTAATCCAGCTCAAACATTGTAGGTCCTTCTTCTGCTCCGCCAGGGATTATGATAGGAGATTGAAATTCATAAAATCCCTTGCTTCTAAAATACTCATGCAAAGCCCCAATAACAGTGCTGCGAATTTTCAAGATAGAAGTCATTTTTTGCGAACGCAGCCATAAATGCCGCCTGTCTCCCAAAAGCTCTTCATTCAAATCCTTATTAATAGGGAATTCATCACTCACTCCAACAATGTTTATTTTATCTGATTCTATTTCATAGCCAGTTGGCGCTCGTTTGTCTTTTTTTATTGTTCCTTCAATTTCAATAGAAGCCTCTATCTGGAGTTTATCTATCTTATCCCATTGTTTAGAAAATTTATCTCTTTTAAGAATACACTGAATTATTCCGCTGCTGTCTCTTAGAATAATAAATTTAAACTCATTGCTCCCTCTTTCACGATAAACCCACCCGCGCACAGCTACTTTTCCTTTTCCGCTCTTCATTGCCTCTGATATTGATATGAATTTCATGGTGTCAACCTCTCAGTGTCTCTTGGGAATAATGCAGCTTCCCTAACATTTGATAAATTCAATAAAACCTGTGTTAATCTTTCAATTCCTATTGCAAAACCGCCATGAGGCGGAGCACCATACCTGAAAAATTTAACAAACCATTCCACACTTTTAAGAGAAATGCCTCTTTCTTTTAGATTTTTTATTATTTTTTCATATCTATGCTCTCTTTGTCCTCCGGAAGACAGTTCCATACCTCTAAAATTCAAATCAACGCTCTTAGCCCATTGCTCTTTTCCTTTTTCTCCCTCCATCACATAAAAAGGTTTTATCTTATGAGGGAAGCCATTAAAAAAATAAAAATCAGAATTATAATTCTTCTTTACATATTCCCACAAGATTTTCTCAGCCTCTGAATCTAAATCTTTGCCATAAATATTCTTTCCCTTCTTTTTCAGGATATCATAAATTTCTGGGAATTTTAATTCTGGGAAGGGAATCTTAGGAACTTTTATTTTAATTCCAAGCAAGTTTAACTCATTTTTACATCTGTTTATCACATTTTTAATTGCAGAAACAACCATCTCTTCCTCTATCTTCATAACCTCTTTTTCGTCTTTTATAAAAGCAAGTTCAACCGCACATGTCCTGTGTTCGCATAGATGTTTAGCAGTATGGCTTTTTTCAGCACGCCAACTAGGACCAATATCATACAATTTCTCTACACCTCCTAAAATCGTAAGTTGCCTGTGCAACTGGGGGTCTTGCCGAAGAAATGCTTTTTTATTAAAATATTTAACTTCAAAAACTTCTGAACCAGACTCAGAAGCAACACCCATAAGACAAGGAGTAAAAACCTGAACAAATCCGTTTTTATCAAGATAATCTTGCATGCCTTCAATTAAAGCAGATTGAATCCTAAAAATAGCATTAACCTGGGGCTTCCTCAAATCCAATGAGCGATTGTCAAATCTTTTACTTAAATCAGTACTCGTTGTTTTCTCATTGACATGAATTGGAAGTTTCTCTGCCTTATTAATAACAACAATATTAGAAACCTCAACTTCAACATCATTTCTGGCAATCTCTGATTTGACATTAGCCTTTTTAACCTTGCCATGAATCTCAACAACACTTTCAAGAGTCAGCTCTGGAATAAAATTTTTCTTATCTTTAACTATACACTGAACAATTCCTGAAGAGTCTCTAAGAAGAATAAACTTTAATTTTGCCAGCTCGCGAATTTCATGAACCCATCCATTAAGCAAAATATTTTCACCTATTTTTATCTCTTTAATAAACTTCCTTTGCATACTTTAAAAGAAAGAAAACCAATATTTAAATCTTATTTATTTTTTTAAATAAATTCTAGGAGTTAATTCAGCATCAGTGGTCAAATTAATTCCAAGATTTCTAATTCCTTCTTCATCTCCTCTGCTTGGGAGATGAGTTGTATGCATTTCACAATTTCTCAGCAAAGGAATTTTCTCTATACATTTCTTTGCACTTGGATTATTTTCTGCAGAAATTGATAATGCAATTAATATTTCATTCACATCCAAACTGGGATTATTAGAACCTCCTATACTTCTCTTCATGTTTCTTATATTCTGGATAAGATTTTCAGGAAGTAAAAAGATATCATCTGGAATCAAAGCCAAATATTTAAGAGTATTAATAATTGAAGCAGACTCAGAATGAAGCAAAGGTGAATTTTTTCCAGTAATTATCCTCCCATCACCCAATTCTATAGCACTTCCACAAAAAAGATCTTTATTTCTTTTCCCTTTATTATAACAATCTTCAGCACATCTTCTTGCAGCCAAAACAACTTTTCTATAATTTTCATTCAAATTTAATTTTAACATTAATTTTTCAATTTTATCAACAACATCTTTTTCAACAATCCCTAAAAGTTTTTCTTTCTTATGTCTAAAATATCTTCTTATAATTTCCTGTTCAGCAGCTTTTCTTATAATAAAATCATCTATAATACCTTCCTTAGTTTTGCTGACACCCATATCTGTAGGAGATCTATAAATATCTCTCCCAATTTTCTTTAAAATATTCCTTAAAATAGGAAAATTTTCTATATCCCTATTATAATTTACAGCAGAGGTACCATACTCCTTTAAATGAAAGGGGTCCACCATATTTACATCTCCAATATCTGCTGTTGCAGCTTCATAAGCTAAATTAACCGGATGGTCCATTGAAAGATTCCAAATAGGAAAAGTTTCAAATTTTGCAAAACCTGAATTTATTCCTTTTTTACAATCATGATACAACTGTGAAAGACAAAAGGACATTTTCCCACTTCCAGGAGCTACTCCAGAAACAACTATGATTGATTTATCAGATTCCACATAAGGATTCTGTCCATATCCTTCTTCACTCACAATTTTTTCAATATCCACAGGATAACCTTCTATTTCTCTTTGCAAATAACCTTTAATTCCAATATTTTCTAAATAATTTTTAAACTGAAGAGCCTTTTTTTCTCCAGAAAACCTGTTTATTATAACAGCAGAAACATCTAATCCAAAAGACCTTAAATCATTTATACTTTTAAGAGTCATTGTTTCATAAGTCAAACCAAAATCCTCTCTCATTTTTCCATTTTCAATATCTTTAGCAGAAATACAAAAAATAATTTCAGAGTTATCTTTTATCATTTGCAACATTTTTATTTTGGTATTAGGTTCATAACCTGGAAGAACCCTCGCTGCATGAAAATCATCACATATTTTCCCTCCAAATTCAAGATAAAGTTTCTTAAAATCTCCAACCCTCTTTAAAATCTCTCTTGATTGAACTTGTAAATACTTTTCAGTATCAAATCCTTTTTTTATCATATAATAAAAATTAGAAAAATCTTTTTAATCTTTATTGTATTTTTCAACATACTTTTTAATAATTTCTGAAGCATCTTTTCCAGAGATTCCTCCTTTGAATTCTTTCATTACCTGCCCCATATAAGCTTTTAGAGAAAGTCCTGGTTTTTCTTTGATAATTTTGAGTATTTTTTCTTCAACATCATTAATATCTTTCCTCTTAATTTTAATTGCTTCAGATATTTTAATCCCCTGCGCAATTCTCTTCATAGCTTCCTTTATATGATTTGCTTCAAGCTTATGTTTTTTAACTGCGATTAAAAGAGGTTCTAAAGAATTATTAAGGACATTTGAAATCCTACTAATCTCCTTTTCAAATTTACCAAATTTCTTCGCCAATTCTGGCTGATAAATCAACATAGATTTAGCCACCAAAGAAGGCTGATTCAAGACATTGAGTAAGCTTTTAAATTCTTCCACCCTGTTTTGTTTAAACAATAACTTAATCATTTCCTTATTCAGCCCCTTCTTTATGAATTCCTTTTCAATTTCTTTCTTTAATTTTGGCAGAGTTTTCTTAGCTTCATCAATTAATTTTCTTGGGATTTTTAATATAGGCAGATCAGTTTCAGGATACATTCTGGAAGATCCTGGCATGGGTCTTAGAAATTTTGTAGTTCCATCTGGCAGCACATTTCTAACTTCAGATTTTCCGTCCTTGCCCGTTTTATTCTGTCTTTTTATTTCAAAATTGATAACTTTAATCATTTTTTTAGGATTCTGAAATCCTTTAATCTCAACTCTAGGGTGTTCTTTTGTAGAAATATTCAAATCCTGCCTTATAGTTCCTAAACCCCTTTTAACATCAACACTTCTTAGGATCTCTCCAATTTTCAACGCTGTTTCCTTGACTTGTTCAGGATTTCTCATATCAGGAGATGTTGCTATTTCAACCAAAGGAATGCCCAACCTGTCCAGCCTAAAAATTGTTTTTTTATCTCCTCTGTCAATTATCCTCGCTGCATCTTCTTCTAAATAAAGTCCGTTTATTCCTACCCTGCCAAAAGAAAGTTCAATAAAACCACCCCTTGCAATAAGAACAGTTCTCTGAAATCCACTCGTATTGCTTCCGTCAACAACTGTTTTTCTCATAATCTGGGATATGGGAATTACTTTCATGTTTAACAAAAGAGCAATCTGCAAAGCAGTTTTCAAAGCTTCCTTGTTTACCTCGTGCGGCGGCTCTTCATCAAGCTCAACAAGGCAGTTTGTATCATAACCCTGATAAATGAATTCCTTGCCTTTCCCTACTTCGTGCATTGCAGCAACATCAACTCCGCCTTCCTCACCAGCTACAGCATGAAGCTTTCTTTTAATTGTAAAATCAGGCTCATCATACCTTAAAACAGAAGGACAATTACAGAATAATTTCTTACCTCCTGCATTCAACTGCTGATGAATTTCTAACCCACATTTTAAACCAAGTTTCCCATAATCAGTTTCTGAATTTTCCATAAGGCGAGAAAGAAAAAAGAGTTTATTAAATTTAGGTTAAGCAGGGTTTAACGCCAGAGTATTTCCTTTTACTCTCTTAGAATATCTTATACCTGGAAGAGATAAAATATGATTAATAGCTCTCTCCTCTGATTTTTCTGTGAAAGGCGCATGAAATACGCGAGAACTTGTTTCATAACAACCACCCTCATAGGAATAATTTCTGGTTAAATTTAACACATCAATATTTTCTGATTTCTTCAAGGCTTTTATCTCATCTTCTCTCTCTAAGAAAGATTCTCGGCTTTCTTCAAACTTTTCTCTTGCCTTATAGAGACTTTTCTCTCCTTTGCTCTCATAATTTTTTTCAAAAGACAAATCAATCCCTCTATAAATCATCTCCATGAAGAATTTAAAATTCTCAGAATAATCTCCTCCCAAGTCAGAGCTTTTATGCCAGCTTCCTGCGCCTATAAAAAACTCTTTACCATTATATCTAGAATTTAGTGATTGTTTCATAATAGAAGGATAAATTACTGCAGCTACGCCAAGGAATGAAGCGCCTTTATCTTCAGAGACTATTCTTGGGATGTAATGAATATCAACAAGTTTAGGTACCTTAGAATACAAATACTGTGAATATTTTGATTTTAACTTCTCTCCGTTTTCATCAATAATTAAAGAAGCACTTGGGACTAATTTTGGATCCTCAATCAGTTCATCAAATGATTTTAAAATATCATTAGAAGCTCTTCCAGAAATAACTGTATCTATGATTGAGAAACCCTTTGCTCTAGGGAAACATTCATATTCCTTTGCCAATTCCTCTTTTCCTTCAATATCTCTTAAAATAAGGTCTGTAAAAGCCCTGAAATAGGGGTCTTTTTCTCTTTCACTTGGTTCCAGAGAAAATGACTTTGTTACATTTGCCCAATATTTTCTGGTCTTATAGATGAATTCGTCATTATTCTGGTCAGGGTAAATCTTTGAAATATTCAGATCTGCAGTGAAAGGGATTAATAATGTTCTTATATCTTTTCCTTTAAGTTCTAAATTTTTGGGCAATAAACTATTAATTGTATTCTGAGCTCCAAGGTTGTTATAAAACTCTTCTTGCACCCCTTCAAATTTTTTTAATTTATCAAGTGAATAAACCATCCCTAAGAAAAATGGAAAAGCTCCTCTACTGGGAATAATTAAAGTATCAAAATTTCTGTGTTTCCAGTTTTTTCTTGATTCAGGAATTTGCACAGCTAAATCCAAACATGCTTCAGAATATTTCTTTATATTCTCCTTAGAAAAGATATTTTCTAAACATCCCATAAATTTATTAGCAAATTCTACTTTAAAAATCTTACTATAGTGTAACCCCTCTTAAGTGGTGTGATAATGGTTTTTCCTTAGAAGAACCCCAAAAACATTTATAACTTATAAAAATTAATTAAAAATATGAAGAAAAGAGAAAGAAAAGAGATGAATATCAAGCCTTACAAAAATCCCTTAGTTAGAATACCAAAAACATTTGGGCAAAAAGCAGCAGACAAGGTAACCAAATGGGCAGGTAGCTGGGTTTTTATTTTCAGTTTTTTTGTTTTTTTGATGATCTGGATTTCAATAAATACATTAATGTGGATTAATCGATGGGACCCCTATCCATTTATTCTATTAAATCTTGTTTTGTCTTGTTTGGCAGCAATCCAGGCTCCAATAATTCTTATGAGTCAGAACAGACAAACCCAAAGAGACAGGGCAAAGGCAGAATATGATTACGCTGTAAACAGAAAAGCTGAAAAAGAAATCAGGGAAATAAAGAATCTTTTATTAAGAAGGCAGAGAAAAAAATAATCATTTTTCCAACCTGTCATTCAGTTCGCCAGCAATATTCTCCAGCATTTTTTCTTTTGCATTCCAGTTTTTGTGACCTAAAACCCATCCAAGTTTTACAAGAGCTGTCTCTGCAAGCATGTCTTCAAGAAAAATAATTCCTGCCTTCAAAAGTTCACGGCCGTTCGAATAAACTAAGGGATCAAGCCTTCCATAAGTTGCCTGGGCAGCAGCGCAAACAACAATTCCTTTTTTCTGAATTTCTTTAAGTTTTTTTAGCCAGGATTTTCTTGCCCCTTTCGCAGGAACATGTCCTAATCCAGTAACCTCCAAGACAATCCCTTTGTATTTGTTTTTCATATAATAATCAAGTATCTTAGGATCTTGCCCTGGAAAGACTTTAACAAGAGCAACTTTCTCCTCAAATTTTGCGTCAAGTTTTATTTTGTTCTTGTTCCTTAGGTTCCATTCAGAGATTCTTTCAATTTTGTCAGGATAAATTTTTGCAAAAGGATTCCCATTTATAATTTTAAATGCATCTCTTCTTGAAGTATGCATTTTTTTGACTTTTGTCCCAGGCATTGCCAGGCAGTAATCATCATTTATTGTCCCATGTCCCACCAGCATGACCTCTGCAATGTCTGAAATAGCAGCAAGTGCAGCACACTGCAAATTCAAATTAGCATCAGAGCTTGCCCTGTCTATGCTTCTCTGGCTGTAAGTCAAAACAACAGGCTTGTTTAGATTTCTCAGAAAAAAACTCAGGGCAGCAGATGTATAATGCAAAGTATCTGTCCCATGAGTAATTATAATCCCTTTTATATTTGAATCACTAAGGAGTTTTTTTGCCACACGTGCAATTTTTCTCCAGTCTTTAAAATCCATATCCTCTGACGCTTTCATCAAAGGCACTTCAACTTTTGCCACATTGGTTTTCTCAAACAATTCAGGATAAAATCGGAAAAGCTCAGAAGGTTCTGTCAATGGAGAAACACCTCCTGTCCTGGAATCCAAGCGCGAAGCAATTGTCCCCCCTGTGATAATCATTGCAATATTTGGCTTAGATGAATCTGCCTTCAAATCAAGTTTATGCTCCACCTCCTTTCCTTTTCTCAAAACTTTGATTTCCAAAATATCTTTTTTACTAAAACCAATATTATAACCTGTTCCAAGTTTTAAAAGAACAATTCCTTTTTCAGATTCAGGATTCTCCAAGAGGATTCCTTCATAAATTATTTTGCTGAGATGCACCTCAACTAAATCTCCTGGATTGGCTGTCATCTTCTTCATAATCACTATTAGAAATCAAAACTTAAAAAACTATCACCCAAAAACACCCCCAACTTCCAGCACAATTCCCAACAAAAATATCAGGCTCAGAAATCCAATTATCCACCAATTAATAGGAATTGAATACTCTGGCTTTCTGTCTCCTCTCTTTTTAGAGGCTATGTTCATCATTAAGATAAGTATTCCTGCAACACCTCCGGAAATCGCACCGCCGACACCCAGAACTGTTACAAAACTGGCCAAATCAAAGAAGCTAATTAATAGATAAGCGATTAAAGGAACAATAGAGACATAAAAAAACGAGATTTTTCTTTTTCTTAAATCAAAAATAAAGTAGTCTTTTAGAGCAAAGCTCAAAGCAAAAAAACTTGTTGCCATTGTGAAAATTCCCAAGAGGAAAAAGAATTTCCCGAAACCCCCTGTAAAAGAGAGAGTTGCTACCTCTGCAGCACCCATCCCAAGAACTCCAACAAAAACAAAACTAAACAAGATATACAAAACCATTGGAATCAATGCCCCAAGAAAGAGAGCACCTTTAAGCATTTTTTTGTCCTTACCCACCCCAAGTCTTAGTTCTGGAACAGAATTAAAACCAAGCAGTGCAAAAAGAACAACTCCAAAAGGAAGGAATATATTGAAAATTCCGGGAGAACCCAGAGAAGTAATGTTCTGCATTTGCACATCAGGCAAAAGAATAAAAGATACAATAAAGATTATAGCAATTATAGAAAGAACACCCCAAAACTCAAAATTCTTCAGACGTCTTATACCCCCTCTGCTTAAGAGAGATGTCATCAAAATCCAAAAAGCAATTCCAAAGAGCAAAGCATACTCAAAATTATCAAAAAAAAGTTTTGAAAAACTTTGCCCGCCTCCCAGGATGTAAGCCACTAAAGCAGAATAAATCCCAAAAATAATTGCAATTGACATAGCTTTTCTGCCCCATTCTCCAAGATACTTTGATGAATATCCTGGAAGCTGATGTATTTGTTTTGTTCTTAATGTAACTTCTCCCAAATACAGATTTATCAAAATCATCACAAGCCCGAGAAAAACAAGCCAAAATAAACCGAGAAAAAAACCTGCTTGGGCAAATACATACGGAAGCCCGAGAATTCCTGCTCCTATAATTGTTCCTGTAAGAGTAAATGCTATCGAAACAAACTTCCTCTTTTTTGATTCCATTTAACAATAATGGGTCTGCCAGGACTCGAACCCGGATCAACGGGGTACTCCGAAGTTCGCTCGCGTTATAGTAAGACAAAATGTCTCTCGCAAACTCCCTCGCCGAAACCCGTCATTCTATCCATTGAACTACAGACCCTAAAATGAAAAAATAAGTTAGCTTTTTATATGTTAGGATATTAATAGATTAATGCCGCTCAAAAGACACCACAAAATATTCATCGGAAGTTTCAGCACTCTAATTATCATATTTATGATTGCCACAGGTTTTTTTATGTATATTTTTTATGTGCAGCAAAACCTACAATACGC
>Ga0315550_1000769_pt1 | contig 19940 bp, 16 predicted proteins | sample SalMarSW160190MG_2_FD_203100 | JGI IMG/M metagenome (GOLD analysis project Ga0315550, IMG submission 203100) | Salt marsh sediment microbial communities from the Plum Island Ecosystem LTER, Massachusetts, United States - Salt Marsh Sediment SW1601-90 ... | reverse complement strand
AAGCTGGCGAACCGTTGCAGGTGCCGCTGCACCGTAGCGCGCTCCGCCGCGGGCCCGACCTCGTTAGGCTTAGCGGCGAACGGTCCGCGTACGACCAGCCGCAACCGGGGCCCGCTCGTTCGGGCCAGTAGCATGAACAACGGCGCCCCGGTGCGCACGGCCAACACGGCCGCCCCGGCGGGCAGGTAAATCTCACGCTGGAAGAAGCGCACCGGCGTACCGTCGCCGCGTTTCCGCGGGAGATCGGGTGGGATGTACACCGTTCGGCCCTGGTTCAAAGCCGCGGCAATGCGTCCGAGGCGCCCCCGGGACCCGCCCTCGGTAGCAGGTTCGAAGAGCCACCTGATGCCGGCGGCCCGGCACCAGCGCTGCTTGGGCGCCTGCCGCCGCGTGTCGGTCGAGTAACGAAAGTAGATGGTCAGCGGGACCTCCCGGCTCAGGCGGGCCAAGCCCAGCAAATAGTTGGCGATGTGCGGCCCCATGATGATGACGCCTTGGCCGCGGGCGGCGGCCTCTTGCAGGCGGACCACTGACTCGTCGAGCTCCACACGCTCGGTGACGATGCGGACCAGTTCGTCACTTACGCCCTGGTCGCGGTTCCGGCCGGCACAGCGGAACACGTGCAGGGCGCCGGCGAAGTGGCCCCCGAGCTGGGCGAAATAGCCGCGGTGGGCCTCCGTCGAATAGAGGCCGAGGGCGCGCATGTTCTCGGCCACGTGGCGGGCAATGACCGGGCAGTACGGGCCGCAGCGTCCCACCAGGGCTTGGATCTGGTCCACCGCTCGGGCGGTCAGGTGGGGCGCCGCAGCCAGGGCCGCGTCCGTCGTTCGGGCCATCAGCCATCGCCGCACCGCACGCAACAAGACACTTCTCCCGTACGCGCGCCACCCCCTCGGGCATCACTATTACTATTGTGACGCCTGTCGCCCGTCGGTGCGACCCACCGAACGGCACTTGCCGGTCGCCTCCCCACCAACGGCGGCCCAACGCCCCGCTATAGACGTCGGCGAAACGTGAGAATCGCCAACATGGCCGTCCCTACCGCGAAGGCCAGCACGATCAGAATGTCGCCGATCACCGCGGCCGGCTCGGCCCCCTGCAGCAAACACGCCTTCATCCCCCGGACCGCGTAGGTCTCCGGATCGATCTTGCTGAAGGCCTGCAACCAGGGTGGAAAGCTTTCCACCGGATAGATGGCCCCGCTGGGGAAATACAGGATCATATTCAGGAAGCCGCCCACCACGCCGATGGCCCGCGGGTTGCGCACCCGGGCGTAGGCCAGGAACATCAATCCCAACATGCCCATGGAGGTGGCTACCACCATGAGGGCGGCCATGAGAGTGCTGAGCCAATCCGGCGGCCAGAGCTTGGTCACCGCGCAACAAATCACCCACACGATCAGCGTGGCCGCCGAAGTGGTAATCATTCCGCTGGTCAACATGCCCAGCACGATGTCGGTCCGCGAAAGGGGGGTGAGGAAGTAGCTCTCGTGCACGCCCAGAAAGCGGTCCATGACCAGGTTGGTCCCCCCGCTGATCATGGTGCCCATGAACGCCGCCATGATGATCACGCCCGGCACCAGGTACTGGATGTATTCTATTTTCCGAAAGATACGCACCGCCTGAAGATCGACCCCGGGAACCGGCGGCGGCTTTACACCCGGGCGCAACTGCAGCGATTGCACCGCGCTCTGCAGCGACAAGTGAATGCCTTCACTGCTGATCTGATCGCTGTTATCCAGAATCAGTCCCAACGCGGCCGGCTCACCGCGGGCCAAGTTGCGGCTGAACTTGGGCGGGATGACTATGGCCGCCCGGTAGTATCCGTGGCGCACCATGTGGTGGGCCTGTTGCTCGTCCTGCTCCCAGTGCAAATCAAAGGTCCTGTTACCGGCTACGACCGCCAGCAGATTCTGCTGCACCTTGCGCGCATAAGGCCCCTGATCCTGGTTGACGATGGCCACGGGTAGATTGTGCAGCTCCCCCTTGAAGGAGTAGCCCATGACCAGCAGGTGCAATACCGGGAAGCCCACCGAAGCCGCCATCAGCAACGGCGTACGGAAGAACTTCCGCAGATCGCGTTCCGCCACGGTCCATGACTTGAGCATCAATACGATTCCGGCGCCCCGGGGCGATACTCGGCCACTTCATCATGAAGTTCATGGCCCACAAAGTGAATGAAGGCATCCTCCAGCGTAACGTTGCGCAGGGCAATGGTCTGCAGTCCATAACCCCGTTGCCGGCAGCCGTCCACCACGGCGGTCAGCGCCGAAGCTGATTCAGCTACCACCAGCTCGAAGTCTTCGGCCAGGCAGCGGACCTGCTCCACGCCGGGAATCCCGGCCAGAAAGGCCTTCCTCTCGCCGTCCGCCCGATCTAACTTGAGATTGATGCGCTGGCCGCCGGGGACCTCGCTGCACAGTTCTCTCGGCGAGCCCAGGGCCTTGAGCTGCCCTTTGTCGATGATGCCCACGCGCCCGCAGAGATGTTCCGCTTCGTCGAGATAGTGCGTGGTCAACAGCACGGTCAGGTCCATCTCCTCCTTGAATTCCTTCAGCAGGTTCCACACGTTCCGCCGCGAGTTGGGGTCCAGGCCGATGGTCGGCTCGTCCAGAATCAGCAACTTGGGGCGATGAATCAGTCCGCGGGCGATCTCCAGCCGTCGCCGCATCCCCCCGCTGAACGCTCCGACCAGTTTGTTGCGGAACTCCCACAACCCCACCCGCTTGATCAAGTCCTTGATGCGCTGCTTGCGCTCCGCGGCCGGCACCTCGTAAAACCGCCCGTAAATGTCCATGTTCTCCATGGCGGTCAGGTCGATGTCACTGGTCAGGGCTTGGGGCACCACGCCGATGGCCCGCCTCACCGCGGTGGACTGGCGCTCCACGTCGTGGCCGCACACCCAGGCCTTGCCCGAGGTGAGGGGCCACAGTGTATTCAGCATGCGGATCAACGTGGTCTTGCCCGAACCGTTCTGGCCCAGCAGGCCGAACACCTCGCTCTGCTCGACCCGAAGCGTCAGGTGATCAACCGCGACTACATCCTTGAATCGCTTGGTGATCTCTTGCGTTTCGATGATGGGAATGGACACCCTGGTTTCGAACCCCGGGGTACGGCATTTAGTCGGCTGGCTCGGTGCCAAAGATGACGTCCACGGTCATGCCGGGCTTGAGCACCTGGTCAGCGTTGGCCGCCTCCAGTTTGACCCGATAGGTCTTGATGTCGCGTTTGAATCGGCCCTTGTCCTTCTGCGTGGCGAATGCGGCCTGGGGAATGATGGCCACGATCCGGGCCGTGCCTCTGCGATTCTCCACGTGGGCGGTCCGCCACTCGGCCGTGTCTCCGATCTTCAGTGGCGTCGCACCGATCTCGTCCACGAAAGCATAAACCCAAATCGGATTCATCTGAGCTACGGACAGAACCGGCGCCCCGGCGGGCGCCACCTCGCCCGGCTCGTAAGCCCGCATCATCACTCGCCCGCCGATGGGCGAAATGACCGTGGTCTCGCTCAATTCCTGTTTGACGCGCTCCACCTCTGCCACGTGCATCCGCACGGTCGCTTCGGCGGCCTGCAGCGAGCCCTCCAGGGCCGCCAGGGCGTTGCGGGCCCCGACGTATTCGTGTTCGCTGGCCGAGCCCCGCTCGAACAGGTCGTCGACGCGGCGGCGATCGTGATCGGCTTGCCGCTGGCGCGCGGCCATCTCATCGCGTCGGCCTCGGGCCTGATGCAGCGCCGCCTCGGCCCGATCCAACTCGTCCAGCAAAGCCTCGCGGTCCAGTTCCAGGACCACCTGGCCGGCCGAGACCATCTCCCCCTCTTGTGCGGCCACCAGGGTCAGCCGGCCCCCCATCTTGGGGCCGAGATACGTCTCCGTAACGTCCACCAGCCCGGTCCACACCTTCTCGTGCGACACGGTCCGGTTCAAGGCGTACCAACCCGCCGAACACAGGGCCGCCACGATCAGGGCGGATACCACCAAGAGCAGTTTGTCGTTTCGGGTCATGCCGCAGGATTCCCGCTCAAGCCCCTCCTCGCGCCAACGGTGAATCATACTCCCTTCTGCTCAGCCGTACACAGAAAACCACCGGCCCTCACGGCACCAGAATTATACAACGCATGTTTATTATCGTCAAATGCGAATTATATGCGTCAGCCCCAGGCCGCTCGCCCGTAAACACTTGCTATTCAAGATTTTAGCTCTATGCCGGAAGCCATAGGATCACTAGCCCAAGGTATATCCCCAGCCCGGTCATGTCCGTGATGCTGGTCAGCAGAATGTGGGCGTTTTGGGCCGGGTCCCAGCCCAAGCGACGCATCAGCAGCGGAATGGCCGCTCCCACCACACTGGCAAAGGTCATGGCCAGCAACATGGCCGCCCCGATGACCTGGGCAATCTGCATCCGCTGGGCGACGCTGGTCTCGGGAGACAGGCCCATGACCGCGTAGGCAATCAGCGCCGAGCACACCGATATGAACAAGCCGTTCAGGAAGCCCAGCAGCGAAGAGCGCCACAAAATGCGCCAGATTAAGCGGCTGCCTCCCTCTTCCATAATCACGCTGCGGAACACCACGGCCAACGATTGGGACCCGGTGTTGCCCGCGATCCCGGCCACCACGGGCATGAAGAACGCCACCGCCGCAGACAACTTGATAGCCCCCTCCAGGGCGGCCACCACTAGGGCCGCCAGAAAAGCCGTGGCCAGGTTCACCACCAGCCACGGTACGCGCCGGCGCATGGAAAGCCACAACGGTGAGTCCACCCGCTCGTCGCCACCGGCCCCGACCAGCTTCTGAACGTCCTCGGTCTCCTCCTCTTCGCGAACGTCCAGAATGTCGTCCACGGTAATCACGCCGATGATCCGGAATTGACCATCCACCACCGGCAAGGCCAAGAGGTCATACTCGGCGAACATGTGGGCGGCCTCTTCCTGATCCTCGTCCGGCTCGATGGAGCGCACCGGGGTGGTCATGGCCTCGGAAACCCTGCCCGAAGAGGGAAGCAACAGCAATTGACGCAGCGACAAAACCCCCTTGAGCACGCCTTCCCGGTCCACTACGTAGACGTAGTAGATGGTCTCACTGGTGGTGTCGGCCAGGCGACGGATTTCCTCGATGGCCTGGTGAACGGTCATGTCCTCTCGCACCGAGGTGAAGCGCGGGCTCATCAGGCCGCCTGCGGTGTCCGGCTCGTAGGCCATCAACTGCTCGATCTCGGCCCGTTGCTCCGCCGGAACCTCGCGCAGAATCTCGGCCCGCTGTTCTAGGGGCAGATCTTCGACGATGTCGGCGGCATCGTCCGGAGCCGTCTCCGTAACCGCCTCGGCGATTTCGCTACGGCTCAGTTCCTCCAGCAGGTCCTCGCGCAGGGCGTCCGGCACCGAAGCCAGCACCTCGCCGGATACCTCGTCGGGCAGGGCCCGAAAGGTCTCCACCACCAACTCGGGCATGGGGATTTGTTCGAGCAGGGTGGCCAGGTCGGAAGGGTGACACTCGGCCAGCAGAGATGCCAGGCCCGGGCGATCCCCCGTGCTCAGCGCCTGCAAGACGCGGTCGCTCAGCGAGTCGAAGTCCACCGACGGCATGTCGGCATCAAACTTGACCTTCTCGTCCGGCATGTGACCACCCTGAGGTTGAGAGAGGCATTTGGTGAAACCCGCACCAACCCCGCCATTCTAGCCACTGATGCCGGCGCCGAAACCCCCGGCGCGTCAATGGCATGCTTTCGGTTTCCCCCTGACGGCGTATGATACGCGGGTCCGGCCGGAGCCGGCGTAACTTCGAGGGAGGCGGCCCATGAGCGAAACCCCGGCAGCTAAAAAGAAGAGGAGAGGCCAGCCCAAACTGTGGACCCTGTTCAAAGCTCTGGTCCGCAGCCGTATCCGCACCGGGATTATCGTAATCGTCCCGGTGGCCTTCACCATCTGGGTCCTGCAACTGGTCTTCCGTTGGCTCGACGGCCTGCTGCAACCGCTGGCTCAAAGGTTCATCCCCCTGATCAGGCAGGCCGTCCTGGGCCAGGAAGCGGTCGTCGAACCGGTAATTCGCCTTAAGGACCTGCCCGCCCGTGTCCTGAGCTTCATGGAGGCCGGAGATCAGGAGGGCCTGCAGGAAGCCTTGATGGGCCTGCGTCCCTCGGAGATGAGGGATCTGCTCCAACAGGTTCCCGCCGAGGACCTGTTGCCGGCCGTCCTGCAAATGTTGCCCCCGGAGGTTCCCGGGGCCGAATGGGTAGTCCCGGGCGCCGGACTCATCGCCTTGTTCCTGCTGTTGTACCTGGTCGGCTTCCTGACCTCGGGCACGGTGATGAATCGGGTGGTGGCCCTGTTCGATCGCTTCCTGGAGAAGGTGCCCATCTCCCGCACCATCTACACGGCCAGTAAACAGGTCGTTAAGACCTTCGGCGCCGCCGACGAAGGCAAGTTTAAGCGGGCCGTCCTCATCCCCTACCCCGTCGCCCCCCTGCGCGCCCTGGCCTTTGTCACCAACACCTTCAGGGACGAGGGGACCGGCCGGCAGATGACCAGCGTCTTCCTGCCCACCACGCCCAACCCCACGTCCGGCTTCTATCTGATCCTGCCCAGCGAAGAGGTTCGTGAGCTGGACCTGGACGTGGAGCAGGCCGTCGGCCTGATCATGTCGGGCGGGATCATGCTGCCCACCCACCGCTGGACTCTGCCCCCTGCCGCCGCGCCGCCCGACCCTGTGGAGGACGACCACTCCAGCCAATGAGAGCATAAGGTTGCCGGTTGCTTGGCCGCGAACCGCAGCTCTGCGCGGTCGGCTGCCTCGATCCGCCACCGTCCGGGCTGATCGGGTAGGTCAAGCCCTCAGTCGGGCTGGTCGGCTAGCCATTCCTGGTTGCTCTTGTGTTTGCCCAGGGAGGCCAGCAAGGTCTCCATGTCTTGAATGGGATTTCGGCCGGTCAGTCGACGGCGAATGCGATGGGACATCTGCAGGGCCCGTTCGCTCAGCAGCAGCTCTTCCTTGCGTGTTCCGGAGAGGTTCAGGTCGATGGCCGGCCAGAGGCGACGGTTGGCCAGCTCGCGTGAAAGCATGATCTCCATGTTCCCGGTGCCCTTGAACTCGTTGAAGATCAACTCGTCCATGCGCGAGCCGGTGTCGATTAATGCCGTAGCAATGATGGTCAGGGCCCCGCCATTCTCGATATTGCGTGCCGCCCCAAAGACCGACTTGGGTTCCTCCATGGCCCGGATGTCCAACCCTCCGCTCATGGTGCGCCCGCTGGTGCCGACGTGGGCATTGAAGGCCCGCCCCAAGCGGGTCAGCGAATCCAGCAGAATCAGCACGTCCTGCCCGCCTTCGACCAGCCGCTTGGCCCGCTCGATCATCAAGCGGGTGATGCGCACGTGCGAAGCGATGTCGCGGTCGTTGCACGAAGCCACCACCTCCCCGTGGACCTTGCGGCGCATATCGGTGACTTCCTCGGGGCGCTCATCAACCAGCAAGACCATCATGTAAATCTCGGGATGGTTGGCCGTGATCCCGGCGGCCATCTGTTGCAGCAGGATGGTCTTGCCGGTGCGCGGCGGGGCGCAGATCAAGCCGCGCTGCCCCTTGCCGATGGGGGTGAGTAGATCGACCACGCGCATGCTGAGCGGCCCCTCGGGTATCTCGAAGTGGATTTGCTCGGCCGGGTCGATGGGGGTCAGTTCCTGAATGTCGTGTACCTCAATGTACTCGTCGGCGGGTTTCTCGTTGATGGTGTCGAGGCGCGTCAGTTGTCGCGCGCCTCTCTTGCCCATCGGCGAGGCCAGCCCGCTAACCGACTCGGAGCCGCGCAAGCCGTATTGCCGGACCAGGTCCCGGCTGACGCGCACGTCGTCGGGGCGGACTTGGTAGTCGCGCTTCGAGTCGCGCAGGAAACCCTCCCTGCTTTCGGTCAGTTCCAGTACACCATGTACCTCGGCTTGCTTTAGCGACATCCGTAACTCCAAAGGCTGATCCCGGCCATCTTACCCCGGCGCGCCACCCGCCGGCCCAGAAGGCCCGTATGGGAACTGTGAGGCTGCGCAAGTATAGGCCCGCCCCTCAGGGAAGGCCAGCTAACCAGTCAGGGCGTCAAGTATCGGGCGGCCAATCGCTTCGATCACCCTAGGCCATGTTCTTGATGATGGCGTCGCCGAACTCGCTGCACTTAAGCAGCGTGGCCTCGTGCCCTTCGGCCTTCATCAGGCGGTGGAAATCATAGGTCACCGTGCGGGCGTTGATGGACCGCTCCAACCCGCGGATGATCAGATCGGCCACTTCCTGCCAACCCAGGTGCTCGAACATCAACACGCCGGACAGGATCACCGAACCCGGATTGACCTTGTCCTGGTTGGCGTACTTGGGCGCCGTACCATGGGTGGCCTCAAATATGGCGTGCCCGGTATCATAGTTGATGTTGCCGCCGGGGGCAATACCGATCCCGCCCACCTGGGCGGCCAGGGCGTCGGAGACGTAGTCGCCGTTGAGGTTCATGGTGGCCACTACGTCAAACTCGTTGGCCCGGGTCAGCACCTGCTGCAGGGTGATATCCGCGATGGCGTCCTTAATCAACAGCAGGTTCTTCCACTTACCGCCCCCGTGGGTCTCCCAGATCGCCGCCAGGGTGCGCTTCACCTCCTCGCGGACCACCTGCTGGTCCTCGGCCCGCAGCGAGTCATAGGAAGGCTCGATGGCCCGGGCGTTGTCCTCATCGGACAGGCCTGGATTGGCTTCCTTGTTGCCCAAGATCCACGATTCGCGCTGGGTCACCACCCGCTCACGGAACTCGCTGCAGGCCAGTTCGTAGGCCCAATCGCGGAAGGCCCCCTCGGTGAACTTCATGATGTTGCCCTTGTGCACCGTGGTCACGCTCTTGCGCTTGTGGCTGAGGGCATAGTTGATGGCCGCCCGCACCAGCCGCACCGTCCCCTCCTTGGACACCGGCTTGATCCCGATGCCGCTGGTTTCGGGGAAGCGGATCTTCTTGACCCCCATCTGCTCGATCAGAAAAGCCAGCACCTTCTTAACCTCGTCCGTGCCCTGGGCCCACTCGACGCCGGCGTAGATGTCCTCGGTGTTCTCGCGGAAGATGACCATGTTCACCAGCTCGGGTCTCTTGACCGGCGAAGGAACCCCCGCGAAGTAACGCACCGGGCGCAAGCACACATACAGGTCCAGAATCTGGCGCAGGGCCACGTTCAGGGAGCGAATGCCCCCGCCCACCGGCGTGGTCAACGGCCCCTTGATGCCCACGATGTATTCGCGAAAGGCATTTACCGTGTCGTCCGGTAGCCAGGTCCGGAACTTCTCGAAGGATTTCTGCCCGGCGAACACTTCGAACCAGGCGATCTTGCGTTCCGTCCCGTAGGCTTTCTCCACCGCGGCATCGAATACCCGTTGGGCGGCCCGCCAGATATCCGGCCCCGTGCCGTCCCCTTCGATAAAGGGCAAGATGGGCCTGGCGGGCACCTGCAGGTGCCCCTGGGCGTCTACGCTGATGGGCTGCCCGTCGCTGGGCGGACTCACGTCTTTAAATGTGGCGGACATGCTGCCGACTCCTTTCCTGAAGTTTCTTGGTAGTTCGCCGATTCTGCTCACCGGCACGTCGATCCCCCTCCTGACGGAAGGCCTACCTAGCTTAGCGGTTTCTCCCGCCGGGAAAAAGGCTTCCGGCCGGGGGAAATGTCCCTCGGGGCAAGGGCCGGCGTCGCCTCTCCTGGAGTAACGGGCTTGCCCGAGCACCTGGAATAGTCGTACAATCCCGCCGTCTTGCGGCCGAGTGCCTGTCGCCGGCGCCCGGGAAGGGGCAGGAGGCCCCGACTTCCCATCGGGCTCCGGCGCATGCCGGTCCCGTCTCGCAGGTGTGACCGTATGACGCAGACTGCTGTCGCTTCTCTCGCGTCGTCCCCGCCAGCCGAGCTACGCGAACTCCGGCTCGATTACAACCAGGTTCATTGGCGTGTCGCCCACCAGTACGAGTGGCTGGTGCGCGGACCCGCCGCCCCGAACTGGTCGCGCCTGGCTTCCTGTCCCACCGCCGAGTTGATCAAACGCAACGAAGTCCGCGAGGTCTGGCGCGTCCTTTTATGCCAGGAGCTATTCTACGCCAAGATTTACTTCGCCTCGGGGCTGGGCACGCGCATTAAGAGCCGGCTCCGCGGGGCCGCCTGCCTGAAGGAGTGGCGCACCGGCTGGTACGCCATCGGCCATCACATCCCCTCCATCGTGCCGCTGGCCTGCGGGCTGCCCACCTCGCCGGGTGATCCCCTGACCGGCGTGTTGGTCACCGCCGCCCTCGACGAAGCGGTGCCCCTGGACCTCTACTGGGAAAACCTGGCCACGGACGAGCTAGGCTGCAAGCCGTGGGACAAGGTCAACGAGCTGACCGATGCCGTCGCCCAGGCCATCGCCCGGGCCCACCACGGCGGCTTCGAGCATTTCGACATGCACGTCGGCAACCTGCTGGCCCGAGGCGGTCACGACGGGCCGCCCACGGTGACGTTTGTCGATCTCCATACGGTGCGAGTCAACCGCCCGATCAACGACCAGGCCGTGGTTCGTAACCTCGCTCAGCTCAACCAGTGGTTCATGCGCCACGCCAGCCGGTCTATCCGCCTGCGCTTCCTGCACCGCTACCTGAAGTGGCGCCAACTGCTGGCCGGCAACGAGGCGGGCCGACCCGCTGCAGGCCGGCCGCATCTCGACCTGCGCAAGCTGGCCCCGATCATGGAACGGGCGGCCCGGCGACATGCGGGGCGGCTGTGGGCCAAGCGCGACCGCCGGACTCTGCGGCACGGTAAGTACTTTGCCCGTTTGAAGTTCGTTCAGGGCTGGAGGGGCCACGCCTTTCTGCAGGCCAAGCGGCCCCTGCCTCACTCGCGAGCCTCCTGGCTGCGTTTTTCGGCCCACGAATGGGAACAGTGGCTGGCCAATCCCAGCCGATGGCTCATCTCGCAAGCCCGCGGCCAGGTGATTAAGGACTCCCATTCGGGGTTGGTCTTCCGTACCTCCTTGCCCGCCGACACTCGACCCTTGGAAGTGGTGGTCAAGACCGCCCGCCGGCGGGGGCGCTTCAAGCGCCTGACCGACACCTGGCGCACTTCCCGAGACAAACGCCGCTGGAAAACCGGATACGCCTTGCTCAACCGCGACGTGCCCACGGCCAGACCGCTCGCCGTGCTGGAGCGCCGCTTCTGCGGCCTGCTGCGCGAAAGTATGATTATTTGCGAGGCCGTCGAGGGGGCCAAGGACCTCGACCGCTATGTCCTGGACGATTTGCCCGGCCTGGATTCGAGGACCGCGCGACGCGCCAAAAATGACCTGATCGAAGTGCTGGTCCGCCTGCTCAAGCGACTCCACGCGCGGGACTTCGTGCATCGCGATTTCAAGGCGGCCAACATCCTGGTCGTTCTACCCCGGGACAAAAACGTCCCGGCACGGGCCTGGCTGGTAGACGTAGACGGCATCAGGCAAAAAGCCCATCCCCCTGAGCAGGAGCGCTGGCGGTCTTTGGTGCGTCTCAGCCTCAGCCTCGAAGTCTCACCACAGGTGACCCGCACCGATCGCCTGCGCTTCCTCAAGCGCTACCTGTTGGCCCCGGGAAAGGCCAACCACAACTGGAAGAACCTCTGGCGCCGGCTCGCTACCGAGGCTGACCGCAAACGCCTGGTCAAGCAGCGCCGCGACCAATGGAAACTGAAACGCTACGGCCGGGCCTAGGTGCCCGCCGCGGAAAACCCATACGAGCGCGGGGGTGGCGGCGAACTCGCGCCCATCCACTGTGCGGCGCCCCGTGCTGGGGCGCTTCTAACCACTGGAGGCTAGACATGTTCATGCCGGTCGCTCGCCCCTTATGCTGCGTGCTCGGAATCGTTGCCGTGTTGATGGCGGAGCCTGGCTCCCTCGCCGCTCACCAGGGTAACACTCCACTCCCGGCCGTGGCACGTCCAGTGCATACCTATTCCATTGTGGCCCGCGACCCGGAGACCGGGCAACTCGGCGTGGGGGTGCAGTCTCACTATTTCTCAGTCGGGCCCATCGTTCCCTGGGCCGAACCGGGCGTGGGGGCGGTGGCCACACAATCGTTGGTCGAAGTCTCCTATGGACCCAAGGGGCTCGAACTGATGCGGGCCGGCAGCAGTGCTCCTGAAGCCCTCAAGCAACTGCTCGCTGAAGACGACGGGCGTGAGGTTCGCCAAGTGGCCATGATCGACGCGGCCGGTCGCGTCGCCGCTCACACGGGCAGGCGCTGCATCGCCGAGGCCGGCCACATCGTCGGCGAGCAGTTTTCCGTCCAGGCCAATCTCATGCTGGGTGACACCGTCCCGGCGGCCATGGCGGAGGCCTACCGTCGGGCCGAAGGTGATCTGGCCGACCGCATCCTGGCCGCCCTCCAAGCTGCTCAGCATGCCGGCGGCGACCTGCGTGGACAGCAATCCGCCGCCATCCTCATCGTTGCAGGCCAGCGCACCGACCAGCCCTGGCGGGCCAAGCTCTTCGACCTGCGCGTCGAGGATCATCCCCGCCCGCTAAAGGAACTGGCCCGCCTAGTCCACCTGCAGCGGGCCTACCGACACGTCGACCGTGGTGACACGTATGTGGCACAGGGCAAGATGGACCAGGCCCGCGGCGAATACGAAGCCGCCGCCAAGCTCGCCCCCGAGGTCACCGAGCTGGTCTTCTGGCAAGCGGTCAGCCTGTTCACCGCCGGCGAACATGAGGCCGCCTTGCCCCTGTTCCACCGCTGCTTCCGGGACGACCCTAACTGGGCCATCCTGGTCCCCCGCCTGGTGGACTGTGGCCTGATGCCCGACGACCCGGAAGCCATCAAACGAGTCCTGGCTCAGAAACCAAAGCAGGAGTGACCCGGACGCCGCATTGCGGAGCACGAGCGAAACGGCGATACTTTCATCAACAAGTTTCGGTCTTGACGCGGACCTGTCGAGCGGCCCGACTGCGTCAACCACTTCGGTCGCTAGACGAAAGGAGCCTGGCCATGAAAGCGTTGTTGATCCTGGTCGTAATCGTAGTCATCGGTGGTGTCGCCGTGTACCATTTCGGCGGGTACGGATCCTTCGATCCGACCCAACAAGGCCTGGACGCCAAGAAGGCCATCACCCCGGGCATGACCGTGGACCAGGTCGTTCAGGTGGCCGGGGCGCCTAACGACTACGCCCAACTGAACAGAATCGTCAAGAAGGCCGGCCCCGATACCATGGAGTTTGTTGAACCGTCCGGCCCCATCAAGTTCCGTCAGGAAAACCTCGAAGAGCGCATCGCCAACAACGATCTGCCCGAGGGCTTCTTGCTGATCTACGTGTTCTCCGCTCAGGCGGCGTTTGAGGTCTATTTCGACAGCGCCGGCCAGGTGACCGAGATAAGAGACCGGATCACCATGGCCGATCTGCTGCAAACGCGAAAGTAGCGGGGCCGGGGCAGCCGTCCGGGGCCCGACGCTTGAGCCTGCCGCGCTCAGGCCGGGTGGACTATTCGTCTGCCTCAGTCGCCCCGAGACTTTCATAACTCCTCTGATTCAAGTGGTTAGAAACGACCGGGGGCCTACTTGGGTGGCAGGAGGCCGTTGGCTCAGATCCGGCGGCCCGCAGATCGTGTCCGCGTTGCGGAGCAAGGATATAGATGAGTCCGCCTCCGGCCCACTCGCCAGGAGAGGCCGGTCGGCGTGAGGCTGGGGTCTGTCAAAAAAAACCGGCGGATGGATTTGACCTTCTTGATGCTCCCTCGTCTATCACCACGGTATCGGAAGGCATCCGCAGATGACGGCTACGCCCTTTCCGGCGCCTAATGGTAACCGGGCCTGGTCTGGAGTGAGTCACCGCGGTGAAAGACCTTCTGTCTGAGTACGTCCCGCGGGTGTATCGTTTTGCCTTGCGCTTGACCCGTGACCCACACACGGCGGAGGAGATTGCCCAGGAGACTTTCCTGCGGGCGTGGAGGAATCGTACTCGCCTGCAGCATCCCGGGGCCAGGCGCGTATGGCTGTTTCGTATCGCGGCCAACGTCTGGCGCGATCTGGCCCGGCGGAAGACACAGCCGGCCGAATCAGTGGTTTCCTTGACCGAAGACCCGGACGGCGGCGGACGGACGCCCGACCAGGCCGCCGCGGATCAGGAGCAGGTTCTTCGCGTGATCAAAGACATGGACTCACTTCCGCCACGTCAGCGCCAGGTGCTGTATTTGAGTGCCATAGAAGAGCTGGACCACGCTCAAATTGCCCAAGTGCTGGGCATCAGCTCGGATGCGGTCAAGGCCAGCCTGTCCCTGGCCCGCAAGACCATGCGCCGGCGCTGGGGCGCTGGGGATCTGAAACGTCGAGAGGTCCGATGACCACGCCTATCTGTGCCCATCTTGACGCCTACATCGGCGGGTGGTTGTCCGAAGAGCAGCGCTTCGCCTTCGAGGCCCATCTGGGTGAGTGCCTGACCTGTGCTGCGGAGCTCAGTAAGCAGGAGTGCGTCGACCGCTTGCTGGCGGCGGCCAGGACCCAGCTCGAACCCGCTCCGCCTTTGCTGGCCGGACGGATCGAAAGGCAACTTTCATCATCGCCCCCGGTTCGCCCGGTGCGCTGGCTCTGGGCGGGCCTATCGGCGGCGGCAGTCCTGTTGCTTGGCCTGCTGCTCCCTGTGGCCCAACGACATGTCCCCCGGCTCGGCCCAGTGATCAGCATGACGGAGCCTCCAGGAATACCGACGGAGGATCGGACTCGGCCCGACATGGAGGACCGTCAGGCGGCGCTTCAACAGCTTGCCGTCCTGATCACCAGTCGAAGCCAACGGGTGGAGATGAAAGCGCATCCCTGGCTGCGGCTGGCCACCATCCCCGCGCCAGGTGAGCCCAGATCGGCCCGTCGCCGCTCCGCCGCGAAACAGAAGACTCCAGAGCATCAGCCCTCTGATATCGAAGACGGTAAAGAAGTGCGGATCACTCGTGGTCTACCACCCTATAACGCTCGGGCGATCTTATCACGACGAACGCTGGGCCAGAGGAAGCTGAGCGAAACGTCGCTAGAGCCTGCCGAAACGTCCGGGAGGCCGGGCCACAAGCACAGTGAAACCTAATTCAAAGGAGCATTTACCATGTTGTCTAACCCCTCCATGCGGCACATCGTTCTGGCATTCGTGACCGGCTGGGCCTGGGCGGCGAGCACCGGGGCCGAGGACGGCCAAGGGGGGCCTGCGCTGGAGACGCGCGTCTTCGACATCCGATCCTTGCTCCTGGAAGTCCCGGACTACCGGGCCATCTTCAGCGATCTGCGCAGCGATGATCTCTACGGGCCACCCGCCGAGCAGAGCCCGTCCAACTTGTTCGGCGGGCCCGATGAGCAGAAAGCGCCGCCGCCCGCGGATACAGCACCAGAGAATTCGCAGGTCATCATGGAAATTATTGAGAACGTGGTGGATCTGTATTCGTGGCTCAACAACGGGGGAGACGGTACGGTCCGATGCTACGCCGGTCAGCTTATCGTGTCCCAGACGCCGGAAAACCTCGCCGAGATCAAGAGGCTGCTCGATCTGCTCAAGGCCGCCCGAACGGCCACCGTGCGTCTGGAGGCCTATTTCGTCCGTGTTCCTACGGCAGCCGAGCAGCGGCAAGGACTCAGCGACCTGGTATCCAAGAAAGAGTTCACCGACGATGATTTCCAAAGACTACTCCAGGCCGGGAAAGATCTGATCGTGGTCACGCGGGCGTCGCTGTCCGGCTTTGACGGTCAGCGCGTATTCACGACCTCGGGAGAACAGATCAACGTTGTGGTCGGGGCGACCGGGGTCGTCGCCGAGGCCGCTTCCATCATGGAGCCTGTGGTCCGCCAACTCATGGGCGGCGTTACCCTGGAGGGGCAACCCGTTATTGACCGTGAGCGCCATACAGTCTTGCTGGACTTGCGAGCCTCCCTTGCCGAAGTCGAATCGTCCGCTCAGCATATCGCCGCGCCCGACAACCCCCTCGCTGCCGGAGTGGCTGCGCCTCCCTATCGGGTGGCCCATTTTGCCACCAGCCGCTCCGTGGCGATGGATACGGTCTCCCTGTTAAGTGCCGCGCCCTACGACGAGGAGCATGATGTTCTGCTCTTTGTCCGGGCGACCGTGGAGTAGGCACGCGCTTGCTGGCTTGGGAGAGTGGAGCCCCCCCGGCTGCGGCGTTGCGACATCCCGAGCGGAGATGGGGCCCGAGGTAAAGTCCCGCCAGGGGCATGTCCGCGCCGGCCCAGGCTGCCGCCAGACCCCGGCGGCAGTCGGCGGCTGGCCCGGGCAAGGAGCGGGGGGGCCGGCACGGCCGGAAGCGGTGCAGATTTCGAGCAGAAAAAACCGCTTGCCCCTGAACGCGTCCAAGCCTATCTTATGGCCGCGTTTACTCTGATTTGCGGCTTGAACCTTTCTTGGAGGATTTGAAATGAGGCGTAGAATGGCCATGTTCCTGGTGATAGCGGTGGGGACGGCGTCGGCAGCGGCGATCGCGCTCGAGAAGCCCGAATACGTGGGCAGTAAGTCCTGCAAGAAGTGCCATATCAAGCAGTACAAGTCCTGGGCAGAAGGCAAGAAGGCCGCTACCCTGGACATCCTCAAGCCCGGCCAGGCCACCGAGTCCAAGGAAAAGCACGGTCTGGACCCCAACAAGGACTACTCGACGGATGAATCGTGTCTCAAGTGCCATGCCACCGGCTTTGGTGAGCCGGGCGGCTACGCCGTCCCCGATCCGGAAGACAAGAACGCGGTCAAGAAGGCCAAGGCCTTGGCCGGCGCGGGGTGCGAGAGTTGCCACGGCCCGGGCAGCGAATACACCAAGCTCCACAAGGAGATCAAGGAGTCCAAGCGGACATACAAGGTGGAGGAGCTGCACGCGGCCGGTCAGATGAAGATCGACGAAGCCAACTGCACCAGATGTCACAACGAGAAGAGCCCCACCTACGTTTCCTTTGATTTTGCGACGAAGAAGGAGATGGGATCGCACGAGCACCTGGAGCTAAAGCAGCGCGAGGAGTAGAGAACCTTCTTCGCGGCAATGGTCCTCCGCGAGAGGGGCTGCCCGACGGGGCAGAGGACGCTCGTGCCTACCGGGTGGGTCTTTGTGCCGGGGCCGGGCTTCGCTTCACTCAACAGACCAGCGGAATGGTATATCTGTAATGTGTGGGTGGAGAAATTCAAGCCAGAAACCGGCTCATTAGGGAAGGGTGGGGGGCCAACGGGTCCTTGAGCAAGTAGCCGGCCAGGGTGATTGTGTTGGATGTTCCGTGAGCCAGGCGGCTTTCCCTGGCCTCATCGAATCTTCCGGTAGGCGCAATTATAATTATAATAGTTGTTTCCTCCCGAGCTGGGGCGGAGGGGTTTCGGGTGCGTCACGGTTCATCGTGCCCCGGCTTTCAGTGTCCACTGAGCAGGCCACGCCGGCGGGGGGGATTGTCTAGGCCTGCATCTGGCAGCGTTGGGGGACTTAGGGGCAGAGCTTTGGCGAAACGGCTCATGCCAGCCGCTGATTCGAGTTGAGAAAGGCCACCGGTCAGCTTCTGCTGGGTTTGCCGGGAAGAAGATTCGAGTCTGATGTATAGGGGCGATGATCCATGAAAACCACGCGGCGAGAGTTTCTGCACAAAGTCGGATTGGCGAGTGTCAGCGGGGCTGCGCTAGGCGCCTCTGCCCGACCGGCACGGGCCTCCGAGGTGGTTCGGGCCTCCCCCGACGCCCTGGGCGTTTTAGTGGACATCCCCAACTGCATCGGTTGCCGCAAGTGCGAGTATGCCTGCAAGGAGGCCGCCGGGTTCGAGGTCCAGCCCATCGAGACTTTCGACGACAAGTCCGTCTTCGAGGCGCCGCGTCGCCCGCAGCCCCACGCCTACACGGTAATCAACCGCTACGCCAATCCCGAGGACGAGGCCAAGCCCATCTACGTCAAGAACAACTGCATGCACTGCGTCCACCCGGCCTGTGTCTCCGCCTGCCTGGTGGGAGCCTTGCGCAAACAGCCTAACGGCGCGGTCATCTACGACGCCTGGAAATGCATGGGCTGTCGATACTGTATGGTGTCCTGTCCTTTCGAGATTCCTACCTATGAGTATGACAACGCCCTGACCCCCCAGGTTCGCAAGTGCACGCTGTGCTTCGAGCGGATCTCCCAAGAAGGGGGCCTGCCCGCCTGCGTGAAGATCTGCCCGCAGGAGTGTCTGACCTTCGGCCGGCGCAGCGAGCTGTTGGAGCTGGCTCACGAGAAGATCGCCGCTCACCCGGAGCAATACCTGGATCACGTCTACGGAGAGCATGAGGCCGGCGGGACTTCGTGGCTGTACGTTGCCGGTCAACCGTTTGAGCAGTTGGGGCTGCTCAAGCTCGGCCCCCAGGCCCCCCCGGCGCTGACCGAGGCCATCCAACACGGCGTATTCAAGTACTGGATGCCGCCGGTGGCCTGGTATGGGTTGCTGGGTGCCATCATGCTGTTGTCTCAACGCGGGACAGCGGGGCAGGTGTCGGCGGTAGCCGGTGAGGCAGCAGGCCTGCCCGTGGACACCGGCGGTACCGCCAGGCAACATGCCAGGTCAGTTGCGGGCGGGGATGGACACCAAGACCAGGCCGGCCGCTCGTCGGTCGAGTCCGAATCCCAGCGGGTTGTTGAGGAGACGACAGAATGAGTGAAGACCTGCAACCCATGCCGGCGGAGCGCAAGCTGCTCACCCCGGGGGTTTTCGTGTTGTTCGCCCTGATGGCGGTCGGGCTTTGCTTCGCGGCATATAGATTCATGTTCGGCCTGTCGGCGGTGACCAACCTGGACCAGCACCATCCCTGGGGCTTGTGGATCGCCGTCGACGTGGCCTCGGGGGTGGCTTTGGCTGCGGGCGGATTTACCACCGCGGCGTTGGCCCACATCTTTCACCGCGAGCATTACCACGTGATCACCCGGCCGGCGCTGCTCACGGCCATGTTGGGCTACACTTTCGTGGGCATCGGGCTGATGGCCGACCTGGGGCGCTATTACAACATCTGGCATCCGGCCTGGCCCACCATGTGGCAGGGCAACTCGGTGCTGTTCGAGGTAGGCATGTGCGTCATGTGCTACCTCACCGTTCTATACATCGAGTTTCTGCCCATCGTCTGCGAGCGATTCATCGGCAATGAGCGCTTCCCCCGACTGGACCGGGTGTGCGCTCTGGTCCATCGGATAGTGGAAAAGACCATGTTCCTGTTCATCATCGCCGGGGTGGTGCTTTCCTGCCTGCACCAGTCCTCGCTGGGCAACCTCATGGTCATCGCCCCGACCAAGGTCCACCCGCTGTGGTTCACGCCCATTCTGTCGCTGCTGTTTCTGCTCTCGGCCATCGCGGTGGGGTACCCCATGGTGATCTTCGAGTCGCTCTACGCCTCCTGGTCCCTGAAGCTCAAGCCGGAAATGCACGTACTCAGCGCCCTGGCCAAGTACATCCCGGTCATCTTGGGCATCTACCTGGCCTTTAAGGTCGGCGACCTGCTCATCCGTGGAAGCTACGTGCACCTGACCGAAGGCTCGGCGCAGAGCACTATGTTCATCATCGAAATGCTCTTCGGGGTGGTCATTCCGGTGGTCATGTTGCTGTCGGCGCGGGTGCGGAACTCGCCGCGCGGCCTGTTCATCGCCGCCCTGCTGGTCGTGCTGGGCGTGGTCCTTAACCGGGTGAACGTGTTCCTGGTCTCTTACACTCCGCCCTACACGACCACGAGCTACTTCCCGGCCATCGGCGAGTTCGCCGTGACTATTGGCCTGGTGGCGGCGCTAATCTTTCTGTACCGTGTCATCGTGACGTATTTCCCGGTAATCAGTCATCCCGTCCGGACGAGGACAGCATGAACCAACAAGTTCGCCAAGTTCGCTTCTCCCTGCGCGGCCTGGCCCTCATAACGGCCGGGGTCGCCATGCTCTACCTGGTTGTTGCCGGCCGGCCGTCGGCCGCGCAGAAGCCGAAGCCCACCGACGAC
>Ga0315550_1000767_pt1 | contig 19989 bp, 23 predicted proteins | sample SalMarSW160190MG_2_FD_203100 | JGI IMG/M metagenome (GOLD analysis project Ga0315550, IMG submission 203100) | Salt marsh sediment microbial communities from the Plum Island Ecosystem LTER, Massachusetts, United States - Salt Marsh Sediment SW1601-90 ... | reverse complement strand
CGGGGGTAACCAGCGATAAAAAGAGTCCGGAAGAATTTATTGCCGATTTTAAGATAATCGAAATCAACTTCAATGGCTGGTGGGGCGATGATGTCCTGAACCGAAACCATGCCCTTACCCAATTGAAAAGTCGGCTCATTTATTTGAGTTTTAAGCTCTTTATCTTTATCTTTATCTGGTTTTTTAAGAAATGGCAGGTTCATTTTTTTTAACAAGGTTATTAATTTGTTTTCTAATGGTTGATTCTTCAGGTTGATTTTTTGTTACTTCTTTTTTTATCTCTTTTTTTGTTTCCTCTTTAGGTAGAATTGCAGCTTTAACCACCGGTGTTTTATATTGAGACGATTCCGCCATTGGTTGACTTGAAGATTCAGGATTGTAAACATTGAAAAAGAGGCGGATTAATTCCTGGTTTTCCAGTTGATTAGATTTCAGGCCTAAGCGTGATAGTTGGCGTAAAAGATGATCACGTTTAGGGTAAAGATTAATTTTGGCTTGTTGAAGAATATAGCCTTTATCAAAAGGCAGACTTTTTTGGCGGCTAATATTTTTTTTGAAACTTTTAGCAACGCCTAATTCTAGTGAGCTCATGGGAATGATGACATAAAAATCTTTATCCAAGACATTGTTTTTCTGAACAGTTTCCTGGATAAATTGGCGATATTTAACAATCTGGTCTTTGATAAGCTTTCTTTCTTCTTTAGCTTCTCTTTCTTCTAAGAGAGCTAAATAGGAAGAAATGTCTTTTCTAGCTGAGCGAACAACGATCTGAATAGTAAAATTTAAAGAATTTAGCAAGGCCGCATAGGCATAAATGGTGGCTTCTTGCTCTTTTTCTGATAAAAGACCGAAGTTAATGGCGGTGGTCGCTAAAACTAAACAGGAGGAACCGTCTTTTAAGATAACAATGCCGTCTTTAATATCCTCGATTTCAAGGTGTTCTTGAGTTGAGGCACGGATGGCGATTTTGGCAGGATCAGACATAGTTAACCTTTAGCTTTTATTTCGATGGGTTTAATAATTTCTCCTTTAGCTTCAATTTTAATTATATCAAAATGATAGCCTTCTTTTTCGATTTCAATTTCATAAGGACCATTTTCCAAGGGAGTGACGATTAAAAATTGACCCAAACGGTTGGTTTTTAAAGCTCTGACAGGCAGACCTTGGGCATTTCTGATTTCCAAAATGGCCCCCTCAACAATTTTCCCTCCACTATCTAAAATCATACCAACAATAATATTAGCTCTGGTTGGCGGGCTAGGGATAAGTAAGGCCGGATTGATTTTGGCTTCAACAGCCGTTTTTCTGGGTCGACCTGGTCTTTGCGGCAAGACTACCGGTCGAGGCTTTGATTGACTGGGACGAACAGACGGTTTAATTGATTGCGGTCTTTGACGATAGGGGGGTAAAGGTCTTGATTGAAAACTCGGCTGAGGTTGACGAGGAGTAATCGCTGGGCTAGGGATATTAACTTCAGCTGGTTGGGCTATTTGAAAAAGATTACTTACTTCTTTTAAAAAACCCTCTTCCTTTTGGTCTAAAGGATTTTTACTTTCAGCAAAAGGTAAACTGGCTAGGTACTGTTTTAGACCTTCCTTATCACTTTTAAACTGAGCCTCTTTAGTACTAATTGTCTTAAAAGCAGTCGGCTCGAAGATTTCCGGCCTTTGAGTTGTTTTCAGCCAAATAAATTGGGTTGGAGTGAAAATCGCCTTAAAGAAAGAAAGGACCCAGTTGCTTAAAGGTCTTTCATTGAAAGGCAAAAAAGCAAAGGCAAAACCAGAGAAACCGAAAAAGATAATCAAAGGCCATTTAAAAATTCCAGGCATAGGGAGAGCGTAAATAATCAAACCGATAATAGCCCCAGCCGCCAATTGGGCAAATTGCTTCAAGGTCATATCGCCAATCAGGCGAAATTCGTAAGAGGCGATGTGTTGTGGTACTGGATGTTGTTCCATGAGCAGTCTTTACTTTCTTTTTATTCTAAATATGAATAAAATTGAGTTCAACTATATATAAAGTAGTCAATTAAGAACTTAAATAGAGCAAAATTATTAAGATTGATATAAAAATTTAAATCTTTTATGTTATAATTGACTCAAAGGAAAATTTTATGCCTGAAGAAGGAGGCAATAAAGAAAACCCCATTAACCATGAATCAAATAATGAATTTAGTTCATGGATTAAAGATAAAGAAAAGGAAAAAGCAGAAAGGGAGAAAAGAATCGAAAAATCCTTTTCAAAGATAGATAAACATCTAAAAAATTTTAAAAAAATGTCAAACTCAGAAAAAGAATCAAACTTTCAAGAAGGAAAAAATATTCAAAATTCTCCTGAATTTAAAAATTGGCTTGTAAATAAAGAAAATTTCAAAAATATAACCGATGAAAATTTAAAAACGTTTATTGAATTTACTGGTGGAATTGATCCCAATTATTTGACAGGAAGTTTTCTTTTGAGCAGTATAGATAAACTTCAGGATCTTGTTTCAAACGGGAAAATTAAGAAAGCTGAGGCTGATAAATTAATCCCAAGATTTCATGAACAACTTCGTAATGTAGTCGAGAAGGATAAAAAAAACAAGATGAATTCAGAAGAGAGGTTTGTCGAATCAATGACTGATGCGCAAAGAAAAGCGAAAACAGAGCAGATTAGCTTAGATTTGCCAAAAGTTAACCAGAAAGCCCCCGTATTAGAAAAAGAAAGGCAGACAGAAAACCAAAGAGCCTACGTTAGATATTTTCTTGATAGTATAGAAAACTCAAATAGAGATTCTCATGATTTCGCCATAAGTTATATTACTAATGCACTTGAGGCTTCTCTAGATAAGATGGAAACAAGTGTAAGGAATGAAGTTGAAGCAAGACTTTCTTTACATGATTGTGCTGAATTAGTAAGGCAAGCTAATGGTTGGATCCAAAGACCAAAAGGGATGTCTGGTATGACAATTGGAGATGCCTCTTCAGAGGCCCTTAGAAGAGACCACGAACTTGATAGAAAAAAAATAGAGACCCTTTTAAGAAAATATAATAGAGAAAATAAAATTGGAATGCCTGGATTAATTGTTGGTAGAGCCTGGGATTTATTACAAGAGCTTAATAATGAAGAAAATTACGAAGATCGGGTTTTGAAGACAAATAAAAAGATACAACGGATGAATGAAGAAAGACGAAAAAAGAAGTTAGCTAAATTACCCGAATTGTCTACAAAAGATTTATTGTCAGAAGCAAGGTTTAAAAATAAAAATGGCGTAGGTTTTTATACAGATACAGACCTAAAAAGAAAAGAAATCATTCGTCAAGAGGTTATTAGAGAAAAATTAGGAGAGAATGATTTGGCTAAAAAATCATTTCAATTAGCCGAAAAGTTAACAATTGCCACCCTAGAAACATCTGTTTTTAACAGGAACCAAGGGATTGGTAATGACGAATTAGGTGATATCATCGGTTTAAACCGATGGCGAGAGGGGAGAAGAAAGGCGGGGAGAGATAGGGGGCCAGAGTTTCATGAGAAAGATATCAAAGGTTTTGGTTCGTCTTATATTAGGTTTATGATAAAGAAAGAGGGATTTAAAGATAACAAAAATGAATTAAAAACTAACGACATTCTAGAGAACTTGGAAGGTTTTGCTGAAGGCAGTTATTCTTATTTTTGTGCAGTAAAACTGGGAAGAATTTATGCACTGAATGGATTACTTTTGGAACGTAGTCCAGAACCCTTTAGTATTAACAAGAGTTCCCTACAAAAAGCGGTTACTTATTTCGATTTGGTAGATAAAGGATTACTCACTGAAGAAGAAAAAAGTAGGCTTAAAATAAGATATGAAGAAGAGCTTAAAGATACTGTTCGTCAGGATAAATTAGAAGAGGAGGTTGAGAAAAAAATTAAACAATATGAGGCTAAATATGTTAAATATGGTGATAAAAAGTTACGACTTTTATGGATTGGTGGGGTGGTTGATCTAGCGTTAGGGAATTATTATTTAAAATGGGATGCTGCCGCTTTTGCTGAATTAAGAAAAGCTGTTGTTCAAGAAGAATTATCTCCCGAAAAGGGTACATTTCTAGGGTTGGATCAATGGAATTGGATTTTAAAAGCAACTGATTTTCGGTCTCGGTTTAATACATTGGCAGCGTTTCGTTTTAAAGCTGAATATAGACCAAAAATTTAGTTTTTTTATTTTATCTTTTTAATGTTGCCAGATGGTGGTTGTCCAGCCCTTTTAATAGCCTGAGCAAATGAAGTTTCGGTTATTTTTGGGAATAAAATCCTATTAGTTTTCTTTTTTTTGCTTTTTGTGTTTTTCATATTTTAAGTTCCAATGTTGCCACTAGGAGGAGGGTCTGCTCTTTCTTCTCTTTTTTCTTTGGGGGTTTCTATTTCTGGATGTCTCTTCGCCCACCAGAGTTTAAAATTCTCTGTGGCCATTTGAGTCGTAAATGATTTCCCATAATCTCTGGCCATGCCCCCTACAAGTCTAACAGGACCAGTAACTGGCCCCATGGCTTGCCCAATAGCTGTTTCGAATTGGAATGGTTTCTTGGTAATGAAGGCTTGTATCATGTCTGAAACCTTGGGAGCAAGGAGAAGCATTCCTAAACCAATAAAAGGGAAAAGGGCGTTGACTAATTGAGAATGATCTGTTCTGAAAGAGAAAAAACTACTTAGAAAAAAGTCTTTCCAAATTGATTCTATAGTTGAGCCAGAAGCGCCTTCAAAAATAAAATAAGAGGCAATGTAAAAAATAGTAATCATGGCCGGGAGAACGGCAACATTGGCCAAAAGATCCTTAAACCAGTCAGCAATGGCACTACTGCCTGGTAAAACACCGACTAAAATTCGGAAGGGAGCAAAAACTAAGTTGATAACAATCATGGTAAAAGCTTTAAGGAGAGTCCATAAACAGCGGAAAAGGGCGATAATCAAAACAACCGAGACAATGAGGATGACTAAAGGGCTTAAGACGGTAAAAATCGTAATACAAAAAATATTAAAGACAATAATGGCTCCATTAAGGGTCATCATAGAGTTGATTAAAGGTCTGGTTAATGAGCCTTCAGCATCAAAAGCATTAGGAATAAAAAAGTGACCAATGTTTCCTACCCAGTTACTTTCAAGATTGGCCCAGAAATGAGTCCACCCTTGAATATCTTGAAAAAGATCATTAAAAATACCAGCGATAATGCCGATAACCCAGTAAGCAATATTAATCATAAAGCCAACAAGGGCATAAGAAAAGGTTATTAGAAGGAGGGCAATGACGATTTTAGGCAGTGCCGATTGGATTGTGATAACCGCTTGGGGAGAGATTTTTAACCGAAACATAATGGCAAAACCCATCAGGACTAAAATTACTGCAAAAAAACCATAACTGATATTGCGGAAACTCGTCCAAATTTTTTGTGTTGCCTGTAAAGCTTTAAAGCCAGAAATGTTGTATGTAGCTTCAGCATAAGTGGGTTTGACGATTCCAAGTTTTTTGCCTAAATGGGCCATGTATTCTATGCCTGAAGCCGGAGGATGAGTGTAAAGAGCCGCAATTAGTAAACCAGTGCTTTGGGCCAAACCGATTTCTTGAGGTTTGGCGTATGAAAAGGCTTCACCCGGATTGTCGAAAGGATTTAAAGTACCAATAATCATTTGGATAATGGCTGCAGGAATAGCTTTCATCGTTTCGTAAATAAAACTTTGCAAATTCATAGAATCTTCTTTTATAGCTGAATTAAACTCGAAAAAATAATTGGGGTAATCAACTGATTGATAAGCTAAAGCTGGTTTAATACTAAAAGAAAGAATTATAAAAAAAAGAAGCGTGATAATAATTAGTTTTCTTTTTGATAGAATTTTTTTAAACATGGCAGATTTATCTATATTTACAATCTACAGTTTCCAGCTAACAATTTCAACTACTGTTTTTGTTCATATGGCCATAAAGCCTCATTAACAACCCATTTTTTAGCTGTTTGAATACCGCCTAAATGGTTAAAGAAAAACAAACCTTTTTCTGGTGATTCTTCTCCACCGCTAAAAGAGTAGGTAAGTTCAGCCGCAGCGTCGATATCCTCAAAAATAGGATAGCTATAAGGCCTGAAAACATTAAAAAAACCACCATTCGCATTAGCTGTATAGGACCAAATTTCATCCAAATAAGGATGCTGAAGATTTACTCCGATTCCACGAGAGACTTCTTTTTCAACTTTTTTAAGGCAATCAGGATTAAGAATATATAATTGCGTTTCTGGATCTAGTTTGAATTTAGGGCAAGGATAGTCAGGGTTTGATAATTCCTCAGTTGCATTAAGGGTGGCTGTGATAGGAGTTAAAAGACAAAGGTTATCACCATCCTCAATAGGAATATATTTTTCTTTAAAACAGGTGAAAGGAGGGGTTGTCTCTGGAATAGTTGGAGTTTTAACCATTTCAACACCTTTACCCTTGGGGGTTAATGTTTGGCTGATAATTTGACTGCTTTCATAAAGTCGGGCCAGATGAGGGACTTTCTCTATAGTTGCCGATTCGTTGGTGATCACAAATTTATCCTCTTCATGTTCTATGGCTAAATAAGGCTCAATTTTTCCAGGGGTATCTTCACGGCTTAATAAAGGAGTAGTTTGCCAAAGTCGATACCAAAGGCCACCTTCATCATTTTTCCATTCAAGGTATTTTTCTTGGTAATTTTCTTCATTAGGGTCTGGAGGGGGTTTTAATTCAGTTAGATTGACGATACCCCCATCTTTTGTTTCTCCTTTAGCAATGAAAGATGGAATAGCTTTAAAGCCAAGTTGAACTAAATTTTTTACAATCCAATTGCGGGCATCAGTTTCATAACGACAATATTGGGTAACATCGGGCAAGTGGAATTTGTTAAAACCTAAAGCGTTTGCGATACTTTCGATCATGTAATTAGCAATTTCAGTTAATAGGGAAGCGCTCCAGCAAAAACGGTCAGTATACTTAACTTTGTAATTATGAACTGTTTTTTCTTCAGCTCGAGCGATGAGCTCTTTTTTAACCTGATTTTGATAGCCCATTGGGGTAAGTTTTCTTAGAACCCCCTCATAATTAGTAATGGTATTTTGGTTTTGATAATTATTATAATATTCATTTGTTCCTTCCAAATAGTCAGCCAAGTATTCGATTTCGCTTGCCTCATCTTTTTTACCAACAAAAGGAATTTTAACTTCTGTAGCATCTATTTGAACTGTCCCATCCCAATCACGTTTAATAATTTCGCCTTCATTCTTAAGATAGGTAATATTGTCATAGACATTAAAGCTAGTGGCGCAAGAAGGGGTGAGTAGATCGGTAATATAGCAGACATTACAAGGAGCTGGACGAGTATTTGCAACGGTTACCCAATTAGAATCACATTCTTCAACTTGGGCCAAAACCTTTGTGGGTGAAAACAAAAAGATTAAAAAGAAACTCGAGATTAAAAAGAGGCAGATTTTTTTCATAATTTACTTAAAGTTCTGAAGGTATATTAAACTCCGTAACATTTACACCAGTGAATTTTTCGATAAAAAGTAGAATAAACCAGGCGGCAATAACCGCGACTAAACCAAAGATAGCATAGGTGATTGTAGCTCCAGCCGCTTGAGTTTTTTTAGGATCACCGCCGGCAGTTAAATATTGAAAACCGCCAACAATAAACATTATAAAAGCAGCAATACCAGCCAAGCGAATGATAATATTTAAAACAATTTTAGCGATGGCCTCGAAACATTTTAAAGTAGCGACACCATCTTTAACACAGGCAATACCCGCCCAAGTTTCCATTTTATCTCCTAAAAATTTTATTAACCTATACTGTTGGAATTTCCAAGGTCAAGATTTGAATTCCAAAGAAAGTTTCAATTAGCTTAATAATGGCCCAGGAGGCGAAAACAATAACCAAGCCAACCAAGGCTGCCGTTAAAGTTTGTTGAGCTCGAGCCGTTTTTTCTTTATCACCACCTGAGGTAACCCAGCGAATACCACCAATAATCAAGAAAACAAAAGCCACCAAAGCAGCGACAACCAAGATTAAACGAATGGCTCCGGAAACAATGTTGGGAACCGTCAACTCACCAAGTCGGCTAAATTCATCACCTTGCGGACGAATGTCAATCGTATTTTCAGCCGCAATTACCATGCCGGCTAATAAATTTTTAATTTTGTTCAATTTTTTCACCCCCTTTCTCAATTAACTTTAAATATAATCTAAAATTAAGGAGTTGGGAAGGGTAGCTTTAAGGTTTTGAAAAACCCTAGCCCAAAAAACCCACCAATAAAATTGGCGATAGCAAAGACACAAATTAAAATGATAAAACCAATAATAGAGTTAGTCAGCCTCCTTTGAGCATTTTGGACTCTTTCTTTATCACCGCTGCCGCCAATTATGGCGATGCCACTCCAGATAATCATAATAATTAAGATGACAGCTCCGGCAATAATCATAACGTTAAAAACATTTCCCAATAAACTACCAATAATTTTTGCCCCTGTATTGCCACCACTGATATTACCAAATTTTTCATTAATAACAGGGTTGGTGATAATACCGCTTTCTTCAGCTAGAACATTATTGATAGTTCTCATTCTGTTCCTCCGATGCCAATATTTCTAAAAAGTCCACCAAGATTTAAAAATTCAATACCCAAGAGGCTGCCGATTAAAGATAAAAGACCGTAAGCGGCAACGACAATGGCGAGACCAACCAAGGAATTGGTGAGTTTTCTACTGGCGTTTTCAATTCTGGCTTTATCGCTCGCGGCGTTCATATAGTTATAGCCGGCAATAATTACTTGGAAAAGAAACCAAATACCGGCGCCAATCGTCATCGCGCCAATGATGTTGCTCATAATCGTGGCCAGAAGATTTTCAGGTTGAGTTCCGCCGATAATTTTTTCCGCCCAAGGTCCGAAACCCCTACCTTCGCCAACTTCCCCAAGAGGTTCATATTTATCTTGCAAAGCTAATAAAAAATTAATCATTATTGTGGTACAAATTTGCTACCGCCAGGACCATAGATATTTATTTCAAAAAGAGCCTTAGTATTACCAAATAAAAGCTTACCGATAAGGGCGGCGATAACAAAAGAAACAGCGATAATTAAAAGGCCAACCATTGATTGCCAGATTTTAGCCCAGGCAAGATCAATCTTTTTGGGGTCATTGTTAGCGCTCATAAATGAATAACCAGCAATGATGAAATTAATTAAAGCATAAATACCGCCACCAATAATTAACAGCCTTAAAAGATTATTAAAAAGAGTGACTAAACCAGAAGGATTTTCTGCTATAAAAGAGGGAGGTTTAATTTGACCGAAAATATCTTTCATTTTTAAAAATTAGGATTAAAAATTGATAATCCAGTTACAATCTCAATAATCTTAATAATCCAATAAGAACAAAAGATAATGGCGAAGCCAATCAGGGCTGCAGTAATTGCCTGTTTTCCTCTTTTGGCTTGTTCCGGATTATCTCCTCCTGCTCCTATAATAAAACCAAGCCCACCAACAATCAAGAGGATGAACAAAATAATTCCTGCTAGAACATAGATATTTTGGAGAAGAGTAGAGATAATGCCGCCAATTCCCTGTTGAAAACCTTCAGCCTCAATAATGCCTTGACCAGGTTTTACCCAAAATTGCTCACCAATATTAAATGAAAGGAAATTTTTCACAGTTTAAGTCTAGCAACTTTTGGCCAAGACTGTCAACAGAGAAGAGTTTGATTATTTAAAGTAAAATGGTAAAATAATTTCTGTTCCAAGACATGGCTAAGATGAATTTTGATAAGAAAAATATTCCTCAACACATTGGCATTATTATGGATGGCAATCGGCGTTGGGCTGAGAAAAGAGGCTTAACAATTAATAAAGGCCATGAAGCTGGAGCCAAGAATTTAGAGAAAATTATCAATCATTGTTTAGAGCTAGGAGTTAAAATTCTGACTGTTTACGCTCTTTCCACTGAGAACTGGCGTAAAAGAACTAAAAAAGAAGTCAAAGGAATTTTTAGTCTTATCTTAAAGGTTGCCAGAGAAAAGAAAAAAGATTATGAGGCAAAGGGAATTAAATTAGCTGTTTTAGGTGAATTTCAGGCTTTCCCCAGAAAGGTAGTGAAAGCCATTAGAGAAATTTTGAAAATTGTTAAAACTCATGAAAGGTTGAAGGTTAATTTAGCTTTGAATTACGGTAGCCGGGATGAAATTCTAAAAGCCGTTAGAAGTATTATTCAAGAAAAAGTTCCCCTTAAGAAATTAAACGAAAAAACTTTCAGCCGTTTCCTTTATACTAATGGCGAACCTGATCCTGATTTAATTATTCGAACAGGTGGAGAAATAAGAGTTTCTAATTTTCTACTTTGGCAGATGTCTTATTCTGAACTCTATTTTACTGACACCTTATGGCCAGATTTTAATGAGAAAGAACTTAATAAAGCCATTGCAGAATATCAAAAAAGACAAAGAAGATTTGGGAAATAATTATTGAGTAAGTCCCAAAATATCAATTCCAAAAATAATCTCCAAAATTCTCATCAACCAATAACTAATAAAGATAATCACAAAGCCAATGACGGCGCTGGTAATTTTGCCTTGGGCAGCTTTCATCTTTTCCGGGTTGCCGGCAGAGGTTAATAAACCAAAACCGCCGATAATCAAAAGAATGAACAAGGTTAAACCGGCGATAACAAAAATATAGGGAAGAAGAGCAGAAATAATATCGCCAATATTAGTAAATTTTGATCCTACTGGGTTAACAATCCTTTCTCCCCCGGGCAATATCAATGCTTGTGGTAAGAAAACGATTTTTGTCATATTTTTTCTAAATTAATTAATAAAACTGTTTTTTTATTTATTTACCAAGTACCACTGGCACCTTGACCGCTTGGTTGACCTCCACCAAACTGAAAGTAGTCAAATTCTGGTATTTTTAGGATATCATAACCGATTAGACGTAAAATAAAAACGGCAAAAATAATTAGCAAGAGTCCGGCAATGGCCGAAGTAATCATTTCTTTCCCGGCTTTAACCCGATCCGGATTACCAGCTGAGAGAATAATTTGAAAAGCCCCGGCAATAATTAAAATAAAAGCAATAATGCCACCAACGGTGATAGAAATATTGATAAATTTATTAATGGTTGGGCCAAATTCAGGATACTCAGTGTCTTCTTTAGCCTTTTGAGTTGTTTGAGTTTTTTCTTCAACAAGTGCTTCTCCTCCAAGATCTGAAATTCCTGGTTCATAATCTTCTTCAGTACAGACATTGTAGTTATAATATTCTCCCAATGATTTTGGTTGACATTTTGGGCACTCCTTTGGGCATATGACAGCACCAGATGGATATGCTTTGGCATCAACTGTCTCGCCATAGCTATAGTTACAGCCTTCACCACAAGTCGCAGTTTTATCCGCAGCAAAAATATTGCTTTTTGGAGTAGTGATTGTAAAAGAAAGACTAAATAATAGAATTAAACAAACAAAGAAATATTTTTTCATCACCTCAGTTTATCATCACTAATAAGCAAGACGCAAGATGAAAGGGGAAAGATGTAAACTTAAAATGATATACTAAAAATAATGAAAAAAAGAATATTAGTTTTAGTTTGTATTTGCATCTTATCGTTGCTTTTTAGTTTATCGTTTTTTTATTTGAGCTCTCCTGTCTACGCTGTTTGTGATCTTAAAGATTATTCTTCTCCTGAAGAATATCAAAAAGCTATTGATGAGTGTCAAATCGAGATTGACTCTCGGATGGAAGCTCATAATAAGAATAAAGATGATTTAGACAGACTAGAAAAAAATATTAAAAATATCCAAAAAGTTATTGATTCAGCAGTGGTTCAAATAAATAACCTTGAGAAAGAAATTTTTGCGCGCGAAGTGGAATTAGAATACCAAAAAGAAATCCTAGCGGCTCGGGTAAGAAGTTTTTATAAAAAGAGCCGTCAATATTCACCCTTGTTGATTTTTTTAGCTTCTTCTTCGGCCAATGATTTGTTTCGGGAACTTTCCTATCGACAAACCGCTACACAGCAGGATAAAAAAATCATTATTGATGTTTCTCAAGATTTAATCACTTTAAAAAATGATAAAGAAAAATTAGAAAAAAATAAAAATGTTTTAGCTTCTGCCCAAACAAAATTAGATCAACAGGCCCAATCTTTAAAAGTTGAAATCGGAAAGGTAGAGACTTATTTCACGGAAATTTCCGGCAAAATTGCTCAATTAACAAGTAAACAGGAAGAACTTTTAGGTCAAAAATTGGCTAGTTTAAATTTACCAAGTAGTTTGGGAGCGGGTCCTTTATATTGTGTTGATGATAGAAAAATTGATCCTGGATTTAGTCCAGCCTTTGCTTTTTATACTTTTGGTATTCCTCATCGGGTCGGGATGAATCAATATGGTGCTTATGGGAGGGCTAACGCAGGGCAGTCTTACGATCAAATACTACATGCCTACTACAATTTCGATGGGTATCGGGATGGTGTTAGTGCTACGATCAAAGTGAATAATGGCAATGGTATTAATCAGGGAAGTGTTATTTGGACTGGGGGTTTGGAAGATTATATGAAGAGAATATATGAGGTACCAAGTAGTTGGCCGATGGAGTCATTAAAAGCTCAAGCAATTGCGGTGCGTTCATATGTTTTGGCGGTGACTAATAACGGTAATAATTCGATATGTGCAAATCAATATTGTCAAGTTTTTAAGACAGATCCAAAAGGTGGGGATTGGGATAAAGCAGCTTCTGAGACGGCAGGAAAGGTGATGATATCAGGGGGAGAGATTATTACGGCTTGGTATGCTTCAACAGCCGGTGGTTATACTTTTACTAATTCCGATGTTTGGGGAGGCTCACAGAGATCGTGGACTAAAAGATTCCAAGATACTAGTGGGGATGTGAGTGGTTTTTCCGATTTATTTAATAATGCTTATGACAAAGACTCTCCCTGTTTTTATGCGGCTCAGGGTTGGCGTTCGGAATATGGTAAATCAGCTTGGCTTAAACCAAATGAGGTAGCAGATATTGTTAATGTTTTACTTCTTGCTAAAACTGATTCTTCAACTCAGAAACATCTTCCTCAAGTTGATAAGCCAAATCCTGACGGAGTCGAAACATGGGAGGCCGATCGGGTGAAACAAGAATTGCGGGATCGAGGGATTACTCCTTATAATAACATTTCTAATATTAGCGTCGATTGGGATAAGGGTTTAGGTAGGACAACGGCATTAACTATTTCTGGTGATGCAGGGACTAAGAACTTTGACGGTCCTGAATTTAAAAACTTTTTCAACCTTCGAGCTCCGGCCAATATTCAAATTGTTGGTCCCTTATTTAACATCGAGAAAAAATAATAAGCTTGTTTCTAATTGAGCTAAAATGATAAAATTAACTTATGCCTGATGTTTTCGTTGCTAAAAAAGAAAAAAGCAAATCAGCCAAAATCATTTCACCTAAGTTGGAAAATAAACTAGAATCTGGGAAAGCCAAGGCGTGGGGTCAAGAATTACGCTTTTTATCCACAATTGCTTTTAGACCAACCCATTTGTCTTTTGAAGACCAAGATTCTGACGAAAAAATTATTATCTTTACCCGCCCTCATTTGATTACTAATTTAAAATGGTTTCTTTTGGTTATTTTACTGGCTTTAGTTCCTCTTTTTGCTTTTAAACTTTTAGACTTTAGTTTTATCCCGTTTAACTTTCGTTTTGTTGGGCTTTTAATTTGGTATCTTTTAACTTTTACTTTTGGCTTTGAAAGATTTTTGGTTTGGTTTTTTAATGTGGAGATTGTCACCAATAAAAGGATTCTTGATGTCAATATTCCTAATATCCTTTTTCGAGATATTACCCAAACTCCTTTAGAGAAAATTCAAGATGTGACCGCTGAAACGGCCGGTTTTATGAGGTCTTTGTTGGCTTTTGGTGATGTTCGAGTTCAAACTGCGGGGAGCGTTCCGGAAATCAAATTTGAGGCGGTGCCTCACCCCAATAAAATCTCACAGGTATTAAATGATTTATGGAGGGAAATTTAATGGAGAATTTTACCTTTGTTTCACATTTTTTAGAAAATCCTAATTTGGTCTTATGGTTAGTAGTTAAAATTCTTTTCGTCATTGGCTTGGCTTTATATTTAGTTTTTCCTATTTTAGTGCTTCGCCAAATCAAAGCCTTTGGCCGCATTTTGGGTTTTTATGTTTTTGATTTACCTTTAAGGATTATTGCCTGGACTTATTTAGTTGTGGCGGTTTTAGCTTTTCTTTTGGCTTTGATTATTTTGTAAACTTATGGAAAATTTTAAGCTTCATTCGGCAAAAATTGTCGGCACACCAACAGGGAAATCCGGTTCTTGGGTTCATGCTTTTTCCCCTACTGACCCACAAAAACTTTCTCAAAGGGGCCATTTATTGGCCGTTATTGGTTTGGATAATTTTATCGGTGAAGGGGAATTAGCGGCTGTTGGTAAGGAAATCATTTCTCGTCTTCATGAGGAATATTATGGTCAGTTAACAACTAAAGCTTTTGACCAGTTAAAAAAAACAATCAACAAAGTTACCCAGGAAATAAATGAAAGTGGCGATTTAAATCTCAATCTCGGAGCCGTAGTTGTTATCAATAATCTTTTATATGTGGTGATGAGCCATGGTAGTCAACTGAAGGTTCTTCGCCAAGGACAAATAAAGACAATTTTCAGTGGTGAGGAAACCGGCAGTGGCTATTTAAAAAATGAAGACGTTTTGCTTTTGGGCACTGAGGAATTTTTCCGTTTGGTTAACCAAGAGATAATTAGCAGTGCTTTAGCTGGCTCTAGTCCTGAAGAGGCAGTGGAAATTTTAGCGCCAGCGATTCATGGTCAGGCTGATGGCAGCTCAGCCGCCATTGTTTTTAAAATTTCTGCATTGGTGAAAGAAGCTACCGCTAAGGCTCCTTTAGCAGCGGAGGAGACCATAACCCAAGAAAAAAGAAGTTTTGAGTTAGGGAGAAAGTTTAAAGAGAAGATAATTTCTTTGATTGTCGCTGCTGATGAAGGTTTGAAAAAAAGAATGATTTCTTTAAAAAACAATAAGGAGAAAAATTTCCGTTCTCAAAGAACTCTCTTTAGTGTTGCCTTGATTCTTTTGGTAATTTTAGGGGTGAGTGTTTTTTTTGGCATGAAGCAGCGGCGAGGTTCAGATTTAACCGGGCAGGCCGCCGTTTTACTTAATCAAGCTCAAGCTAAATTGGAGGAAGGCGAGGCTTTAAAGACGCTTAATCCAGCCAAGTCACAACAACTTTTAACTGAAGCGCAAGATTTGGTTGAAGAGATTGAGAAATTAGGCGGCCAAAGTAAGGACTTTTTAAAATTCAAAGAAGAATTAAATCAGCTTTTAGCCAGTTTCTTAAGAGAACATGAAATTGAAGGAAATCTTTTCTTTGATCTGGAGTTGATTAAGGCCGGAGCAGAGGGGAAAAACTTACTTTTAGCTGATGAGAGATTGATTGTTTTAGATGAAAAACAAACGGCTGTTTATGAAATCGGTTTGGTTGACCAAAAATCAACCATTCTTTTTGGCGGTGAGAAAATTCAGGGAGTAGATTTAATTGCTCAAGCTGGCGATAATTTTTATGTTTTAACTGACGAAGGTCTTTTAAAAGGAGGTAAATTACCAGAGGTTGAAGTTAAAAAAGATGGAGATTGGGGAAAAATTGTTGATATGGAGGGGTTTAGTGATAATCTTTATCTTTTGGACAGCCAAGGTGAAATTTGGAAATATCCAGCCATTGAGGGGGGTTTTGGCGAAAAACAGAAATGGCTTCAGCAAGAAACAGATTTTTCTTCAGCGGTCAGTTTGACTGTTGACGGTTCTCTGTGGGTTTTAACCAAAGACGGTCAGATTTTGAAGTTCCTGCAAGGTCAGAAAGACTCTTTTGTTCTTTCAGGGTTGAACAAGCCTCTTTTTGAACCAAGCATGATTTTTACTGATTTTGATAGCCAAAATCTTTATGTTTTGGATAAAGGCAACTCGCGGGTTGTTGTTTTCAGTAAAAACGGAGAATATCAAGCTGAATATCATTGGTCAGAACTTAATCAAGCTCAAGATTTGGCGGTGGTTGAGGCAGAAAAAAAGATTTTTTGCCTGCTGGGAAGTAAAATTTACCTGATGGAGATACCTTGATGAAAATTCTCAACCGTCAAGCTAGTTATCAATATCAGCTTTTAGAAAGATTTGAAGCCGGCATTGTTTTGACCGGGCCTGAAGTGAAATCAGTCCGGCAGGGACATCTTCAGCTTGGCGAAGCCTTTGTTAAGATTAAGGATGGCGAAGCCTGGCTTTTTAACGCCCATATTCATCCCTATTTGCTTGCTGATAAGCAAATAGGGATAGACCCTCAACGAACCAGAAAGCTTTTACTCCATAAAAAAGAACTCTTAAAATTGAAGCAGGCAACCGAAGAAAAAGGTTTGACTTTAGTGCCTGTTTCGTGCTATACTAAACACCATCAAATCAAGTTGGAAATCGCCATTGCCAAAGGCAAAAGAAAACACGAGAAAAGGGAAGCCATCAAGAAAAAAGATTGGCGAAGAGAATTAAAAACTTAATGGGGATGTTTTGATCGACGGAAAGTTCTTTGAAAAACGGCAAGCCGAGAATGATACTTCTCGTAAACGCGTATCAAAAAATAAATAACGTCTCTAACGAACGTTACGCTTACGCCTACGCTTAAGCGAGTCCTTTTTATTCTCTCTTGATGGAATAATTAGGGCTTGAATAAAGTCAAGATGCTGTTTTAGCGGTTGACTGGCCGTTTAAAACTAAGCCTAATTAGTCTGGTTTTAACTTTCCGGTTAACAGGATCAGGTTAAAGTAAGATTTAAAAGTTAACTAAGCTTGTAGAAGTTTTTCAGATAATTTTTACGGACGGGAGCTCAATACTCCCCATCTCCACCAGATAAAAACACCGGATATCAGCCGGTGTTTTTGTTTTCTAAGGTGTTTTTAACTGATTTGTTTTTGCCAAAGCGTTGTTTGAGTTGCGGCCAAGAAGGTGGTTATCTTTGTTCTCATTGTCGTAAGACAATTTGGCCATTGTCTGATTTTATTTGTCCTGTTTGTGAAAAACAGAGCTTTTTGGGCCAGACACATCCTTACTGCCAGACAAAATATTCTTTAGATGGTTTGGTTTCTTTTTTCCCTTATAAGGGGTTGATGAGAACAGCCATTGGCAAGTTGAAATATAAATTTATCACTGATTTAGCTGAAGATTTATTTGTTTTGATGAAAAATGTTGTTAGAACAAAGAACCAGTTTAAATGGTTAAAGCGTTTTTTTCCTAAAAACAAAACAATTCTTATTCCGATCCCTCTTTATTGGCAAAGAGAAAACTGGCGGGGTTTTAACCAATCAAAGCTTTTAGGTGAAAAATTAGCTGATTACTTTCACTGGCAACTGCGGGATGATATCCTGATTCGTCAAAAAGCCACTCAAGCTCAAGTAGAGCTTAGAGCTAGACAGCGTCAAAAAAATATCCAACGAGCTTTTAAGATTAAGCCTAATATTCAAATATCTCAAGATTCTAAAATTTTGTTGTTTGATGATGTTTGGACAACGGGCTCGACTCTTAAAGAAGCGGCTAAAGTTTTAAAGAAAGCTGGTTTTAAAAAAGTTTACGGATTAACGATTTGTCGTTAAAAATGCTATAATTGAGATTAGATTAAGGAGGAGTCGCATAGTTGGTCCATTGCGGGAGTTTGCTAAATTCCTAAGCCGTAAGGCTTACGTGGGTTCGAATCCCACCTCCTCCGCACTTCGAAAAGATTAACATCGGATTGGGGTGGGATGCCGGAGTGGTTTAACGGCCCGGTCTTGAAAACCGTGGGGGATGTAAATCCCACGTGAGTTCGAATCTCACTCCCACCGCCTTTCAATAAACTAATTCTAAATGTTATAATTAATAATGATGCCTGCCGAAAACAAAGAAACAAAAAACCAAATTAAAGGTTCTTTAACAACCGGGAAGCCGGAACCCTTAAAGGTCTTATTAACCTGGCGTTCACCCTCGCGTCTTTTTAAGAGATTAAGTCGAGAGCGTTTTGCCACCATTGGAGCGATTGTTTTTTTGGTGGGGATTATCTTGGTTTTTCTGAAAGAATGGTTTTTAATTGCGGTCATTATCGCCCTAGCCTTTTTCTCTTATATTCTTTCTCAGGTCAAGCCTGAAGAGGTTGAACATCAAATTACCAATAAAGGTATTGTCACCAGCGGCAGAACTTATCTTTGGCAACAGCTTTTAAGATTTTGGTTTGAAGGAGAAGGGGACCAAACGATTTTATTGATTGATGGTTTAGATAGGATACCCTTCCGTTTATTACTACTTTTAGGCGGCCAGAATAAAGAAACCATCAAAAAAATACTTGCTTCTTACTTGCCGGAGGAAAAACCAGAGAAAACCTGGATTGACCGGTCCGGTGAGTGGATCACTCGACAGATTCCTTTAGAAAAATGATTTGCGGCCATAGCTTAACGGATAGAGTAGCGGTTTGCGGAACCGCCGATTCCAGTTCGATTCTGGATGGCCGTGCTGAAGTTGGTGGGGTGCCGGAGTGGTTTAACGGGCAGCTCTCGAAAAGCTTGCAGGTTGAAAAATCTACGTGAGTTCGAATCTCACTCCCACCGCCAATTATTTACCAGCCCCTGTAGCTCAGGGGAGAAGAGCATCAGTTTCCGGAACTGGGGGTCGGAGGTTCGAATCCTCCCAGGGGCGCCATGCCAACAGATAAAAAGAAAGTTAAAAGAGAATTTTCGGCTGGGGGAATTGTTTTTCGTTCTGAACCGGAAGGTATTCTATGGTTGGTTATTAAACCAACTGGTAATGAGAAATGGCGTTTGCCCAAAGGAGGAATTGATAGAGGTGAAAGTTCGGTAGCGGCGGCTAAAAGGGAAGTCAGTGAGGAAGCTGGCGTAGAAGTTGAGGTTTTAAGTAAAATTGGTGAAGAAAAATATTGGTTTATTCAGGATAAGCAAAAGATTTTTAAAACAGTTGTTTTTTACTTAATGAAATATTTGCAGGAGGCAAGTTTAGGTTTTGATTGGGAAACAGAAGCCATTGATTGGCTAGAATTTGAAGAAGCGAAAAAAAGATTAGCTTTTGAAAAAGAGATTACTTTACTAGAAAAAGCAGAGAAAATGAGAAGAGAAGCAGAAAAGATTCAACAGATAAAGTTAATTTGATTAAAGAAAAGGAGAGGTCGCATAGTGGACTAGTGCGCACGCTTGGAAAGCGTGTATGGTTGCAAGATCATCGCGGGTTCGAATCCCGCCCTCTCCGCCAATAAGCGCGTTTATTTTGCGGAAAATATGCGGTAAAAAAAGGAAACCATGGATCAACTAGAAGAAATTAAAAGAAAAATCGATATTGTTGAGCTGGTTAACAGCTATGTCCCTTTGAAAAAGGCTGGCCGTAATTTTAAAGCTCTTTGTCCCTTTCATTCCGAAAAAACACCTTCCTTTATGGTTTCACCGGAAAGACAAATCTGGCATTGTTTTGGCGCTTGCAATGAAGGTGGCGATATCTTTGGTTTTTTAATGAAAATAGAAAACCTGGATTTTGGTGAAGCGGTAAGGGAGTTGGCCAAGAAAGCCGGCGTAAAGTTAACCCGTTATCAGCCTTCTGAAGAGGAAAGAAACAAGCAACTTTTGTATGAAATTAATAACTTGACCGCGGAATATTATCACTTTTTGCTTTTAAACCATCCTTCTGGTAAAAAAGCTCTTGATTACATTCTCGGCCGGGGGATTAAAAAAGACTCATTAGTCTTGTTTAAAATCGGTTTTGCTCCTGATGCTTGGCGAAGTCTGCAAGCTTATTTAGTTAATAAAAAAGGCTACAAAGCCCAGGATTTGGAAAGAGTTGGTTTAGTCATTAAAACCGGAAAGGGTGACTTTTATGATCGCTTTCGTGGCCGCTTGATGTTTCCCCTAAAGGATTATCATAGTAATGTTCGGGGGTTTGCCGGGAGA
>Ga0315550_1000766_pt1 | contig 19995 bp, 18 predicted proteins | sample SalMarSW160190MG_2_FD_203100 | JGI IMG/M metagenome (GOLD analysis project Ga0315550, IMG submission 203100) | Salt marsh sediment microbial communities from the Plum Island Ecosystem LTER, Massachusetts, United States - Salt Marsh Sediment SW1601-90 ... | reverse complement strand
CAGAAAATCGCCCGCTTCACGGAGAAGATGGATTCCTGCCGTATATCTTCAGGTCCGGAAAGGTCTGCGTGAACCTGTCACTGACGGAATCGGGGAAGGTCTCCGATTCTCCCATGACCATATATCCTCCGGCACACAGTATGCCGGAAATATCGGCCACGGTCTTTTCCTGCAAGGCCCTGTTCATGTAGATCATTACGTTACGGCACAGGCTTATATGGTATAGCCGCCCGGCATCCTTCGCCCGCTCAAGCCCCGAGAGGACATCATCCTTTTCAAATCTGACCATCGATTTTATCTGGTCGCTTATACGGTACAGGCAGCCTTGCGAGGCAGGTTCCTGCATCATCTGGAAGAATTTGTCCACATATTCTTTTCTGACACCCGCAACGGCGTTTTCCTGATATTCTCCCCTGACCGCTTTTCCTATGGCGCCGGCATCGATGTCGGTGCCGACGATTTTCACATTTATCTCCTCCTTTTCCTTCTTCAGAAGATCGCGGACAATGATCGCCAGCGAATACGGTTCCTCTCCGCTGGCGCAGCCAAGGCTCCAAATTCTCAAGCATCCGAAACGGGACATGACCTCAGGTATGACACTGGATGCAAGGATTTCAAAAACCGGGGGGTTCCGGAAAAAGCTTGTGACCTTTATGGTAAGGGTCCCTACGAGGTTCTCGATTTCGGCCGGATGAGATTTGAGATACTCAAGATAGGCGGCATAGGAAACGGTCTTCGTCGCGTGCAGCCTGAGGTCCAGTTTTCGTATGACAGTGGCATGCCGGTACAATGAAAAATCGATCCCTCTCTGGTCGTTGACGTAAGCAAGAAGATTCGACAGTCCCTCTCTGCTACCCACGATCCCCGTGACCTCCTCTGCTGATAAAGCATTATACATCCTTTCGGACAAATTCATCCATCACGGCTACGCTGACCGGGGACTGGCTGTAATGAGTGTATGATATAATGCTTGTTGTGTCAGAACGAAGCGGGAAAAGCCTTAAGAATGCGGCGGCAGAGGCCGCAATAAAAGATCGGGAGGTTTACAATGGTTACAAACATCCACTGGCTGGGACATGACACTTTCAGGATCACGGGGGAAAAGGTCATATATACCGACCCCTTCAAGCTCAAGAAAAAGGATACCGCTGACATTATCCTCATAACGCACTCACATTATGACCATTGTTCCCCCGAGGACGTTGAGAAGGTCAGTTCTCCCCAGACCGTGGTCGTCGCTCCCGAGGACTGCCGCGAGAAGCTTGGCGGCGACGTAAGGGTCGTTAAGCCGGGCGATGTGATAGAGGTCTCGGGCATCCGGATCGAGGCTGTTCCGTCCTATAATACTAACAAGCAGTTTCACACCAGAGACAGGAAATGGGTTGGATATATATTCACCACGGGCGGGAAGAGGATATATATTGCCGGCGATACCGACCGCATACCGGAGATGAAGGATTTCAGGGCGGACATAGCCCTGCTGCCTGTTTCAGGGACGTACGTCATGACTGCCGAAGAGGCTGTCATGGCCGCCCTTGACATTAGACCTTCAGTCGCAATCCCTATGCATTACGGCTCCATAGTGGGAACGGATGCCGACGCAACAAGGTTTGAGGAAGGTCTCAAAGGCAAGATCGAAGTTCTGGTGCTTAAGGAGGAATAGTGCCTGGCAGCGTGCTCCGTCTGCTCCGGGAAGGGGAGAGTTTTGTTTCGGGAGAAAAGATCGGTTCCGGACTGGGTATAACAAGGACGGCTGTCTGGAAGAAGATCACGGCCCTCAGGGCGAAGGGCTTCGTTATCGAGGCCGTGCCGTCAAGGGGATACCGGCTGATACGATCACCCGACCTTTCCGGAGAGGAGATTATTGCCCGTGCAGGAGGCGATCTGTGGAAGGAAGTTGTCTGTTACAAGACCATCGATTCGACCAACGAGGCCGGTACCGCCCTCTGCCTGGGGAAGGCGCCGGTGTCGGGCACGGTCATCATCGCCGACATGCAGGAGAAGGGCAGAGGCAGGCTTGGAAGGCAATGGATTTCTCCCCCCGGGCTCAACATTTACATGAGTATCGTCCTTGTGCCGGCAATCGAGCCGAAGGATGCCACGCTGCTGACCATCCTGAGTTCCGTGGCCTGCGCGACAGCCCTCAGGGGAACATGCGGCGTCGACGCCCGGATAAAATGGCCCAATGACCTTATGATCAACGGGAAGAAAGTCGGCGGAATCCTGACCGAGACAAGGGCCGACCCCGACAGGATAGCTTGGGCCGTAATAGGGATAGGAATAAACGTGAACATGGAGTCCCGTTTTTTCAACAGAGAAATAAGGAAGATTGCCACTTCAATAAAGGCCGAGACCGGCATTTATCACGCGCGGAGCGGACTGATTATAGCTATACTGGAGGAATTCGAAAAATTCTACCGAATACTCGTAAATGAAGGAGGAGGGTCCCTGGTCGCAAAGTGGAGACAGCTCTCCTGCACACTGGGGAAGCGTGTAAGCGTAACGTGCGGCCCGGGACATATCTCCGGGGTTGCCGAAGACGTCGACGATGATGGCATGCTGTTGCTACGCCTTCCCTCGGGCGAACTGAAAAGGATAGGAGCCGGCGACCTGACCGTGATGAGATAACAAGGGGAGGTCAGGTCCTGTTGGGTATATCTCTTCAAAGAACATTCCGGCTCCGATTATCTTGAGGGACTTCGCTCCTCATATCTTTCTTACCCGGATCATACAGTGCTATTCACAGGCGTTGTTTTGCCCGATTGTCTTGAATAATATTCTATTTCGATGAGCCTTCTCTTGATGTCAGTCCCGGAAGAGTAGCCTCCCAGGGAGCCGTCGGACTCTATGATCCTGTGACAGGGGAATATGATCGGAATAGGGTTTTTGCCCAGCGCGTTTCCCACTGCCCGGAATGCCCTGGGGCGGCCTATCCTGTCTGCAAGCCACTTATAGGTCATAGTCTCCCCGTAAGGGACCTCTTTCAAGGTATTCCAGACCTGCCTTTCGAATTCGCTCCCCTCGACGAAGGAGGTTTCGCAGGAAAAATCCTTTCTTCCTTCATTGAAGTATTCGGTAAGCTCTTTCTTCACAACTGCGGCGGGTCCCCCGCTTTTGAATACTATTCCCCGGGGACGGTCGAAGGTTATACGGGTCAAAACAGAGGAGCGAAAGACCAGATACACGATCCCCAGAGGAGTTTCAAGGACATCGAAACATTCCTTGCAGGCCGCGACAGACTTTTTCACCGGATTCCCTGTGGCAGAATTTTTACAGTTTCCGCGGTCTTCACCACTTTCTTAATATACAACGCACCCTGGAGCTCCAGTCAAGCGGGCAGTTTCCGGACTATCCCTGTTCTTGCCGAAAAAGTGCCCGATAGTGCAAAATATGGCTTAAACCTTTTTGCGGGGGCTGATGTGAAGGTACGAGTTGGCGTTATAGGTGTGGGTTATCTGGGCCGGCATCACGCGAGGATTTATTCCGAACTCTCCGATGTCCACCTCGTCGGCGTTGCCGATCCGGACACGACGGCGGCCGGAGATATTGCCGGGAAATACGGCTGCATCTCGACTGACGATTACAGGGAACTGATCGGGCGGTGCGATGCGGTAAGTATTGTCACGCCAACCTCGACCCACCACGACATTGCCGTTGACTGCCTCAGGAAGGGCAGGGACATTCTTGTCGAAAAACCGATCACGAAAAGGCTCGAAGAGGCAGCCGATATCCTCGAAGAGGCGCAACGAAGAAACCTGCTCCTTCAGGTCGGCCATCTCGAAAGGTACAATCCTGGGGTCGTCGCAGTCTCTGAAATGATTAGGGACCCGCGATCCATAGAATGCGAACGGCTCTCACCATTTCTGGGCAGGGGAATCGATGTGGACGTAACGCTCGATCTCATGATCCATGACGTCGACATAGTGATGAGCATGGTAAGTTCCGGACTGACGTACATTCGCGCAACAGGGGGAAGCATTGCGACGCCGAACATCGATATTGCAAAAGCGTGGCTCGAATTTGAAAACGGCTGTACGGCCGTACTTTCCGCAAGCAGGCTCGATCAGGAGAAACGGCGGACCCTTAAGGTCTTTCAGGAGGATGCATACATAGCGCTGGATTACCGGAACCAGAGGGTCGTGCGACATGGAAAGGCCTGCGGCGCCTCGCCCGAGATCACTGCACCCGATGGCAGAGAACCTCTCAGGGAGGAGTTGGAAGATTTTATCCACTGCGTTAAGACCAGGGAAAGACCTCGCGTATCAGGTGACGACGCTATGAGAGCGCTCCGGACGGTACTCGCGATTAGCGAAGCGATAAGAGGCGGGAACCCGGCGTGAGGGCTGTCTGCACAGGGTGCTGTTTGGCTGAAGGGAAAGCGGGCACAGAATAGTGGAACGGAGAAGGTTCATATGATTCCGATGGTTGACCTTAAAAAGCAGTTTAATGACATCAGGGAAGAAGTCTGTGCGGTCATGATCGAGGTGCTCGAAAGCTCGCAATACATACTCGGCCCAAGGGTTGCGGAACTCGAGGAAGAGATTGCCGGCTATCACGGCGTGGAAGAGGCGGTCGGTGTCGCTTCCGGCACGGACGCCCTCCACCTCGCGCTGGAGGCCCTCGGCATAGGAGAAGGAGACGAGGTGATCACGACCCCCTTTACCTTCTTCGCGACGGCGGAGGCAATCCTTTACACGGGGGCGACGCCCGTGTTCGTGGATATAGAGCCGGACACCATGAACATGGATCCCTCCAGGATCGAGGAACGCATCACCAGACGGACAAAGGCGATCCTGCCCGTCCACCTCTTCGGACATCCGGCAGATATGAACCGCATAGTTGAGATAGCCGACAGCCATGGGCTGAATATTATAGAAGACTGTGCCCAGTCTTTCGGTGCGGAACTGAATGGCAGGAAGGCCGGCAGTTTCGGAGATGCGGGCTGCTTCAGCTTTTATCCTTCCAAGAACCTCGGCGCCTGCGGCGACGGCGGTATGATACTTCTTAATGATGCGACGGTCGCCGGAGACATCCGTAAACTCCGGAACCACGGAACAAAGGGCCCCTATCAGCACCAAACGGTGGGGTTTAACAGCAGGCTGGACGAACTCCAGGCAGCCGTACTCCTGGTAAAATTTAAGCGGATAGATTCATATAACAGAATGAGGAGAGAAAAGGCGGCCCTTTATAACAAACTGCTTTCGGACGCTGTCAGGCCTCCGGTGGAAAGACCCGGCGCATTGCATGTCTACCATCAGTATACGATCAGGAGCGGGAGACGGGACGAGATACAGCAATGCCTTCGCGAGAAGGACATTGCGTCGGTAGTTTATTATCCGGTCCCCCTCCATCTTCAGGAAGCGGTGGAGTTTCTCGGGTATAAGGAAGGAGATTTTCCCGTTGCGGAAGAGGCGGCGGCAAGGGTCCTCTCCCTGCCGATTTACCCGGAGCTTGAGGAGACGGCAATTGCGCAGATCGCGGACAGTATCAACCATATCTGTTCCTGACTTGATTCTGATGCGTAAAGAAAGACTCTCGATACGAGTCTTCGCTGAGAGTCGCTACGATCTGACAAGCAGGAATGGCGACGGAGTAATGATCTTCCTGGTAACCTGCCGGACACGCGCGGCGGTCGATAATGTCTGAGTGCGTCATGATCGTTACAGGGGAAAGTTCCGGCGAACTTTACGGCTCTCTCCTGGCGCGCTCCCTCCAGCGGAGACTGCCCGGCATCAGGATCACGGGGATAGGAGGCGAGAGGATGAAGGCCGCCGGCGTCGAGCTCATCTCTGGGATCTCGGGTGCCTTCGGTCTTACCGAGGTGATATCTTCTCTCGGGACGCTGAGGTTGACTTTCAACAAGGCTGTCGGTGCGCTGAGCGGCGACAGGCCGGCGGTTCTGGTCCTGGTAGACTATCCCGACTTCAATTTGAGGCTCGCCAGGGAGGCGAAGAAGAACAATATCAGGATATTGTATTACGTAAGCCCGCAGGTCTGGGCGTGGCGAAAGAGTAGGGTGAAAAAGATCGCCTCTCTCGTGGACAGGATGGCGGTGATACTACCTTTCGAAGAAGCTATTTACAGGGAGAGCGGACTTGAGACGGAATTCGTCGGGCATCCTGTGCTTGACGAGATACAGGAGATAACAGCGACAGACAGGAACTGGATCAAGAGGTCACTCGGTCTGAAAGACGATCGGCCCCTTATGTCGGTGCTGCCGGGAAGCAGGCGCAATGAGATCAGCAGGCTCCTGCCGCTGGTGCCGGCTGTAGTGAGGGAATTCGAAAGAGAGTTCGGGGACTTCCAGTTCTGCGTTCCCTTCGCCCCCAACACGGAAATGGGTCATTACTCGGGCGGGGTTGAGGAACTCCGGAGGATGGGGGTGACGGTAAACCGGGGCGAATCGCTCAAGACCCTTGCTGCATCCGACGTGGCTGTTGTAGCCTCCGGCACCGCATCCCTCCAGGCCGTCTTTCTGGGGGTTCCGATCGTCGTCATGTACAGACTCTTTCCGCTTACATACTGGCTAGGTAAAATGATCGTCCGTGTAAGACATATATCGCTCGTTAATATCCTGTCCGGCCACGAGGTTGTTAAGGAACTCCTGCAGGGGAAAGTGACCTCCGCCAATATAATCGGCGAACTGCGAAGGATCGTTAAGGACGAGTCTTACAGGGGGAAAATGCTCGCGTCATATGAAGAGGTAAAGAGGATGTTTGCGGGAAAAAAGGCATCGGACAGGGTTGCAGGCATCGTCATGGAGATGGCAGGATGGAAATAAATGCTCCTCTTACCCTCAACTTAAATGCCGCCGCTTGTGATGACTTTCAGAATAAGGCCGGCCTGCCATTTTATAGGGCTGTAAGGTGTCGTTACATCAAATTTTTCGGCGCTTCTTCCGTGCATTCCGGGGATTTCTTTGCATTTGCAAGGTTCATCATAGCGCAGAAAGCGGGATGATGAAGAGCGAAGAAAGGGATGCTGATGTATTTTATATATAGTTTCCTTTATACCGCGGCGCTCTTTTTTCTTCTTGTCCCGCAGTATCTCAAGAGACCGAAGGATCTCAGGAGGAGATGGCTCAGGGAAAAATTCGGCTTCTTTGACCGGGAAATGTGGCCTTCGGACGCCGGGTGCATATGGGTGCATGCCGTGTCGGTGGGTGAGGTCGGCGCCTCCATACCCCTTCTGAGGAAATTGAAGGAGCTGCATCCTGACATCCCGGTCATTCTCTCGACTGTTACCGACACGGGGCAGAAAGTTGCCACGGACAAGGTCCCTGAAGGGACCACCGTGGTGTATCTGCCCTTCGATCTCGTGTCTGTCCTGGCTCGATTCGTGAAGAGAATCCGGCCGCGGATATTCATTGTCATTGAAACCGAGCTATGGCCCAACCTCTTCAGGACGCTTGCGGAAGGAGACATACCGGTGGTCGTGCTTAACGGCAGGATATCCGAAAAGTCATCGCGCGGATACGGGCGGGTCTCTTTCTTTATGAAGAAGGTTTTCGAACATGTACGGGTATTCGGCATGCAGAGCCCCACCGATGCGGACAGGCTGAAGAGGATAGGCGCGGACCCGGAAAGGGTCGTAGTCCTCGGTAATTTCAAGTTTGATCTCAAGGTACCCGAGGAGATACCCTCCTGGGCGGCCTCACTCGGTGGTTATGTTATAGTGGCGGGCAGCACCTTCAGAGGCGAGGAGGAGATCATCCTTTCCGCCTATCTTCAAAATATGGACACGTTCCCCGATCTCAAGCTGGTCCTGGCCCCCAGGCATCCGGAGCGGTTCAGGGAAGTAGAGGATATGCTCAGGGCAATGAATGTCGTTTTCGTAAAACGCTCTGACCTCCGGGCGGGTTCTCCTCATGATGCCGGCGTTGTCCTTCTCGACTCCGTCGGGGAACTGGCGTCTGTTTACGGCACCGCCGACATAGCGGTCATAGGAAAGAGCTTCACTGGTCACGGCGGGCAGAATCCCCTTGAGCCGGCATACTGGGGAAAGGCCATACTCTGCGGTCCCCATATGGAAAACTTCCCTTTTATCGAGGACTTTTACAGCAAAGGTGCCGCCTTCGAAGTCGGACCATCCGAGCTCGCAAAGAAGATAAAAGAACTTCTCGTGACCCCGGAAAAAGCAAAGGAGGCGGGGGCAAAGGCCAGGAAACTGTTCGCCGCCAATGCAGGGGCAGTGGACAGAGCGGTGAAAATAGTCGAAGAATTCCTTTAGAATCTCCCTGTCCGTCGCCTCTTTTCGGGCGCGACCGCCTTTTTTCGTAAAGAAGCCGCCCGAGGTGTAAGTTAGTACGCGTCAAAAAGAGAGTGGCCGGGCATTTTTGTCCGGCATTGATCTCCACTTTCAAGCGACTGTCGCCTCTACTCTATGTCTACAACCTCGACATCAAAGTGCAGGGTCTTGCCGGCAAGCGGATGATTGAAGTCTATGACTACCGAATCCTTCCTTACCTCTTTGATCTTGACGGGTATCGGCTTCCCGTCTTTTGCCTGCGCATATAAGGTCATCCCAGCCTTCGGCGTGATGCCCGCCGGCAGCTGTTTCTTGGGGACCTCACGAAGCGCCTTTGGATTAACGAGTCCGTAGCCGTCTTTCGGTTTTAACGTGAAAGATTTCTTCTGGCCGACCTTCATGCCCATGACAGCCTTCTCGAATCCGGGTATCAGCTGGTGCCCTCCTGCCTTGAACTCGATCGGTTGGCGCCCTTTGGTGCTGTCTACCACCTTACCGTCTACCGTCAGTGTATAGTTGACCTTGACCGTTTCACCGTCTGCAACTACGGCGGCCCCTTTTTTTGCATTTGACGCCGCTCCGGCCGGGACCGTCACGGCTATGGCTGAAATGAAGCCGATAAAAAGGACCAGCAATATCACATTCGCTCTTCTCATACGATACCCTCTTGTCTTGGAATATTTAGCTCCGGGAGCGGAAAGCAAAAAAGCCGCAAAGCAGAATACCTTGCGGCTACAGGCCAAAATACTCCCCAACGCTTAACTAATTGTAGATGATTGAAAGCCCCGAAAGCAACTTCGCGATACAGGAGGCGGAACACCCGCCCGGTTTGGTCCGGTTTCGAAGATCCCTCTTTCCAGGGTCTCAAAGAATTTCGCGAAAGTATTTTACATTAACGACAGGAGGAGCCGCCACGTCTCCCGGGGGCAAAAATGGTAATATAACCCATGCATTTTTTCGAATTCATGTATTATCTGGGTTTCTCGGTGAAGAAACATTATTCCCTCAGGAATCAGAGGCGTCTGCCCCACAAGGTAATCAGCATCGGCAACCTTACCGTTGGCGGTACCGGCAAAACGCCTGCTGTCATGGCGGTTGCGGGGGAGGCTATAAGGCGCGGTTTCGTGCCTGTTATTCTCACGAGGGGATACAAGGGAAAAGGCAATGCGCCCTGCTTCGTAACGACCGGAAGCGGTCCCCTGCTGCAGGTCGACGATGCTGGTGATGAGCCGTTTCTCATGGCGGACAAGCTGAGTGGAGTCCCGATCGTGAAGGACCCGGACCGGTATGAAGGAGGTATGTTCGCCTTGCATGCCCCTCAATCGCCATTAATGAATCCCAAAGGTGAAATTGTCTTCATCCTCGACGACGGGTTCCAGCATTTCCATCTCTACCGGGACAGGGACGTTGTTCTGATCAACGTTGCCAACCCCTTCGGAAGGAACCTGCTCCTCCCTTTCGGGCAACTGAGGGAACCGCCCGGATCTCTGGAGAGGGCTGATATTATTGTCATCACCAAGAATGAAACCGCGGGGGACAACGAAATTTCACGATGCGGTACCCTCATCGAAAAATTGAGGAAGTATAACGCCCGGGCCCCGGTTTTTCAGTCCGCCCACCTGCCTGTTTCGTGGAGACTTGGTTCAGGCGAGAGAAAGGATACGGGATGGATCGCCGGCAGGAAGGTTTTCGGCTTCTGCGCCCTGGGCGACCCACTGTCGTTCAGGAGGACCCTGACTTCGGCCGGCGCAGTGGTCGCGGGATTCAGGGCGTACAGGGACCACTATCAATACGGTGAAGCGGACGTCGGAAGGATAAGAGCTGAGGCCGGAAAATGCGGTGCAGAGTGGATTGTTACCACCGAAAAAGATATAATAAAAATCGGTAACCGGGACCCGGCGGACGACCTTCTTGTCGCCGAGATCCGGTTCGCGGCGGAAGACAGCTTCTACGAGGAATTGTTCAGTTTTCAGAAGTCGACCCCCGAGGAGGATGACAGGTGATAAGCTATATAAATGTTAAGAGCAGGGCCAGAACGGAGTTCATCGATATAACGGAGAAGGTCCAGGAGGCGGTAAAAGAGGCAGGTATTATGAGCGGGGTATGTCACCTTTACGTCCCCCATACGACAGCCGCCGTAACGATCAACGAGGGAGCCGACCCCAGTGTGCAACGGGATATCCAGGCCCTCCTTACGAGGCTGGTACCGTTTGAGGGCGACTACAGCCACAAGGAGGGCAACGCTTCAGCCCACATAAAAGCCACGCTGGTGGGCATCACTCAGAACGTATTTATAGACGAGGGAAGGCTTGTTCTGGGCACGTGGCAATCGGTATTTTTCTGCGAGTTCGACGGGCCGAGACACAGGCGGCTTGCCCTTAAGCTCATAAGCGACAAGTAACGTCACGTTACGCCCGTCTTTCCACTCAAGCTTCTCCAGGAGGCCCTGCCGACAAGTGCCGGATGAAGTTACAGAAGGTACATTTGAAGAACTCTCCTATCTGAGGAAGGAGGTCAGGCGGCTCAGACGGTCGCTGAACCTTCTCACCCCCCGTCTCGATATCATGCTGAAAAGAAGAGGGTTCCGTATTTTCAAAAAGGAACCCATGGAGTTTCTGCTTGTACCGGGTCCGGAGCTGATCGACGAATATTACGCGATGCTGGCGAAGTATTCCTTCCGCCTGTTTCTCCGTGACGTGATAAAACATCAGGATTTTTTTGCTCTTGAGGATGTGACCCGCTATGCGACTTCAGGGGTGACCGCTGAGTACGTAAAATATCTCAGGCGCGCCGGGCTGGCCGGCACGAAGGGGGACGGCTATGTGCTTGCCAGGCACGTAAAGAGCTTCGGAGAGACCCTTGAATGGTATGTTTCAGAAGTACTGGAGAGAGAGTTCGGCGCTGAAGCCGTCTGGGGGGTGAAGTTCAAGAGACCCGGTGTCGGGGGTGATTACGACGTGATCGCCAAGTTCGACGGCTCCATCCTTTATACCGAGGTAAAGTCTTCTCCGCCGAAGCAGATATATGAAAGTGAGATTACCGCCTTCCTTGACAGGGTCATGGACCTTTCTCCTGAGATCTCCATCTTTTTCATGGACACTGAACTCAGGATGAAGGACAAGATCGTCCCAATGTTCGAAGAGGAACTGAAAAGGAGGGCCGCCGGTACGGTTACAGTCCAGAGGATGGAGAAACAGCTATTCCAGGCGGGTGAGAGAATATTTATAATAAACTCGAAGGACAGCATCGTACGCAACATGGAAACGGTGCTGAACAGGTACTTCAGGAAGTTCAACGGGATATGAAAGGCAGGCCTTGCGGTTTATGTCCGGAACAAGCGCCCTATGATCTTAACGCTTCCCTCCCTCCTCCTTTCTATGCAATGTAAGGTTTAGTATAATATTTCTGAAGACCTTTGAAGCTTCAGGGCATGACATCCCATCAAATTTCCTTTAGAAGGAGGGCAGATGAATATCAAGGAACTGGGCGGCGCCGTAAACATCGGAAAGGAAGGGGTAGAGATAAAGGACCGCAAGGCCCTTTCCTCCCTAATGGACGGACTCATCTATGAAGCCGTCTTCTCTGAAGAAGACAGAAAGAAGATACTTCTGACACTGGTCAAGGAGATCGCCAAGGCCTGCGGGGCCATGCCGGCCTCCATACATGACCTGTATGAGGAGATGGGAAGAAATTATCCCGGTTTTACAGTTCCCGCTATCAATATCCGCGGCCTCACTTACGACGTCGCAAAGGTAATTTTCAGAAAGGCGCTGGAAAAGAATGTCGGGGCGCTCATATTCGAGATAGCACGTTCCGAGATAGGATATACGAAGCAGAGACCCCTGGAATATGCCGCAGTCGTTCTGGCCGCTGCCGTAAAGGAGGGGTTCCGGGGGCCGGTCTTCATCCAGGGCGACCACTTCCAGCTGGTGAGAAAGAATTTCCTGAGTGACCCCGATGCCGAGACAGGATATATAAAGGGTTTGATAAAGGAAGCGATCGAGGCTGAATTTTATAATATCGACATCGACTCATCGACTCTAGTAGATCTGGAGAAGCCGACTTTGAAGGAGCAGCAGAGGCCGAACTTCGAGAAGACAGCGGAACTTGCGGCATTCATCAGGGGGATACAGCCACGGGGAATCGATATTTCAATCGGAGGTGAGATCGGGGAAATAGGGAAGAAAAACAGTACGCCCGACGAGATGAAGGCCTATCTTGACGGGTTCAGGGAGACCTTCAAAGGGGACAAGGGGCTTAGCAAGCTCAGCGTGCAGACCGGCACTTCTCACGGAGGCGTTGTCCTTCCCGACGGGACTCTGGCGAAGGTGAAGATTGATTTTGAGACGCTGCGGCAGCTTTCCGAACTGGCGAGAAAGGAACACGGGCTTTCCGGCGCGGTGCAGCACGGCGCATCGACGCTGCCGGAGGAAGCCTTCCATATGTTCCCCGAGACGGGGACATCGGAGGTCCATCTGGCCACAGGTTTCCAGAATATAATTTATGACAGCCAGCACCTTCCGGCGGCGTTCAGGGCAGAGGTATACAACTATATCAAGACGGAATTCGCCAGGGAGAGAAAGGAAGGGCAGACCGAAGAGCAGTTTATCTACAGCACGAGAAAGAAGGGGTTCGGTACCCTCAAGAAGAAATGGTGGGACTTGGGGGCCGACATAAGAGAACCTATCATGATGGAACTGGAGAAGAAGTTCGACCTGCTCTTTACCACCCTGCGGGTGGGCAATACGACCGATATCGTTGGCAGAACGGTCAAGCCAGTCATTGTTAGCAAAGATCTTCCGGAGAATATTCTCGGGTCGTAGCGGCGGACCGCCGCAGCTCTTCAGGTTTCCCTTGACAGGTTCAAGACGGTAAGAATATCCGGTCGGATCCTCTCACCCTTCCCAGGATGAGGGGATCCGATGTTATCCCTCTTTCCTGAAGCAGACGGGCAATTTCCCGTTATAAAGCTAATAAAGGAAAAGCGGCGGGTCTTTCCGCGCCTCCCGGTGTGCCCAATCTGCTATACCGGATACTTGGGTCTTTCCATAAACTCATATTTTCGTCATTGTCCGGCATGATCCCGGATTAAGCTCGGGGAATGACAGCTACCCTTTTTGACGCTTATTGAAAAGCTGTTATGATATAAGATAAGGGTAAGGGTCGGCAGAGGAAAGCTTATAAAGAACGGCGAATTTATCTTGACAATATATTACTAAAGATATATTATAGGAACTAATGGATAATAAAGTACGTACGAAGGAGCTGAAATGGCGCCGTCTGTGAAAGATTATTACGAGATACTAGGGGTAAGCAAGGGAGCTTCCCAGGACGAGATAAAAAAAGCGTTCAGGAAGCTGGCACGCAAATATCATCCAGATCTCAATCCCGGGAACAAGAACTCGGAGTCCAAATTCAAGGAGATCAACGAGGCATACGATGTCCTCGGGGATGAAAAGAAGCGGGCCGAATATGACCAGTACGGCCGTTCGCCTTTTGAGGGGGGAGGACCCGGCTTCGATTACCGCACATATACATCCGGAGGCGGGTTTGGTGCCGGCGGCTTCGGTGACATCTTTTCTGATCTCTTCGGAGCCGGGGCTGCCACCGAAACGGCTGACCTGAGAGGTCCCGACCTCGTTATGGGTCTTGAGCTTTCCCTCGAAGAGGCCTTCGCGGGTGTGACAAGACCCATAACGTTTAACAGGGAGATTGAGTGCAAGACATGTTCCGGGACAGGAGCGGAGACCTGGCAGCAGTGTGAGAAGTGCAAGGGCACGGGTCATGTCTCCTCATCCAGGGGCTTTTTTAGAATGGCCCAGGGCTGTCCCGCCTGCGGGGGGACCGGCAGGAAAATTACGAAGTACTGCCCCGGTTGCGGCGGCCGGGGAAAGATCATGCACACCGAGTCCATTAAGGTCAAGATACCGGCCGGAGTTGATACCGGTTCCAGGATAAGAGTCAGGGGAAAGGGCGGCGCGGGACAGGGCAGCGGCCCCGCAGGAGACCTCCAGATCGAGCTGACGGTCAGGCCGCATCCCCTGTTTACAAGAAAAGGGGACAACATATATCTGAACCTCCCGGTGACTTTCGGCGAGTCCGCCCTCGGAGCGAAGATAGAGGTCCCGACTATCGACGGCGCAGCCGCCATGACGCTGCCGCCGGGTACCCAGGGAGGTCAGAAATTCAAGCTGACCGGCAAGGGGTTCCCTAATCCAAAGACAGGCAGGAGGGGTAACCAGTTTGTGGAGATCAAGATAGCCGTTCCGAGGGACATTCCGCAGAAGGCGAGAGACTCTATTGCCGAAATTGAAGGCCTTTACCGGGAATCGCCCAGAAAGGGGATGAGAACCCGTGAATAAGAGAGACAAGGAACAGCCTTTATATATGATCAGTGTTGTGTCCCGGATGCTGCGCGTCCATCCGCAGACGCTGAGACTCTATGAAAAGGAGGGGTTGATCAATCCCCGGCGCACCAGAAAACAGAGACTCTATTCAGAGCATGACGTTGAAAGACTTGACCTCATTCTCCAGCTGACCAGGGAACTCGGGGTAAACAAGGCGGGCGTGGACATCATCCTCAGGATGAGGCACAGGATGGAGATCATGCAGCGGGAGATGGAGGAAATGATGCGGTTCCTTGAAGAAGAAGTAAGGAAGGATTTCCAGGAAAAATTAAAGAAGGAACTGACCGAAGAAGAGTAGGAGGATGCATATGGACAAATTTACGATAAAGAGCCAGGAGGCGATCCAGAACGCACAGGCCCTGGCCGAGAGGAAAGGACAGCAGCAGATCGACGTCGAACACCTCCTGTGGGTTCTTCTTGACGACGAGGAGGGTGTTGCGGCCCAGATCCTTAAAAGGATCGGGACCAACATCCGGATGCTGAAGAATGATGTTGCAGAAGCCGTGGACAGGATGCCCAAGATAGTAGGTGCAACTCCCGTCGGCCAGATATATGTTTCTGCACGGCTAAAGGAGGTCTTTGAGAGGGCACAAAAGGAGGCCGAACACCTTCAGGACGAATTCATCAGCGTCGAGCATCTTCTCCTTGCGTCCCTCGCGGTAGGAGGGCAGGCGTCGGACCTGCTGAAGCGCTACGGCGCCGAAGCCGACAAAGTGCTTGAGGCGATGAGGGAGATCCGCGGCACTCAGCGTGTGACGGATGAAAACCCGGAAGAAAAATACCAGGCGCTGAAGAAGTACAGCAAAGACCTTACCGAACTGGCCTCGAAGGGCAAACTCGATCCGGTCATCGGAAGAGACGACGAGATACGCAGGATCATCCAGGTGCTGTCGCGTCGGACAAAGAACAACCCTGTCCTTATCGGCGACCCCGGGGTAGGGAAGACCGCCATAGCGGAGGGTCTCGCCCAGAGGATAGTGGCCGGCGACGTACCCGAAACACTTAAGAACAAGAAAGTTGTCGCCCTTGACATGGGGGCGCTGATCGCCGGATCCAAGTTCCGCGGGGAGTTCGAAGAGAGGCTCAAGGCCGTACTCAAAGAGATTGAGGAAGCCGAAGGGAAAGTGATCCTATTTATCGACGAACTCCATACCCTTGTTGGGGCGGGCGCCGCCGAGGGAGCGATCGATGCATCGAACATGCTCAAACCGGCACTGGCGAGGGGAGATTTGAGGTGTGTCGGCGCGACCACCGTCGGTGAGTACAGGAAATACATAGAGAAAGACCCTGCGCTCGAAAGGAGGTTCCAGCCTGTGCTCATCAAGGAGCCGAGCGTGGAGGACACCATTTCGATCCTCAGGGGACTGAAGGAAAAATATGAGGTCCACCATGGCGTCAAGATCAAGGATGCCGCCCTCATATCCGCCGCGGTGCTGTCCCACAGGTACATCACCGACAGGTTTCTTCCGGACAAGGCGATAGACCTGATCGACGAAGCGGCTTCGAAACTGAGGATGGAGATCGACAGCATGCCAGTCGAGCTGGATGAAATCGAGAGGAAGCTGAGGCAGCTCGAGATAGAAAAACAGGCCGTCATGAAGGAGGATTCAAAGGAGGCCCGGGAAAAGCTCGAAAAGCTGAAGAAGGAAATGTCCGAACTACAGGTGCGGCGCGACGAACTGAGGGCCCACTGGCTGAGCGAGAAAGAGATCATAACCAGGATAAGGGACTACAAGCAACAGCTGGAAAAGACAAAGGTGGAATCGGAGAAGGCGGAGAGGGAGGGCGACCTGGGGAAGGCCGCCGAGCTCAGATACGGGAAGATCCTCGAACTGCAGAAGGCCCTTGAAAAGGAAAACGCGCAGCTTCTCCAGGCGCAATCCAGGAGGAAGATGCTCAAGGAAGAAGTGGATGAGGAGGATATAGCCGAGGTAGTCTCGAAGTGGACCTGCATTCCCGTGTCGAAGATGCTGGAAGGCGAGGCGCAGAAGCTGCTGCAAATGGACGACCGGCTTCGCATGAGGGTAGTGGGTCAGGACGAAGCCATTACAGCTGTCTCGGACGCGGTGAGGAGGGCACGGGCGGGCATACAGGACCCCAACCGGCCGATCGGTTCATTCATCTTTCTCGGTCCGACAGGGGTAGGGAAGACAGAGCTAGCGCGGGCCCTCGCCGAGTTCCTGTTCGACGACGAGGACGCAATGATAAGGATAGATATGTCCGAATACCAGGAACGTCATACCGTATCGAGACTCATCGGGGCACCTCCGGGATATGTCGGCTACGAAGAGGGCGGACAGCTGACCGAGGCGGTGCGGAGGAAGCCTTACTCGGTTGTTCTCTTCGATGAGGTGGAGAAGGCACATCCCGAGGTGTTCAATCTCCTGCTCCAGCTGCTGGATGACGGGAGGCTTACCGACAGCCACGGCAAGACGGTGGATTTCAGAAACACCGTCGTGATCATGACATCCAACATCGGGAGTGCGCATATTCACGATATGCTGAAGGAGAGGACGAAGAGTCCCCTGGCCTACTGGGTGGAGACGGAAAACACCTTCAGGGAGAAGGTCATGGAGGACCTGCGGGAGTTCTTCAAGCCGGAATTCCTGAACCGTGTGGATGAGGTCATCATCTTCAGCCCCCTGACAAAGGAGCTTCTCAAACGGATCGTGGAGATACAGGTCAAAAGGATGAAGAGGTTTATCAAGGAAAAGAACATAGACATCGAGCTTACGGACAGGGCGAAGGAGTATTTCGCCGAGGTTGGTTTCGACCCCGTATACGGTGCCCGGCCTCTCAAGAGGGTCTTGCAGAAAATGATACTGAACGAGCTGGCCAGGAAGATCCTCGACGGGACATTTACGGACGGGGATACAGTGGAAGTGGACTACGAGAACGGGAAGATCGTCTTTAACAAGGTGGTCACCGCCGAAGTCGTTTCCTGATACCGGAGAGGCGGAAACCTGTAGCCCGCCTCTTTTCTTATTAGTCGCATCGGCTCACTCATGACGGAGAGCGACGATCGGATCGAGCTGTGCCGCTTTCCATGCCGGATAGACGCCAAAGGATATGCCCACGAAAAAAGCGAACGCCGGCGCTACAATTACGGCTTCCATGGGAATGGCCACAGCCCAGCCCAAAGCGTATCCCATAATAAAAGAGCCGGCAACGCCGAGAAAAACTCCAAGAAGGCCGCCGAGCATGCTCAGGATAACCGCCTCGCCGAGAAACTGAAATTGTATGGCCTTCGTTGTGGCTCCGACAGCCAGGCGCAGCCCTATCTCCTTTGTACGTTCCGCCACCGATACCAGCATCACGTTCATGATCCCGATCCCTCCGACAAGGAGGGCGATGGAGGCTACGCTCACAAGAAAAAGTGCGAGAGTCCGGTTTGCGGCGATCTGGGCCTTGATAACCTCGTCGGGATGACGAATATTGAAATCGTCTCCCCGGCGCGGACGTATATGGTGCCGCTCGCGCAGCAATAGCCTGATGCTTGCGATTGCCGGGTTAATCGCCTGACGTGACACAGCCGAACACATGATGTCATCGAGCCAGGTGAATCCTTTGCCTCTCAGCTTTTGCAGCACCGTGGTATAAGGCATCATGATTAAGTCATCCTGGTCCCGCCCGGTGGCCGACTGCCCTTTCGGGGCAAGCACGCCGATTACCCGAAATATCTGCCTGTTGATCCTGATGTCCCGGCCTAATGCCCGGCCCCTTCCAAAGAGCTGCTGACGCACTATCTCTCCGATCAGGCATACATTGGACGCATGTTTCACATCCGAAGGGGTGAATGGGCTGCCTTTTGCCAGCTTCCATCGCTTGATATCGAGGAATTCCGGAGTTACGCCGCGGTAACGGGTCGTCCAGTTTCGGTCCTTGTAGGCAACGAGAACGTGCCCGTCAACATTGGGAGAAACGCTCTTGATTAAAGGTATTTGGTGAAGGATCGCCTCTGCGTCGCCCATCGTGAGAGAGGTCATGCCGTGGGCGCCGCTTCGCACGCCGTTTACATTACGTGACCCGGCCTCAATCCAGACGAAGTTATCGCCAAGATTTTTGAACTGCTGTTCAGCACGCCGGGAACCGGCTTCTCCTATGGCCACGACGGAGACTACGGACGCAATGCCTATGGTGATGCCGATGACGGACAGCGTGCTCCTGAGCTTGTTGCGAAGTAGCGCCCGGAAGGACTCACGGGCCAGGAGCCTCAGCATGCCGCCTTAACGGCAATAACGTGGAAAGAACTATATCCCCTCAAGGTCGTCACTGCATATTCCTTCTTTTATCGATGGCCTCACCCTCAAGGCCGTTGAGCGTGTAACTCACTCTTTATTCTACAGGACATGAGGGGATTCATTCACGCGGAACAATAAAGGAGGTCGCCGGCTTAGTCAACAAACGCCATGATGGCGACTCGCTGAGGCAGGCACGATTTGATGCCGCAGGAATGTTGCATCATGTGATGGTTTGACTATTTATGTATAAAGCCATATCATGGGGAAAATTGCTTAGGATGAAGAAAGGAGTTTTCATGAGAAGACTTTTATCTTTATTTGTTTTAATGCTCATGCTGGTGGCAGGCTGCGACAAGCTTAGCACCGTAACAGCTACACCGCCGGACAAACTTCCGGCTGTGCCTGAAAATTGTGTGGATCTATCCAACCAGCATAAAAAAGTCCTGTTTGCAGCGTATTCCTCCGTAAATGCCAGCCAGATGCAGGCTGCATTTGCCGCCAATAAACTTGCCCAGTGTCTGGAGGATGAGGGACTGTCAAGGGCCGACGCCAAAGGGATAATCCAGAAAAATGAAGCCGATACAAAGCAGGAAGTGGAAAATAACACCGATCCGATGGGAATGGCAATGCCGTAGCATTCAAAAGATTTGGTTCGATAGTGCAAATGATGTGTTGTTCAAGGTGGCAACGTCCCCCATTCCCCACTCTGTCAGCTGTTAAGCGAAGTATGACTGATTACCCCGCAGTTTCGCCACGGCGAAACTGAAAAAGATTTTGTCCTGAAACAATCGCATCACTATCGCCAGCCCAGCAGGCCGCCTTCTATCGATTTAGAGGGCCCACGATTCGGCAAATGGTGTTCGTTACATTTGGCATTCAATGGAAGACAAGGCTTTCGACTGGGGACGTCAGCTTTGTCCCGAACTGTGCAAGCTCTCCGACCTCAATTTCATGCTATCCGCGATCTCGCTTCCACCGGCAAACCAACGCGTCTCGATTACTTGCAACACTGAGGAATTGTGGTAATAACCGGCACGAAAAAGGGGCGGAAAAACACTTAGTCTCGCCGCTCCTTCTGTTACATTGATCTTTATTTAAGT
>Ga0315550_1000764_pt1 | contig 20085 bp, 14 predicted proteins | sample SalMarSW160190MG_2_FD_203100 | JGI IMG/M metagenome (GOLD analysis project Ga0315550, IMG submission 203100) | Salt marsh sediment microbial communities from the Plum Island Ecosystem LTER, Massachusetts, United States - Salt Marsh Sediment SW1601-90 ... | reverse complement strand
GGTCCCTCCCCAAGGACATAATAAGGCAACGACGCCGGGGTTAGCGGCGCCGTTGACGTTCAGCCGCACCAAGATGAACCCGGTGCCGACCGGCCGTCGGCTATCAACTTTCGCCCTTCAGTGCCCGGCTGGGCTGGGCAGGCTATCCAGAGCGCGGTCCGTCCTATACGCTCGAGGCGCTCTTCGCCGCCAACGTAGTGGTAGGCTAGGGGGCGCCCGGCGGCGTGATTAGCGGAGAGCGAGCCTTTCTTCGCCGGGTCAGTCGATATAGCCCAGGGCACGGAGGCGGGTGCGGATGGCTTCGATTTCCTTGCTGCTCAGGTCGGGGGCCCGTTTGGGCACGCCGGCGGCGGCGACGTCGCGCAGCACATAGACGGCCAGTTCGGTCACGCTGCGGAACCCGGTTTGCTCGATCATCTTGGAGAGGGTGCTGTACAGTTCGCGGGGGATCTTCAGGGTGACCGGCGGGCCGTGGCGGGTCTTCTTGCGGGGCATGATTCCTCCCTTAGGCTCTTGGTGGAGTGTAGCAACACTCCTGCAGGAGTCAAGTCGCGGGCCGGCCCCTTGGACGAGGGAAAAGGACCTGGAAAAAGGGCTTGCCGGGCTCGAAGCTAATGGCAGCGCGCGGCGCGGAGCGATATAATATCGCAATCTAACCGCCGCGCTTGGCCGCGGCACGTGGACTTCCAGCGAGCGCAGCCCGGGCTTTGCCGGCCGGTTCTGGTTGATCAGGGATGCGGATCCCTGGTTCTCGGCCTGGTAAGACCGGGATTTCTTTTTCACGGTTTTGGGGACGGCCATGATTACTGACAGTATGGCGCCGACGCGACCGACTTCCGTTGAAGAACTGGAGACCGTCACGGTTCGCTTCGCGGGCGATTCCGGTGACGGCATGCAGTTGGCGGGCACCCAGTTCTCCAACGCCTCGGCCATGTTCGGCAACGACATCAGCACCTTTCCCGATTATCCCTCCGAGATTCGGGCCCCGGCGGGCACGCTGTTCGGCGTCTCGGGCTTCCAGATCAGCTTCTCCTCCAAGGACATCGCCACGCCGGGCGACCAGCTGGATGCCTTGATCGCCATGAATCCGGCGGCCCTGAAGACCAACCTGGCCGACCTGGTGGCCGGCGGGGTCTTGTTGATCAACACCGACGCCTTCACGGAATCTAACCTGCAGAAGGCCCATTGCGACTCCAACCCGCTGGAAGACGATAGCCTCAAGGGCTACCAGGTCTACCGGGTGCCCATCACTCAGTTGACCCTCCGGGCGGTCCAAGGGTCCGGGCTTACCGCCAAGCAGTCCGAGCGCTGCAAGAACTTCTTCGCCTTGGGGCTGATGTGCTGGCTATTTGATCGCCCCCTGGAACCGACCTTCTCCTGGATTTGTGAAAAGTTCGGCAAGACGCCGGCACTGGTGCAAGCCAACTCGCTGGCCATCAAGGCCGGTTATGCCTTCGGGGAAACCGCCGAAATCTTCGCCACGCAGTACCGGGTCAAGAAGGCCCGGCTGCCCCGGGGGACCTATCGGCGGCTGACCGGTAATGAGGCCACGGTATTGGGGCTGGTGACCGCGTCGCAAAGGGCCGGACTGCCCATGTTCTACGGTTCGTATCCGATCACTCCGGCGAGCGAGATTCTCCAGGAACTGTCCCGGCTTAAGAACTACGACGTCGTGACTTTCCAGGCCGAGGATGAAATCGCGGCCATGTGTTCGGTGATCGGGGCTTCCTTTGCCGGGTCCCTGGCCGTGACCGGAACCAGCGGTCCGGGCTTGGACCTCAAGCAGGAGGCCATCGGGCTGGCCGTCGCCATTGAGCTTCCGGTGGTCATCGTCAACGTGCAGCGCGGCGGGCCCAGCACCGGCTTGCCCACCAAGACCGAGCAGGCCGATCTGTTAACGGCGGTCAACGGCCGACATGGGGAGTGCCCGCTACCGGTTATCGCGGCCTTGAGCCCGGCGGATTGCTTCACCATGGCCATGGAGGCGGCCCGCCTGGCCATTAAGTACATGACTCCGGTGATTCTGCTCACCGACGGGTATATCGCCAACGGAGCCGAACCCTGGCGTATTCCGCGCCTGGAGGAGTTGCCGGAGTTGAAGGCGCGCTTCGTACCGCCCAGGTCTAACGGGGACAGGTTCCAACCGTACACCCGCGACGAGAACCTGGCTCGTCCTTGGGCCCTTCCGGGAACCGAAGGGTTGGCCCACCGCCTCGGTGGCTTGGAGAAGCAGGACATCACCGGCGACGTCTGTTACGACCCGGATAACCACCAGCGCATGACCGAGCTTCGCGAGCAGAAGGTCCAGGGCATCGCCGGGGATATTCCCTTGCAGGAGGTGGTCGGCCCTGAGCAGGGTCGGCTGCTGGTGTTGGGTTGGGGCGGCACGCACGGGGCCATTCAATCGGCCGGGGAGGTGGCCCGGGACAAGGGGCAACAGGTGGCCTGCGCCACGCTGCGTTACCTTAATCCGTTCCCGCAGAACCTGGAGCAGATCATACGCTCCTACGATCGGGTGCTGATTCCGGAGCTGAACACGGGGCAGCTACGAGCCCTGATCAGGGCCAAGTACCTGGTGGATGCCGAGGGCTTGAACAAGGTCAAGGGGCGTCCCTTCATGATCGGCGAGATCAACAGCAAGATTGACCAGATGCTGAGTGAGGTGTCATCGTGACCGCTACCGCGCCGGAGTTGATGGACTTGACGGCCAAGGATTTTGCCAGCGACCAAGAGGTCCGCTGGTGTCCGGGCTGCGGCAATTACTCCATCCTGGTCCAAGTGAAGAAGGTCTTGCCCACCTTGGGGTTGCCGCGGGAGAAGATCGTTTTCGTTTCCGGGATCGGTTGTTCGAGCCGCTTCCCCTATTACGTGGATACCTTCGGCATACACGGTATTCACGGGCGGGCCTGCGCCCTGGCCACCGGGCTTAAGATGGCCAACCCCGAGCTGTCCGTGTGGGTGGCCACCGGTGATGGGGATGCCCTGAGCATCGGGGGCAACCACTTTGTGCACATGCTGCGCAAGAACGTGGGGCTGAAGGTCCTGCTGTTCAACAATCGCATCTACGGCTTGACCAAGGGGCAGTATTCCCCCACCTCGGAGATGGGCAAGCGGACCAAGTCCACCCCTTGGGGCTCGGTGGACACGCCCTTCAACGCCTTGTCGGTGGCCCTGGGAGCCGAGGCCACCTTCGCGGCCCGGGGCCTGGATTCCGATCCCAAGCAACTGTGCGACGTGTTGGAGCGCGCCGCCGCCCACCAGGGCACCGCCTTCGTGGAGATCTACCAGAACTGCTCCGTCTTCAACGACGGGGCCTTCGCCCATTCCCACAAGGCTGGTCGGGCGGAGAATACGCTGTACCTGGAGCACGGCAAGCCCATGATCTTCGGCAAGCAGCGCGACAAGGGCATTCGGCTGAACGGAACCCATCCGGAGGTGGTGAAGCTGGGTGAACGGGTGAGCATGGACGACCTGCTGATTCATGACGAGAAGGCTCCGGAAGCCACCCTGGCCTATTTGCTGAGCCGGATGTGTCGTCCGGAGTTTCCCGAGCCGGTGGGCGTGTTTCGCTGTGTGGAGCAGGCGCCCTATGAGAAGCGGGTGCACGACCAGATTGCCGCGGCCAAGGATCAACTTGGTCCCGGGAGCCTGGAGAAGCTCTATGCGGCCGGGGAAACTTGGGCCGTGGAGTAGTCCGAGCCGGGACATTAGCTGAGAACCAACGGGTCCACTTGCCGATGGGGGGTGGACCTTTTTGGTGCGCCGGGCGGCGGTCGCGAGCGGGTTACCATATGGCGGGCCAGAGGAGCGCCTCGGTTACCTGCGGCGGTGGGCTTGGTAGAATCGGGAGGCAGAATCAAAGTCCGGAGGCCCTCATGACTCCACGGCAGGCTGGGTGTTGGACGGCGGGATTGGTTTGGGCGGCAGCCTGCCTTACGGCGACCGGACAGCCGACCACTGAGCCGCAAGAGGTGATCATTTCCGGCCAGGTGTTTGATCATGTCGGAGCGGGCGTCGAGGGGATGTCCGTAGCGGTTTACCGTGCGGCCGACGGCCAGCCCGCCGGCGACGTGTTGGCCGATGCGACTACCGAGGAATACGGAGATTTCACCCTGCGATTACCGCCGGATGCGCGGGGGACCTTCTTGGTGCGTTTGACCAAGAAGGGCTACGCGGACATCGAGCGGGTGATCGAGGTCTCGCCGGAGAAGCCCCTGCCGTTTGTCGATGTGCTGGCCGTCGGTGCCCGCCGCCTCGAAGGCCGGGTGAAGCGATCCTCGGATGAGGCGCCGATCCAAGGGGCTGAGGTGACCGTGTCCGACGGGTACGGCATGTGGAAGGGCCGGTCCGAGGAGCGGGGGCGCTTCGTGGTGGAAGGGATTCCTCCGGAGAGGGTCACGGTGAAGGTCGAGGCGGAGGGGTATGCCACGGTGAGCCAGGAACTCTCGGCCGGGTTCGAGGTTGAACCTCTCGAGATCTGGCTGGAGCCCGGTTGGGCTGCCATCGTGAAGATCGTTGATCCGCTGGGAACGCCGATTCCGGAGGTGGTCGTGGAGGCGTTGACCGCGGGGCCCCAGAGGTTTCGCACCGCGGTGACCAATCATGAAGGGGAAGCGACTTTCCCGGGTCTAGGGCCGGCGCTGCGGCGGCTGCAGTTACGGTTCACGCACTTCGCCTTGCCTCAGGCCGACGAATTCGATCGTGAGCTCTTGCGGGACGGCCAGGAGATGGAGGTGCGCGAGCGCTTCGCGGTTGAGTTGGCCGGCCGGGTCAAGGGCGTCGTTCGAGATGCCAAGACGGCCCAGCCCGTCTATAGCGCCCGGGTGATGGCCGGCGAGTACATCGGCGGGAGCCTGCCTAAGGCCTGGACGGACCGCCAGGGCGAGTATTCGCTGGCTTCGCTTCAGCCGGGCCGGGTGGTGTTGACCGTGCATCACGCGGAGTACGCCCCCGCCTTGCAGGAGGTGGAGGTCGGCTCGGGCCAGACCCGGACGGTGGAGTTTCAGCTGGGCTCGGGGCGAACGGTTCGCGGGCAAGTGGTGGACGCCGAAGGCCAGCCCCTCGACGGGGCTCAGGTCTTGGTGACGCTGTGGCAGGGCTATGAGACGGCGGGGATGATCGGCTTGACCGACGAGCAAGGGCGGTTTGTGTTTGAGCACGCCCCGCTCGAGCCGTTCGAGGTGGCCGCGAGCAAGAGCGGTTATCTGTCGCAGGCTCATAAGGTGGAAAACCAGGAGCTGGTACGCCTGGAGTTGGCGGCCAGGGCTTTGGGTGCCGGCGACGCGGCACTGGCGGCCAAGTATGGCCCGGGAGACGCGGTGCCGGACCTGTCTTTCAAGACGCTCCAAGGGAAGGAATTATCGCTGGCCGGGCTGCGCGGCCAGGTGGTCTTGCTGATTTTTTGGGCCAGTTGGTGCGGGCCGTGTGTGGAGGAGATTCCGGAGTTGAAGAAGGTCTACGCCCAGTTCGGCGGGCGTGATGATTTCGTCATGATCGGCGTCAGCCTGGATCGCATTGAGGCGCGGTTAGCCGAGTTCATCAAGGAGCAGAAGCTGGATTGGCCTCAGGTGTTCGGCGGGAAGGGGTGGGACTCGGGCCCGGCCGGCGCCTTCGGCGTGCCGGCCATACCGGCCACATTTGTCATTGACCAGGCGGGCAAGGTCGCGGGCGTGAACCTTCGCGGCCGGGCCCTGCCCGACATGATCTCCACCTTGCTGCCATGAGTTTCGCCGGGCGCCTCGGGCCCGTCATTCCACCTCGAAGTAACGCGGGCAGTGGTCGGACACTTTGGTGACAACGCTCTTCCCGGCGGCAGGACCCTTGTCCTAGGCGTTCACCGACTTGAATCCGCCTTCTGGGTGAAGAAGGCCTGCAGCTTTCGGCGGACGTCCCCCTGTCGGCCTCGTCGGCCCTCCGGCGAGCAAACCAGTGCCCCCCGCAAAGGCAGGAAGAACGGGTGAGTCTGAGAACAGGCCAGGGCTGCAAGGTGGGCGGGCAGGTCAAACGCTCACTTCCGAAGGGGCTCCTGGTGGCGGTCGGGCTAAGGGAAAGCTTTGGTCCCTGGGTGCAAGAAAATCCCAGGCGAGGGTTGCTCAAAGAGCAACCCAAGCCTGGGAGGGAGAGAGAGAGTTTATGGACTACCCACCTTCTCATCGGCGGGGTCGACTTCTAGGGTCCGCCCAGGCGAGGGTTGCTCAGAGAGCAACCCAAGCCTGGGAGGGAGAGAGAGCTTATTGTCCACCGGCCGTTTCGTCAGCCGGATCGACTTCAAGGTCGCCCAGGCGAGGGTTGCTCAGAGAGCAACCCAAGCCTGGGAGGGAGAGAGAGCTCGTGAGGCGCCCACCGGACCATGTCCCATGCCGACGGGCCTTCTGCCTCCTTGTTTCGTTGGAGCATCGACTTCCCGAGTCGAGTCAACCCTCTCCAGAATTCATCATGAGGTTTACCAGTGCCAGCGAGCTTGCCGCCCGGCGATCGTTCTTCCGCGCCTTCCCTCAGGCGCATTCTGGCTAAGTCGATCGACCGGTACGATCAGGGGTGACATGGTACCTCCCAAGCTCACGATGGCGAATTGCCCCTTCTCCTTCCCGCCGTCGCTGAGGAACATGACCTCCCCCGCGACCTCCAACTCCGGCGTGATTTCCTCAAGAATGCGTTCGAGGTCAGGCGTCAAGACATCCCGCAACTGGAACGAAACTTGACTGCCAGAGCTAGGCAAAGCACCATCCACTTAAACCTCCTTTTCCCCTCGGCCGCCATCAATGCACCTAATGTGCCAGTCAGCCGGAGAAAAGGAAGCAGGCTCCGGTATTCCTATAATCCACCTCCACAGGCCGCTTTAGGCCAGGGTTGCCTTTCGATTGGTGAGCCGCCGATGACAGGGGGACTCCACAGGATGTGCATTGCTTTTCCCGTGGACCGCGGCTGCTTCACCAGCCTCAGGCCTCTCCTAGAAGCAATGGTATATCAGAAGCTCCCTGGAATGCAACGAAATCCCGGCAAATCGGCGCGTGAAAATCCTTTCCTCGCGGGGAAGCCGTTTTCACACGGCTGCTGGGGGATGTCGCAGGTATGGCGGAGCTTGCCGGTCCGCACTTTGCCCGAGGCGGGCTTTGGCGGGCAGTTGCCAGGGTGGTGGGGCGGATTCGAGCCGCGCGGGAGGAACCTACAAGTCGTCGGCAGGGCTTGACCTGTGATTCCCCGGCTGGAGATTGTATTTGTGGAGTTTGTTGTAAAACGTCCGGCGGGTGATCCCTAACCTGCGGGCCAACTTGGTGTTGCTTTCCTGGTGCTGAGCCAGAACTCGTTCCAGAATCAGTTTCTCACACTCATTCAACATCGCCCCCAGAGGAATCGGGCCCCGTTCCAAGAGACCTAGTACCGCTTCGGTGAGGGCAGGATTCAGAGGGTCAGTGCCGGTGGACTTTTTCTTCCTCTTGTTCTCGTCCAGCTTGAGCATGGCCGGGGGCAGATCGTCCAAGTCCACCTCGTCACCACAACGCTTGAAGGCCAGTATATGCCGGACTAGGTTCTCCAGCTCGCGGACGTTCCCCTCACCCAACTCCCGGGCCACCATTTCATATACCCGTGGCGTCACGCGCCTGATGGGCTGTGGGTAGTAACTGGCGTACTTGTCCAGGAAGAAGCGAAACAGGGGAGGGATGTCCTCGGGGCGCTGTTGGAGCGAGGGAAGGTCCAGTCGGATGACGTTGAGACGCTGGTATAAATCCAGTCGGAACCGGCTCTGCTCCAGCAGCTTCTCCAGCGGGCGGTTGGAGGCGGCGATGACCCGCACGTCCACGAGTACTTCCTTATCCGCGCCCAATGGCAGAACCAAGTTGGCCTGCAGCACGCGGAGAAGCTTGGGCTGCAGCTCCAGCGGCAGATCTCCGATCTCGTCCAGCAGAATCGTCCCGCCGTGGGCAGTACGAAAATGGCCCTTGCGCTCCTCGGTCGCGCCGGTGAAGGCGCCTTTACAATGGCCGAAGAGAGCGCTATCGGCCAAGGTGCCGCTGATGGCGCTGCAGTTGACCGGCAGAAACGGGCGGGCGGATCGCTTGGGATCCAGGCGATGGATAGCTTCGGCCAGCAGTTGCTTGCCGGTGCCGGATGCGCCGCAGATCAGAACCGGGGCGTCGGACACACAGGCGGCCTGGCGGGCCCGAAACAGCAGGTCCGCCATCACCCGGCTTTGTCCGGCGAAGCCGGTCTGATCGAAGATTTGCCGGGTGTGGAGTTCCCTGCCTTCGCGCTGGGCCACCTCGTAACGCTGCGCCGCTTGGTGAACGCGGGCCAGGAGCCGATCCCGTGGGATCTCAGGGTCCACCTCGACGAAGCCGGCTACCCCCAGGGAGACCGCCTGGCAACAGGTAGCCAGATCCACTGTCGGGGCGACCAGGGCGACGATCTGTGAGGAGGGACTAGCCTGGCGAAGGTAGCGCACGGCGGAGAGAGAATCGTCCGAGCTGATGCGGCCGGTGGTCAAGGGCAAGGGGATGACGATGACCCGATAGTGCTCGCCTCTGGGGAGCGCGGTCAGGCCACATTCTGGGTTCCACGCGCTGACTTCATAGCGCGCAGCACTCAACCACTCCGTTATCCGTTGGCACTGAATAGCGCATGGGTGGATGATCAGAACGCGCGTGGATACCTGTGCGGCGACTGGCACTTCTCTCTCTCCCGCCTTCCCCTGAGGCCACACCTCAGACGTGCGTACTTCCTTGCTCGCCTCCAATCTCAAGTTTACCGAGGTGGCCGGCTGATTGCAACCCGATACGGAGCAAGGTTTTTGCCAATATTTCCGCGAAGGACCCCGCTACTAGGACTTCGCAGAGTTCACGTCTGGGGTAGGGGACCACGAGACAATGAACCGGCTTGATGATTCATCTGCGGACGAAAAAATCTTGCAATACTGCAAAGTGTTTACCTCGCTTATAGCTGCGGGCTTGGCGGCAATCCGCCCTGCCGGGCTCTCGCAGCCCCAAGATGCCCTTAAGCGGGACCCATAACCGCGCGGATGACCACCAGCTTGCCCGTCTGCGGGCCCGCGTTATAGTAGCCGCTGTCGGGATTGCTGTGGGACGGAGCCGGGCTGGTCTCGCCGTTCCGGTCCCTGATGAGCCTACGGCGCACGGCCGCGCCTGGTACTTCCCGGATGCATCCGTCTGGCAGAGTTGCTGCCAGAGGTGGGCGGTCCGGGCACCAGTTCAGGCACAGCCCGATTCTCGGCTGGGGCCGACTTCCGTCTGATCCCCTATCTTGCGAGGGTTCCGGAGAGGTGTCCGAGTGGCTTAAGGAGCTGGTTTCGAAAACCAGTGTACGGGTAACTGTACCGGGGGTTCGAATCCCCCCCTCTCCGTTTGTTTTCCGGCCTGCAATCGGTGCCTTGGGCTATTCCAGGGCGGTTTTGGCCTGGTTCACCTTCCGGGCCCAAGCCGGCCACGGGCCGCACTGAACGGTGACGTTCAGCCTCCGGATCCGATAAGCGTAACGGTATGCGCCTGGAGTCCTCGCGTGTGCCGCGCGCGCCTGAGCGAGTGAGAATCGGACACCCGGACCTCATCTTCCCCGTGCGTCAGGCCGTCGGGTCGCAAGCGTTCTCGCCATTGGTGGGCCGTGGACACCCTCTCGACCCACTCCCGCCGCGCGGCTTCGCGCAGAAAGAAACCCAGCGAAGGTGGCCGTCTATGCCGGGTCAGCGGTTGGCTTGGAATGAGATAGAGAAGCTCTTTAGGAGTTGGCCGGGCGAGGCCTGCGACCTGGCCCTGGAGCTGCGCGACTTCGTGTTGGAGGTGGCCCCCGAGGTGGCCGAAACCATCGCCTTCAACGCCTTATGCTACTACAAGCCGGGCCAACCCTACGGCGTCATCGGCGGCAACGTGTGCATGATCGGCCTGCGAGGTGACCGCCTCGAGCTCGGGTTCATCCATGGCGCCTCGCTGCCCGATCCTGATGGGCTACTCCAAGGCAGGGGCAAGGCCAGCCGGCACATCGAGTTGCATAGCGCCAAAGACATCCACCGCCGCGCTTTCAAGAGGCTCATCCGCGCGGCGGTGGCCTATCAGCCGCGGGCCTAGTAGCCGAGGCCAACAGGTACTTTGGGGACCGTCTCCCGTCGCCGGCGATGTTGGGCGGGCGATTCCCCGTAACGGCAGGCCCCCGGTACGAGGCGGGAAACCCCGATAACCGCTGGGCCGACCTGCCCTCCCTCCAAGGTAGGCATATTCACGCTGGTAAGGCGTCCCGAGGTCAGGCTTCGGACCGCGTAATCGCCGCAGATGGCTCTCTCGCTTGCCGATAACAGGTACGCATCTGTCGCCGCTCTGCCCGTGTTGCCGGCTGGGGCTGGCCAGGGACCTGCAATGTCTCAAACCCGGACACGAATATCGCTCAGGACACGCTGGTTGATCTGGCGGGCCCGGCTCAGTCTCCCGGTCTTGCTGGCCAGGTTCGACGAGCGGAAGGTGGTATCGTGTCTGGCGGCGGTTAACGGCGGGCTGGCCATCCTGACCATCGGCCTGTTTGCCTGGCTCACCGATCTGCCCCTGGTTTTCCCCGCCCTGGGTCCGTCGGCATTCATTCTCTTCAGTAGTCCGATGTCGCCCGCGGCGGCCCCGCGCTCGGTGATTCTGGGGCACCTCACCGCGATGGCCTGTGGGCTGGCCGCCCGTTTGCTCACCAGCTATTTGGCCGAAGCCCCCGTGTCCGTAGAGGCTTCCGGTTGGCCCTCCCTTTGCAGTGCCTCGTTGGCCCTGGCCGCCACTTGTCTACTCTTGATTCGCTTGTCTTGCCAACACCCCCCCGCCTGCGCCAGCGGCCTGGTCATTGCCTTAGGTGGTGTCATCTACTGGTCCGATTTGCTGCTCATGGCGCTGGCGGTCGTTTGGCTGACCGCCCAGGCCGTGGCTATGAATCGCCTGGCTGGATTACCTGTCCCCACTTGGTCCCCTCGCCAGTACCAATCGTGAATCTTGACCGGGATCGCGGCGCTGCCACCTCGGGGCGCCGGCTGCGGTCAGTGCAGGGCCGCCGCCGGAGTCGCCAGTGCTCCGCCGGCCGCTGGCGGCCGAGGAGCGAACGCCTCCGATACGCTCAGGGGGCTTGAGCCCTGTTTGGCAGCGTCGCTCGGGGAGCTCTGCCGACGCAACTGTACGCGGCCCTAATGGAAGGGTGGGTGGGAGTACAGTATGATGGTGAGGGAGGCCCTAGATGGGGGGCAGGCCATGAAGAGCGATGGCTCAGAGACAAGCGGTCTCGGCGGATGCCGTCCCAGGCGGGTCGAGGACAGCGTGTGGCTGTCCAGGACCATCTCGCATTGTGCCAGTCGAAGCCTGACCCGAACCGATTTCCTGCGTGAAGTCTCCAAAGTGCTCATGGACTTCTCCGGCTGCGACGCGGTTGAAGTGCGGCTGAATGATGGTGATTTACACTATCTTTGGGAGGCCACGCGACAGCCGGAGGACTCAGCCCGCTTTGAGCCGGTGCGTTGGATGGTCGGTGAAGACGGGCGCGTGATTCCCGCGTCTCCGCAGGGCTCGGAGCTGGAGGGCTTGTGCCGGGATGTCGCCTGCCGGCACTTTGATGCGGCGCTACCTTTCTTCACCCACAGCGGGAGCTTCTGGACCGGCGATGCCTGGGAACCCTTGGCCCTGGGGGCGAGTGGTGGCGCGGAGGCGGAGGCGGAGAGCTTGCGCGTGGGAGGGCAGTATCGCTCGCTGGCCTTGATCCGGTTCTTCGTCGACGAACAGACCGTCGGGCTGTTGCAGCTCAAGAAGGAGCAGCCCGACTATTTCAGCGAGGAGGAAGTTGAGTTCTACGAGGGCATCGCCCAGACGCTGGGGCTGGCTGTGGCGGACCGCCGGGCGGAAGCAGCCTTGCGCGAGCGAGTCAAGGAGCTGACCTGCTTGTACGGCATAGCCCAAATCGTTGAAGGGGCGGACCTTTCGCTGGAAGAGACCCTCGGGCGCATCGTGAAGCTTCTTCCGCCCGCCTGGCAGTACCCGGAGATCGCCGCGGCCAGGATCATTCTCGATGGGCGTTCTTATATGACGCCCGGCTTCCGGCAGAGTAAGCACCGGCTATCAGCGGATATCACCGTCGAGGGGCGGCCACGGGGCGTGGTTGAGGTGGTCTACCTGGAAGAAGGGCCGGAGTTGGCGGTGGGGGCCTTCCTCCAGGAAGAGAGGAAGCTCATCGACGCTGTGGCCAGAGAGGTGGCCCTGATTGTGGAACGAACCGAGGCGGAGGAGGAGAAGTCCAAGCTGCAGCAACAGCTCATTCACGCGGACCGTCTGGCTACCATCGGCGAGTTGGCCGCAGGCGTGGCCCATGAATTGAATGAACCTTTGGGCAGTGTTTTGGGATTCGCCCAACTGGCTAAGAAGAACCTGGGGCAGCCGGAACGAACCGAACAGGACCTGGAGAAGATCATCACCGCGTCGTTATATGCCCGGGAGGTGATCAAGAAGCTGATGGTTTTTGCCCGCCAGATGCCGCCCCGAAAGGCCCAGGTCGACCTTAACCAGGTGGTTGAGGAAGGGCTCTATTTTCTGGAGGCCCGCTGTGCCAGAAAAGGCATCGAGGTGGTACAAGAGCTGGCCCCCGATCTGCCGGAAGTCACCGCCGACCCGTCGCAACTAAAACAGGTTCTGGTCAATCTGGTGGTCAATTCCGTGCAGGCCATGCCCACGGGCGGCCGGCTGACCGTACGCACGCAGGCCGACGATGCCGCTGTCTCCCTCACCGTAGAGGATACCGGCGTCGGCATCAGCGAGGAGATCCGCGAGAAGATCTTCCTGCCCTTCTTCACCACCAAGGAGGTGGACAAAGGCACGGGGCTGGGCTTGGCCGTGGTGCACGGCATCATCACCGCGCATGGCGGTTCCATCGACATGGAGAGCCACCCGGGACAGGGTACCCGGTTCCGGATTCATCTGCCCGACCGCGGGCCGCAAGCCAGTCAGGAGAAAGCTCAACATGGCCTCCCCCGCTGACAAGGAGCGAATCCTAGTAGTGGATGACGCTCCCGACACCCTGGAGCTGATCGAACGGAACCTAACCGCCAAGGGGTATCAAGTCTTCACCGCCCCCGGTGCCGTGGAGGCCATCCGAATTCTGGACAGCACGCCGGTGGACCTGGTCATCACCGATCTCAAGATGCCCAAGGTCAGCGGGCTGGATCTGGTTCGGCATGTTCGGGAGAACCTGGTTGACACCGAGGTCATGATGATCACCGGTTATCCCACCGTCGAGGGGGCGGTAACGGCCGTCAAAGCCGGGTCTCAGGAGTATCTCACCAAGCCCTTCACGGATGAGGAACTGCTGGCGGCCGTACAGGACGTTCTGGAGGTACTGAGAGCTCGCCGGCGCGCCCAGCGGGCCCCGGATCGGCCGGTGTCGACTTTTCCCGGCCTGATTGGGGAGTCCAAGGTCATGAAGGAGATTTACCGGGCCATTGGCAAGGCCGCTTCGGCGCGGGCCACGGTTTTGATTTCCGGCGAGAGCGGCACGGGCAAGGAATTAGCGGCCAGGGAGATTCATTACAGCAGTCGGTGGGCCGCCGCCCCGTTCGTGCCGGTCAACTGCGGAGCCATCCCGGAGAATCTGTTGGAGAGTGAGCTGTTCGGGCACGTCAAAGGGGCCTTCACCGGGGCCAGCGAATCACGAGCCGGCTTCTTTCAGACCGCCGACGGGGGGACCATCTTCCTGGACGAGATCAGCAATACCAGCCTGCCCATGCAGGCCAAGTTGCTTCGCGTGCTTCAAGACGGAGAGATCCACATGGTGGGATCGGCCCGTCCTCGAGAAGTGGACGTGAGGGTCTTGGCGGCGACCAATAAGGATCTCCGCACGCTGGTCAAGAACGGGAGCTTCCGGGAGGACCTGTTCTACCGCCTGAACGTCATTACCATCGCCATGCCCCCCTTGCGCGAGCGAGGGGATGACATTCTGCTGTTGGCTTCCCACTTCGCGGCCAAGTTCGCCGAAGAGCTTGATAAGCCAGTGCCCCGGTTCGCGGATGAGGTTTTGCGGGTCCTAAGGGATTATCAGTGGCCCGGGAACGTGCGCGAACTGGAGAATCTCGTTCAACGCCTGGTGGTCATGACCGACAACGAGGTCACCGAGGTGCCGGATCTGCCTTCCATGATGCGTTTCTCCATAGCTCGGGAGGCGGGCTTGAACAGAACCCTGGCCCAGGTGCAGGCGGAGCACATTCGCAACGTTCTGGCCTGGGTGGGCGGCAACAGATCCCAGGCGGCGGAGATACTCGGCATCGACCGGGGCACGTTGGGCAATAAGATCAAGCGCTACGGGCTGTCCTGACTGCTTCGATGCTGGGGCGATTCGCCGCAGCGCTTCATTTTCCCGCAGTTATCGGCAGCATCTTCGGGAACCGACTCAGCACGTGTCCCCTGAGCTGAGTGTCGCCCGCGGCTTCCCTATCCTACTGTCATTGCATAACTTAGTGTCTCCGCGGCCCAGGCCCCGAACGGCCTGGATCGCTCGTCAGTTCGAAATGCCGGCTCTGGCACGGAAGTTGTCCTGTGTTACTTCGCAGGCGGGGCCATTCCTTGGCGCGGGCGCCCCGCGGCAAGCACCGAACGACCCGAGGCAGCAGTCTCCACGCGCAAGAAAGAGGTGCGGATGAACAGGGACGAGATACTGAGCATTCTCGGCAAGCATGACGGCGATCGGGGCGGGCTCATTTCGATTCTCGAGGAGATTCAGGCCAAGTACCGTTACTTGCCCGCTGAGGCCATGCAGATGGTGGCCGAAGAGACCGGCCGGTCTCTGGTTGATGTCTACGGCGTGGCCACCTTCTACAAGTCGTTCAGCCTGAAACCCCGCGGCAAGCATCTCTGCTCGGTTTGCGTGGGCACGGCCTGTCACGTGCGGCAGGCGCCGATCGTTGCCGAGGAGTTCGAGCGGCAACTGGAAACCAAGGCCGGCGAGACTACTGCAGACAAGGAGTTCACCTTGGAGACGGTGAACTGTCTGGGGGCCTGTGCTCTGGGGCCGATCGTGGTGGTGGACGGCCACTACTTCTCCAACGTCAGCAAGGGGAGGGTGAACCAGATTGTCAGCAAGGCGCGCGCCGGCCTGGATAAGGTGGAAATCAAGGCGGACAAGCGCATTTTCCCTATTTCGGTGAGTTGCTCGCGGTGCAACCACAGCCTGATGGATCCGGATCACCTGATCGACGGCCTCCCGGGGGTGCGGGTTACGGTGTCTTTCGAGCGGAAACACGGCTGGCTGAGATTGTCTTGCCTATACGGGAGTCATTCCCTTGAATCCGAGTACGAGATCCCCATGGACCAAGTGCTGGACTTTTTCTGCCCGCACTGCCACGCGGAGCTGAAGGGGGCCTCGGACTGTCCCGAGTGCGGCGCGCCGATGGTCTCCCTCATTGTTCACGGTGGCGGCATCGTGCAGGTTTGCTCGCGCCGCGGGTGCAAGGGGCATATGTTGGATTTGGCCTGAGCAGCAGTCACACAACCGGCGGGGCGCAGGAGGTCCTTCTATAAAAGGTAGCAAGATGGCAAGATTGTCTTCCATAGATGAGCTAAGAGAACTGCGGAGCATGATCGCGGATGACCTTGATGAGAGCAAGCCTCGCATAGTTGTCTGCGCCGGGACGGCCTGTCAGGCCAGCGGCTCGAATGGGCTCCACCGGGTCGCCAAAAGATACATCATGGAAAGGCAACTGCTCGATAGGATAGCCCTGCGGATCACCGGATGCCACGGCTTCTGCGAGATGGGACCATTCATTCTTGCCGAACCGCAGAAGGCATTTTACGCACAGGTCAAACTCGATGACGTCCCCAGGATCATCGAGGCCGTGCTCGCGGGCGACTATGTTGAAGAGCTACTATACACGGACCCCGCTACGGGGGAGAGGTTCTATAGCTGCGACGATATCCCCTTCTTCAAGAACCAAGAGCGCGCCATTCTGGCCATGAATCAGAAGATAGATCCGATTCGGATCTATGAATACCTCGCAGAGGGAGGTTACGGGGCTCTTGATACGGTGCTGTCCAAAGGCAATGCCGAGTGGGTGGTCCAGGAGGTCAAGGCCTCGGGTCTGCGTGGTCGCGGAGGGGCCGGATTCCCCACCGGACTCAAATGGGGGCTTCTGGCCGAACAGCGCAACGGGCAGGGCAAGTTCCTGGTCTGCAACGCGGATGAGGGCGATCCGGGGGCGTACATGGACCGCAGCATCCTGGAAGGCAACCCCCATAGCATCATCGAGGGAATGATCATCGGGGCCTATGGGACCGGGGCGACGGACGGCGTGGTCTACGTGCGTAACGAGTATCCGTTGGCCATCAAGCACCTGATCATCGCCCTGCGCCAGTGTCATGACTTCGGTCTGTTGGGCCAGAACATTCTGGGAACGGGTTTTTCCTTTGACATCAAGTTGGTCCGCGGAGCCGGGGCCTTCGTCTGCGGCGAGGAAACCGCCCTGATCCGGTCCATCGAGGGCAAGATGGGCGAGCCGCGCCAGCGCCCGCCCTTCCCGGTGCAGAAGGGCATCGACGGTAAGCCCACGGCCATCAATAACGTGGAAACCTGGGCCAACATCCCACTTATCTTCCGCCTTGGTGCCGGGGAGTTTGCCAAGATTGGTACCAAGGGCAACTCGGGCGGCAAGATCTTCAGTCTGGTAGGCAAGATCAAGAATACCGGCCTGGTCGAGGTCCCTATGGGCATCACCATCGACCAGATCGTCTACGACATCGGCGGCGGCCCGCCGGGCAAAGCCAAGATCAAGGCGGTGCAAACCGGTGGCCCGTCCGGAGGCTGCATACCGGCCAGAAGGTTTGACCTGCCTATCGACTACGACAGCCTGGCCGAAGCAGGATCGATCATGGGCTCCGGCGGCATGATCGTCATGGATGAGAATACCTGCATGGTCGATGTGGCCAAGTATTTTATGAACTTCCTCAAGGACGAATCGTGCGGCAAGTGTTTCTCTTGCCGCAAAGGCACCCAGCGGATGTACGAGATTCTCGAAGACATCTCCAACGGGAAAGGCACGCTCGATCAGCTCGACCTGCTCGAGGAACTGGCCATGGTGGTCAAGGACACCACCATGTGCGGTCTGGGGCAGACGGCCTCGAATCCCGTGCTGAGCACGCTGCACTATTTCCGCGACGAGTACGAAGAGCACATCCGACATAAGAAGTGCCGGGCCTTCGTTTGCAAGGAGTTGGTGGGGGCCCCCTGTCAGGCCGCCTGCCCCCTGGATACCGAGGCGTGGCGTTACCTCGCCCACATAGCCCGCGGTAGATACGAAGAAGCCTACCAGGTAATTCGGGAAGCCAACCCCTTCCCCTCGGTTTGTGGCCGGGTTTGCTCCCATCCCTGCGAGAGTCGCTGCCGAAGTGGCACGGGAGGCAAGCAGCCGATCGCCATCCGGGCCCTGAAGCGGTTTGTGACCGATCGCGTGGAGCCCTCAGTTTACCAACCGAGAAGGGCGCCCAGCACGAATGGTAACGGCGCCAAAGTGGCCATCGTCGGCTCCGGCCCGGCTGGACTCACGGCCGCTCATTACCTCTCTCTTGCCGGATACAGGCCGACGGTCTTCGAGGCGGATGACCGGCCGGGGGGGATGTTGGTCAGTGGGATCCCCCCGTTCCGTCTGCCACGGAAAGTGCTGGGCCAAGAGATCGACACGCTTCTTGCCGACGGCGTTTCCCTCCGCTGCAACACGGCCCTCGGCCGGGACTTCACGGTGGACAGCCTCTTCGAGGACGGGTTCCAGGCCGTCTTTCTGGCCACCGGCGCCCATAAGAGTCGCCGGTTGGGGCTCAAAGGGGAAGACTGCGCGGGGGTGATTCCGGCCATGCGCTTCCTGAAGGCGTTTAACTTGCAAGGAGAGCAGTTGGCCCGGGGGCGTGTGGCTGTGATCGGCGGAGGCAACTCCGCTATTGATGCCGCCCGAGTGGCGGTTAGGCAGGACGGTGTAGAAAAGGTTACGGTCCTTTACCGGCGCACCCGCGAGGAGATGCCTGCTTTCGAGGAAGAAATCGAGGCGGCGCTGGAGGAAGGAATCGAGTTGCAGATCCTGGTCAGCCCGGTGGGCGTACGCACCGACGGCAAGGCTGTAAGCGGGGTAACGGTCATTCGCAACCGTTTGGGGGAGCGCGACCCCGACGGCCGGCGCAGGCCAGTACCCATCCCCGGCTCCGAGACGGACCTGTCCTTCGACACAGTAATCGTGGCCATTAGCGAAGAACCGGACGCCTCATCCATTGTGGGCGCGTCGTCGCGTCCCCTGGAAGCGGGGGCCAACGGCAGGCTGCGGTCGGCCCCGCTGACCCTGATGACCAGCCGACCGGGTGTCTTTGCGGGAGGTGACCTGGTCACCGGACCCAATACCGTAGTCGATGCTATCGCCGCCGGTAAGAAGGTGGCTCTGATGATCGGTCGTTGGCTGCGTGGGGAGGAGCTGGAACAGGCGGCCGTGGCCGCCCGGTTGCCGGACGTCTACGTGGAGCCCCTTTCGCTCAGCGAGGAGGAACTGGAAGAGGCCGACCGGCCCCAGGTGCCCGTGATCCCCAGCGCATCGCGCCGGCGGAGCTTTAGCGAAGTGGAGCTGTCGCTTTCCGTTGAAGATGCCACCAGGGAGGCCAGGCGATGCCTGAGGTGTGACCTGGAGTTCACTCAGCCCAAACAAGACGAGAAGGCGTGCCCGGCAACCGCGGGAGAGACGGCATGATAACCTTACAGATCAACGGCCTGGAAGTCTCGGTCGAGGAAGGCACCACGCTGCTGGAGGCCGCCCGCTTTCTGGGCTTTCCCATCCCCACGCTGTGTTACCTGGAGGGCCTCTCACCCTACGGAGCCTGCCGCTTGTGCGTGGTGGAGATCGGGGAGGGGCCCAAGGCCAAGCTGGTCAGCTCCTGCACCTATCCGGCCCAAGAGGGTCTGCGGGTGCGCACGGCGTCGGGGCGCGTCTTGCGGGCCCGCAAGATGATTCTGGAACTGCTGCTGGCCTCCTGCCCGCAATCCAAGACTATTCAGGATCTGGCCTCGGCCCATGACGTGCGCCAGCAGCGGTTCCGACAGGAACACGACGACTGCATTCTTTGCGGGCTGTGCGTGCGGATGTGCGAGGAACAAATGATGGCCAAGGCCATCGGCTTCCGCGGACGGGGCCAGAACCGCAGCATCGGCACGCCGTTTGACATCAAATCGGAAGTGTGCCGACTTTGTGGCGGCTGCATGTACGTTTGCCCCGCCTGCCAACTCCGCTGTACCTACAACGAACCGGAGAAGGCTATCTGCGGAGGCTGTGCCAATCTGAGCCCACCCTGCGTGGAGAAAGAACGGTTCGACGACATGATGTGCTATATGAGCCCTTGTGTGGCCTGTGAAATAGAAAAGGACTAACCAACGGAGGAACAGACTCGATGTCTCTGTCATACTCAAGAGTAAACTCCTCGGCCGCTACGCTGACCAAGAATAGGACCGAGGACTCCATCACGCCCGCATCAGGCATGTGCGTGACCTGTGTGGACGGCTGTATTGGCATGTGCGAAATCGGCAAGTCCGCCTACCGGGGACATGAGGTCATCTACCCGCAACCCTTCGGGGTAATTACTACGGCCTCAGAGAAGACCTACCCGGTCGATTACTCGCACTTCAACATCATGGGAACGGCCGTGGGGGCATATGGCATCGAAGCCGACAGCGACAAGGCCATCTTCCCGGCGGTCAACCTGGAAGTCCGCTTCGGCCACGACAAGGGCATCAAGTTCCGTTATCCGTGGATCATCCCCGGAATCGGCTCGACCAATATAGCCACCAACAATTGGGAAGGATTGGCTATCGGGTCGGCCCTGGCCGGCACCGGCCTGACCATCGGCGAAAACGTGGTCGGCATGGATGCCGAATCCACCATTAAGGACGGCCGAGTGGTCGACACCGTGGACCTGAAGCGCCGGGTCGGCCTGTTCAAGGAACACCAGCGCGACGGCTACGGGGCCATCGTCTGCCAAGCCAACATCGAGGATACCCGCCTGGGCGTGCAAGAGTACGCCATCGATAAGCTGGGGGTGGAGTGTGTCGAGCTCAAGTGGG
>Ga0315550_1000763_pt1 | contig 20087 bp, 15 predicted proteins | sample SalMarSW160190MG_2_FD_203100 | JGI IMG/M metagenome (GOLD analysis project Ga0315550, IMG submission 203100) | Salt marsh sediment microbial communities from the Plum Island Ecosystem LTER, Massachusetts, United States - Salt Marsh Sediment SW1601-90 ... | reverse complement strand
GGCTACTTCCTCACAGTACATGACGGGGGTTGCGTCTCCGCGAAACTGAGGACTTTGTCCTGCAACTTGACTGATCATCCAGACCTCGGGCATGCAGCTTGGCTTTGAGACGATTTCGGAGCCCTCTTTCCCCGGCGTGAAATACCGGAAGAAATGTTCATCAAAAGCTGACGGCGGGGAAAAAGAGGTACTTTCTCATTGAGCAGTGCGGACGTCACCGACAACTCCTCGCCGCGGGGTTCTCGGTAGCGGAAAGATTACCGATCCAAACACGCATTCCTGCAACTGATAAGCGATTTGCAGTGTACCGCCGGTACTCCGCAAAAATCAAAATGCCGCTATTGATGACAGTTTCTCCCTGATAGTGCGACAAGAAGTCGCATGAGTAATTGTTTCAATAACGGAGCATCGTTATGATGAAACCCTCTGTTCCGTCAGAGGTAGCCTACTATCCTGAATAAAGTGCGGATAGGAAAAGGGCAACCTGACCTGAAAAGGTCTAATCAAAGCCGTGAGGCAATGATATATCTGCCAGCATCGAGGCGGATAAGGTGCCGGGCTTAATGGTATGACCAACGTATGTGAACTGCTGGTAAACTTCGACAAGAAAGACAAGCCAAAGATGCTGGCAGGCTTGAACCAAAAAGGTGAATAGCCGGTTAATCCTCTTATCAGTGGGATTACACGGACATAAGGGCTATCGGAGGAAAGGCAGGGTCCAACCCATTAGTGTTACTTATGCGGAACTTGGTAAACCCATATCCTCTCCCGTAAGGGTAAGCGAGCCGTAAGGCAAGCCGATAAGGGTGTGGGCAGAGGAGTGTGGAGAAAGCGAACGCCGGTCTGTAATGGATCGGATAGGGATTGAGAGAAATCAATATCATCCCATGCGAAAGCAGGCAGACTTCCACATGGTCTTTCTTTACAAGAGAGTTTACAGAACTTTTGAAGGAGGGAAAGCAAATGAATACAGTTAATGTATGTGCATCCTCCTACGGAACTGTGCAGTGGGCCGATATAGATTGGTCGCGATGCATCAGGAACGTAAGAAAGCTGCAAATGCGTATTGTAAAGGCTACACAGGTGGGCAGGTGGAACAAGGTGAAAGCCTTGCAAAGGCTGCTGACCAGCTCGTTTTCCGGCAGGGCATTAGCCGTAAAACGCGTTACTGAAAATGAGGGCAGGAAGACATCGGGAGTTGACGGGCAGCTATGGTCATCCCCCGAAGCCAAATCTCGGGCAGTGCGAAACCTTAAGGGGCACGGTTACAAACCGCTCCCGTTAAGGAGAGTCTACATTCCCAAAAGCAGCGGCAAGAAGCTGCGTCCGTTGGGAATTCCGGTGATGAAAGACAGAGCTACGCAGGCAGTGCATTTGCTGGCCCTTGAACCCATCTCGGAAACCACTGCGGATTGGCACTCTTATGGCTTCAGACCGGAAAGAGCCACACAGGATGCGATCGGACAATGTTTTACAACTTTGTCACGAAAGACATCCGCAGAGTGGATACTCGAAGGCGACATAAGAGGCTGCTTTGACAATATCAACCATGAATGGCTTATCAATAATATCCCTATGGATAAAAAGATACTCTACAAATGGTTAAAGGCAGGCTATATTCACAAAAGGATTCTTTACCCGACAGAAGCCGGTACTCCGCAGGGCGGAATTTGCTCGCCAACGTTGGCCAATATGACACTTGATGGACTGGAGGCAGAACTGAAAAAGTTTCGCTGGCAGGACAAGGTGCATATGGTGAGGTATGCGGATGACTTTATCATTACAGGAAACTCTCAGGAGTTACTAGAAAATGAAGTCAAACCCTTAGTTGAGAAGTTTCTCTCAATGAGGGGGCTGGAACTCTCTCCGGAGAAGACCAGCATAACGCATATTGATGAGGGGTTCGATTTTCTTGGTGTAAACATTCGCAAATACAGCGGCAAGCTGCTTATCAAGCCGTCCAAGAAAAACGTGAAAGCCTGTCTGGATAAAGTCAGGAAGATCATAAAGGATAACAAAGTTGCGAAGCAGGTCAATTTGATAATGATCCTTAACCCGGTTATTAAGGGATGGGGAAATTATCATAAATCTGTGGTCGCAAAAGAAACCTTTGTGCGTGTAGACCATGAGATTTGGAAATCCCTATGGCGATGGGCTAAGCGCAGACACCCTAACAAGAATGCTGCTTGGATTAGAAAAAAGTACTTTATTCGGGTAGCATACAGAAATTGGGTATTTGCAGCCGAGGTCAAGGGAAAGCATTATCCTGATGGGAAACCGTTAGTGGTAAGACTTTTTCAGACATCTGATATACCGATTCAACGGCATATCAAGATCAAAGGCGAGGCAAATCCTTTTGATCCACGGTTTGAAACCTACTTTGAAGATAGAATGATATCAAAGATGAGGACAAATCTGAATGGGAGCAAAAGGCTGCTTGGCTTATGGTTAAGTCAGAATGGTAATTGTCCTGTCTGCGGCCAGAAAATTACGGATACCATGCAGTGGCGTATTCATCACGGTACTCGTAAAGTTGAAGGCGGCAGCGACAATCTATCGAATCTGAGCTTAATGCATGACGATTGTCATAGAAGACTTCATGCCAGTGATTTGGATGTTGTGGAACCGGCTGCTAAAAGTGGCTTACGAAAGGCTTGAGCCGTGTGTCGGGAAACTGACACGCACGGTTCTTATGGGGCTGGGGTTCAGTAATGGACCCCGGCTACCAAACAAGATGCCAGGTTGAAATTCCTTCACCGACTTAGCCGTACCTCTTGCACAAACTTCTAACTGGCGAGTTCCGCAAGAATAAGAGAAAATGCCTTCGACGGTAACGTGTAGGACTCAACGGAGGTCACATCGCGAGAATCAGAGGTGTAGGGAAAGGACAGCACATAAGAACCCGCCCAAATGGAATGACGGCGGATCATAAACGTTACTTCCTGACAATAACATCGGCCAGCGGCAAGTACATCCCGAAGTATGGCTCAGCCTCTGAATTACCGCAACAGACAAGTATGTCAGAATAGAACTGCATAAACCTCCGGAAGTCATCCCGACAAACCTATCGAATTACTTTTGAGTATCGCAGCCGGATTCATGGCTAAAAAAAGAAAATTTACTACCAGTGAGAGGCTAAGATTAGTCGCGTGTCTTGGAGAGATGATGCAGTTAAACGCAGTCAATGATTAGTAGACCTTATCAATCCATAAATATAATTAATTTGCTTTTTTGGAATATTTCTGGCTTACTTGTTTTCGTAGCCATCGAAAAGGTAACGTCCGGGTAACCGGGCCGCACAAAGCTACCTATCCCAAGTCGGGAAAGAGGGGCTGTCGAAGTGGCAAACGGGTGATCGTTAAAAAAGCCCGCCTTTTCGAAGGCGGGCTTTTTTAATTTAAGGGGAAGGAGGGTCTCAATGTCTCTACATTGTGGCCGTATCATTGCCGTAAGGAAGAAGAGTATGAAGCCGGGATACTCGTACATCAAAAAACCCGAAGTCCCCCGGATAGCCTTTCTTTTATGTCTGTTTTTTTTATTTTTATTTGCAGGCTCAGCTTTCCCAGATACGATTAACTACGTTTACGATAACCTTGGGCGTCTCGTAGAGACGGTGTCATCAAATGGCGCCAAGATCATCTACAGCTATGACAAGGCCGGCCATGTCATATTTGTCACCCGCACAAGCGAAAGCCAACAACCTCCGATGCTCACGGAAATAACTCCTCAGAACGTTTTCATTGGGGGCGAGGCCTCTATTACTATCGCTGGTAGCAACCTGCTGACAACTAACAGCGTTAAGACAGATAACCCGGGAATCAAGATCGTCAATTACTCGGCAAGCAATAATTCGATTGCCATCGACGCCAAAATCAGTAAGACCTCTGCGACTGGCACAGTCACCTTTACAGTGGATACCACTTCCGGATCGGCCAACATAGCTCTAAATCTGATCAGTCTCACCTTAACCCCCGCTCAGATTGCACTTGCCCCTGGGACTTCAGGAAGCATCACAGTCCGCATAGACGGACTCAAGAGCGATTATAATCTGGTCTTGACAGACCAAGACCCTGATATAGCGTCCGCTCCTCAGTCCCTGACAGTCCCGGCCGATAGCAGTGTGACGTTCAGCATAAACGCCCTGTCTCTCGGCAACTGCATCGTTACCGCCGGGAACTCTGCAGTTTCGGTATTTGTGTCAGACCCATTTACCGGCGCCGGAACGGCAGGCAGCAAACCGGTCAGCGTATTCATAAATGATCTGTACCAGCATGCGAGCGTTGCTTCCAGGCCGGTAAGTGTGGGCAATTTATTTGGAAACGGGATGATTGCATCTCCTCTTGTGAGCGTTAGAAATGCGCAACCCTGACAGTGAGATGAGAGCATCGAGAAAAATGCATATTACACGAATAAACGGAGGGAACATGAAAAGGATCACTCAACTCTTGGCCGTACTGGTTTCTTTGCTGATTTGGACTCCGGTCTTCGCGTTCACAAGCGGCAGCACGGGAGCGGACGGGGCCTTCAGTCCAACGTCGAATACCCAGCTTCAGCTGCCGCCGGACGGGGTGTTCAATTTAACCACGGTTGATATTCCAATCGGGGTGACGGTCACGTTCATTAAGAATGCGGCCAATACCTCGGTGTATATCCTCGCCACCGGAGACGTAAACATTGAGGGAACGATAAGTGTGAACGGCGGTGATGCCGTCGCAATCAGTCCTGGACAAGGAGGGCCGGGCGGCTTTGACGGAGGTATTGGTGGCGGTGACGGGAAAGGCGGCAACGGACTTGGTCCGGGTGGGGGCGCAATAAGCACGTCATCGAATTCTGCATATCAGATGGGAGGCGGAGGCGGATATGGGGCGCCTGGTTATACCAACCAAGGCGGCGGTTCGGGTGGAGCTACATATGGAAACAGTCGCTTGATCCCATTGATAGGGGGCTCGGGTGGTGCAGGTGGTAATCAGGGCAGCGATCCGTACAGCGGGAACAGTACCGTCTATAAGGGCCAAGGTGGTGGTGGCGGCGGTGGCGGCATATTAATAGCTTCCTCGGGAACCATCAATGTAGATGGCAGCATTCTGGCAAATGGGGGTAAAGGATACCCCACCACGTATGAAACTTCCGGGGGAGGGGGAGGCAGTGGCGGGGGGATTAAGTTAATGGCCAATACAATATCGGGAAATGGGACCATATCCGCTAAAGGAGGCAGCGGGCAGAGTTATAACGGACATTATTCAAATAATGGCGGCAGCGGCCGCATCCGGCTGGAGGCAAACAACATTGCAAGGACTGCCGGTTCTTCCCCGATTTATACCTTCAGCACCCCAGGGCCTGTCTTTACGGCAAACATCCCGTCCATCCAGATAACCTCAGTCGGCGGCACCCCGGTCCCTCAAAATCCGACAGGCTCTTACGGAACACCTGATGTGACTTTGCCGGCAGGGACGACGAATCCGGTAGAGGTGGGTATCTCTGCGTCCAACATCCCCGTAGGCACAGTCATAACGGTTTCCGTGGTGCCCCAGTCGGGTGTGGCTTCCAGTTCCGCAAGCACCGCCCTCAGCGGGACACAGCAGTCCTCGACTGCGACAGCCGGCGTGACTCTCTCTTCGACCCAGACATGTGTACTTATGGCCGAGACAACATTCAATATCCAAACTGCCATGCACTATAACGGGGAGAGAATTGTGAAGGCCAGCGTGGCTGCGTCTATGGGTGGCAGATCGAAAGTGACCTATATAACCGCTTCGGGCAAGAAGGTGCCTGAAGAACAGCTCCTTGCGAGCCTCATGAAGTAGGGGAAGAGGGGATTTGGAGGCGATATGAAACGAATAAGGCTATATCTGACAGTTGCCCTTTGCATGCTTGGCGTGATTTTGATCGGCAATGCCGCCTGTGCGGCTGGGAATTCAACATCTTCAACATCTGGAATTGCAGTCGGCAAAGGGCCAAGCGATATAGCCATAAACCCCTACACCAATATCGCCGTGGTGACCTCAAAAGACGGCGTGTCTATTGTGGATCTCGCCACAGAGGACGTCATAGCGGATGTGCCAGTTTCAAACCCCGAAGGCGTGGCTATCGACACAGGCCTGAACGTGGCTCTTGTCACCAGCAGCCCGGATAATTCGGTGTCGATCATAGACCTCGGCTCATTGATGGTGATCAGTAAGACCACCCTTGGCCAGGAGATCGAAGGAATAGCCGTAAACTCCTCAACTCATACCGCAGTCATTCTGTCAAACGGGTCGGCAACAGGCGGCAATTCGGCGATAATATGGGACATTCAGTCCTGTACGACAATAGCCTCCGTGCCTCTGCAGAGCGCCTCCAGGGCGGTTGCGGTCGATCCTGGACCGGACCTCGCGGTCATTGCCGGTGAAAAGAATATCACCGTGGTGGACCTTACGACGGACCAGGTGGTGCAGCAGCTCACTTCGGGCGTAAACCAGACCGCAATCTCGATCAATCCAGAAACGCATCTTGCTGCCATTGCCCAGGAGGGAAGCGATTCGCTTGCCGTACTGAACCTTCTTGACTGGAGCCTGGTTACGGTCCCTGTAAGCAAACACCCCCAGTATGTCGCGGTGAACCGGCTGGACAACTGTGCGCTCGTCATCAGCATTCCGAACGAATCCGCCTCGGGCAAAAACGGCGGCCCCGTGCTTCAGCTCGTAGACCTGAATACCGATTCCATAACTGAGAGTTATTCCATCAACCGGCTGCCGGAAGGCGTCGCCGTTGACAACTTCACCAACGTTGCCGGAGTGATAGACAACGATACGGACAGTCTTAACCTCATCGTGCTTCCAAACCCGGTCCCTTTGGTCACTTCCATATCGCCTTCCACGCTCACAAGGGGGAGCAGTAAGCAGACCATAGCCATTTCCGGGTCGGATTTCATACAGACTTCAACCGCTGTCATCAAGGCCGCATCATCATCCTATGCTGTCACGCCGGTCTTTACGGACAACCATGACATCCAGCTTTCGGTCTCCGACGCCCTGCTTGCAGACACCGGCGACTGGCAGGTGGTTGTCACAAACCCATCCCCTGACGGGGGCTCCTCAACACCGGCAGGTCTAAGCGTGGTAAATCCCTTGCCGATGATATCGGTCCTCTCCCCATCGACGGCCAGTGCGGGAACCCCGTCGCTTCAGCTGGACATATACGGAAGCGGCTTTTTCAACGACACAACTTTTTATGTGAACGATGAACAAAGGGGATTTACCCTTGATTTGCAGCAGCAGGCATCTTTGAACCTCTCTGCGTCGGACATGGCATACGGGAGGTATCTGGACATCAAGGCTTATAACACCACACCAGGCGGAGGATATTCGCAGACGGCAACTTTTACCGTCCTCAATCCTGTGCCTGTATTGAACGGCCTTTCCCCGGATGAGACCCTGATAAACACGCCTCTTACTCTGAACATCAGCGGCACAGGGTTCGTGACTACGTCAAGCGTCCAGTTCAACGGTCAGTCCATGCCGTTTTCCTACGAAGGGTGGACCGGCCTTCAGGTGAGCATACCGGCGGACATGATATCCAGCGCCGGATATTACCCGGTGGAAGTTGTCAACCCCGCCCCCGGAGGAGGCACCTCGAATCTGTTAAATCTGACGGTTGACAATCCGCTGCCTGTGCTGAATGCCATAGACCCCAATATTATCTTACCGGATACCCAAGCGACCATACATCTGAACGGAAGCGGTTTCATACCCGGTTCCGGCGTTTCAGTGGACGGCAGCGCCGTAACAACGACATTCATCGATTCAAACGATCTGAGCATAGTCATCCCGGCGTCTTTAGCCACCGAGGGAGGCCATAGCATAACAGTAACCAATCTGCCCCCCGGAGGAGGGGTCTCCGATTCGTCCATATTGACGGTGGAAAGTCCTCCTCCCGATCCATCAACGGTTGCGCCGCCTCTCGATCCTACAGGTGCCACGTCCATGCTGGCGGCAACACAATTCCTTTATACCGGCAACAACCCGATTCAAAGAGGGGTTGCCCCCGGAACCATTACAGTCAAGCGCGCTGCCGTCATCAGGGGGAAAGTATTCGCCGCAGACGGAAGTCCATTGCCGGACGTGTCCATAACAATTCTGGGGCATCCCGAATTCGGAAGCACCCTGAGCCGCACAGACGGCGCATTTGATATGGCGGTAAACGGCGGAGGTGTGCTCACGGTAAACTACACACGACCAGGGTATCTGCCTGTCCAGCGGCAGGTAAACGTGCCTTGGCAGGACTATGCGGAGGTTCCCGACGTGGTCATGATCCAGCCTGATTCAGCGGCAAACCCGATAGATCTTACATCCACAGCGCCCATACAGGTGGCCAGGGGCAATCCCGTGACGGACGCCCGCGGTACTCGTCAGGCCACGTTGTTTTTCAATCAGGGCACTACCGCCACAATGATCATGCCTGACGGATCTACCCAGCCAATTTCACACCTGACTGTCCGGCCAACGGAATTTACCGTGGGCGACAGCGGGGAGAAAGCTATGCCCGGCCTTCTTCCGCCGAACGTGGGATATACCTATGCAATTCAGTTCGTGACGGACGAGGAACTGGCTGCCGGGGCGAAAACTATTGTGTTCAGCCAGCCTGTAATAAGCTATACGGAGAACTTCCTCAACATGTATGTGGGACAGTTCGTTCCCGTGGCGTCCTATGACTCTGATCGGGGCGAATGGATACCCTCGGACAACGGGCGCGTCATTGAGATATCAAGCATTGCAAATGGTATCGCAAGTATCGATGTGGACGGAAACGGTTCACCAGCCACTCCTGTCGAGTTGGCGGACCTGGGTGTTACTACAGCCGAGCTTCAGCAGCTTGCCGCAATGTACCAGCCGGGGCAGACCCTCTGGAGAGTGCCTGTCCCGCATTTCAGCAGAGCATATGATATCAACTGGAATTATGTTTGTGACACGTCGAAAGCAGACTGCACTCCCCCGAACATATGGGATGTACACTATACTTTGAAGATTGTTGATAATTCGAATCAAATCTGTCCCGCGTGCGTAATAGAGGCTCAGAACCAGACCCTCGGTGAGGCCATTGACATCACCGGTACGCCGCTTTCCCTGAATTACCGAAGCAGTGTTCAGTCCGGCCGGATTGATGATTATAAGCTGACTGTTCCCGTGACCGGCGCGACAGTGCCAAAAGGTCTTCTTTCTATGAATCTGGAGATAAACATCGGAGGGCAAGCTATCCAGACATCACTTGCCCCCTCAGCTAACGAAACGTACTCCTTTGACTGGAATGGCGTTGACGCCTATGGTCGCCCGTTGCAGGGAAGCTACCCGGTTACGATGTCGACATGTTACGTTTATCCGGGGATATATGTTCAAGGAGCAAGTGCGCTATCCAATTACGACTTCATATTCGGCCATTGGTCGTATTACGGGTATCCCGCAAGCGGCGATCCCTCCAGCGGGACATTTTCCATTTGTCAAAATGTCCAGTATACGACAAGCAATCCCTTCACAATGGGCCATTGGAACGCGCAGGGTCTGGGGCTTGGAGGCTGGACGCTGAGCATACAGCACGCATACGATCCCGTGGGTCGTGTCCTCTATCTCGGAAACGGAAGCAGGCGGAGTGTTACGTCACTAAACAACATAATCTCTACTGTGGTCGGGGAACAGTCAAGCAGCCTGAATAACCCTTCAGGTGTGGCCGCGGATGCAGGAGGAAATATATACATAGCTGACACCTCGAACAACATGATAAAAAAGATTGACGCAAACGGCAATGTCGCAACCATCGCGGGCACCGGAAGCAAGGGCTTCGGGGGCGACGGCGGCCTCGCTGTAAACGCAAGCCTTAACAACCCTTCGGGGGTCGCAGCAGACAGCGCGGGAAATATCTATATTGCTGACACGGGCAATAACCGCATACGGAAGATCGATGCAAATGGAGTCATAATCACGGTCGCCGGTAACGGTCAGGCGGGTTATAGCGGCGACGGCGGTCCTGCAACGGTGGCTGCTCTTTACAGGCCGATGGCAGTGGCGGTGGATTTTGCCGGGAACATCTATATTGCTGATTCTTCCAATAACAGGGTAAGAATGATAGATCCGGGCGGCAATATCTCAACAGCAGCCGGAAATGGACAGCCGACCTATGGAGGTGACGGCCTTCCTGCCAGGCAAGCGGCCCTTAACATGCCTACCGGAGTGGCGGTCGATAGGTTCGGGAACATCTATATAGCCGATCAGGGTAATAACAGGGCAAGAGAGGTCAATAGGAGCGGGATAATTTCCACTATTGCCGGCAATGGAGAGTCATGCGATATGACAAATTGTCCCACGGAGGATGGTGTCCCGGCTGTACAGACGTCTCTCGATGCTCCCACGGCTGTTGCGGTAGATGCGGACGGAAACGTATTCATTGCCGACATGTACCATAGCCGTGTAAGAATGGTGAACTCCACAGGCACAATCACAACAGCGGCTGGAAACGGTGTGCCTTCCTATAGCGGAGACGGCGGCCCAGCTGCTGCTGCGTCGATTTATTTCCCCAGGGGTGTTGCCGCTGATCCGGCAGGGAACATCTATATCGCGGATACAGGTAATAACCGGATAAGGGAGATAGCAGCTGTTCTTCCGGGAGTTTCCATTGGGGACATCAGTATTCCATCCAGTGACGGCAAGGAACTTTATGTTTTTGACGCTTCCGGCAGGCACTTGAGCACCGCAAACGCGCTCACGGGGGCCGTTATCTACAGCTTCAGCTATGACTCGTCGGGATATCTTGCAAATGTTACGGACGGAGACGGAAACGTGACAACTATAGACAGAGACGGTTCTGGTAATATTACATCGATAACATCGCCCGGCGGACAGAAGACGACATTTAGATTAGATTCGAACGGCTACGTCTCGGACATTACGGACCCTGCCGGGAACGTTACCAAGATGAGTTATACAACGGGAGGACTTCTAACTTCCTTTACGGACCCCAAGGGCAACATCCACAGCTATACCTATGACGACAAGGGTCGCCTCGTAACGGACCGGAACCCCTCCGGAGGGAAGCAACCTCTTTCGAGGACTGAAACAGGAGACGGTTACACCGTCTCGCTAACAAGTGCCATGGGGCTTACGAGTACATACAAGGTGGAGACGTCTCCAGCGGGAAGCGAGATCAGGACAAATGTGAACCCACAGGGCGGCACTGACGTGACGGTGACGAATCCCGATGGCACCAGCACTGAGACAGCTCCGGATGGTACTGTCACAGAAATTACCAAGAGCCCTGACCCCCGCTTTGGCATGTTCGCTCCTGTAACTGGCAGTAAAACCATCACTACTCCAAGCGGGCTTAAGTACAGCGATGCCGATACCCGGACAGCCGATCTTTCGGACCCCGCTGATCCCTTCAGTTTCAAGACCCTGACAGATTCCTACAACATAAACGGCAGGATTTACACCAGCACGTATGACGCTGCCTCGAAGACCCTGACTGAAACGACCCCGATGGGCCGGAAGAGCATCACTACGCTGAACAGCCAGGGCAAAGTGGTTTCAAGCCAGGTGTCGGGGCTTTATCCTGTGAACTTCGGTTATGATTCCCAGGGGCACATGAATGAGATCACCCAGGGCACCGGCGCCGACGCCCGTGTTTACAGCTATACCTACGACTCACAGAACTACCTGGCCGGCATTACCAATTCGCTATCGGAGATCACAGGTTATGTCTATGACAAAGCGGGGAGGGTGACACAGGAGGTATTGCCCGATGGCCGGGTGATCAACTACAGCTACGACTCAAACGGCAATATGACTTCGATAACCCCTCCCGGAAAGCCGGCGCACGACTTCAACTATACATCCTTAGACCTCACTAAGGACTACATTCCGCCGTCTATCGGAACAGCAGATACAAACACCTTGTACTCTTACGATCTCGACAGAAACCTTGTAGAGGTAGACCGGCCCGCCGGCTCAGGAACGCCTGCGAGGGACCTGACCGAAAACACGTCGTTTACCTATGACGGCTCACTGATCACCTCCATCACCTGGTCCGGAGCAATCAACGGCTCCGTAGGTTTTACCTACAACAACGACTTCCACATTTCCTCTGAATCTGTCATTCCGGCTGGTCCGGAATCCTTCTTGCCGTCTACAATTAATTTCAGTTACGACAAGGATGCTCTGCTGGTATCGTCGCAATCTTCGGGTGGGAATCCGGGCTCAGATAACTTCATCATAGACCGAGACTCCGGGAACGGTTTTGTTACGGGCACTACCCTTGGCGATGTGACTGATGCTTGGACTTTTGACGGCTTCGGGGAGACTGCAACCTACAGGGCTTCCTATAACGGATCACCTCTTATGAGTATTCAATACGTTCATGACAAACTGGGCAGGATCGCTCAGAAGACAGAGTCGGTAAACGGAGTGACCGATACCTACACATATACATATGACCAGGCTGGGCGACTTACGGATGTTCAGAAAGACCTTACGCCGGTAAGTCATTACGTGTATGACCTCAACGGAAACCGTTTGTCTTATACAAGCGGTGCAACTACGCTTACCGGGACATATGATGCTCAGGACCGCTTGATTACGTATGGCAATTACTCCTATAACTATACCGACAATGGCGATCTTGAGAGCAAGAGGGGTCCTGATGGCACGACCTCTTATGTCTATGATGATTTTGGCAACTTGGTGTCTGTGACAAAGCCTGACGGTGCGGAGATCGATTATATCATCGACGGGCAGAACAGGAGAGTCGGAAAAGAAATAAACGGAACCCTTGTGCAGGGCTTCCTTTATAAAGACCAGTTGAAGCCAGTCGCAGAGCTTGACGGAAATGGTAATATAGTGGCAAGGTTTGTTTACGGCACGAAGGACAATGTGCCTGATTATATGATTAAGAACGGCGAGACATACAGGATCATATCGGACAACCTTGGGAGTCCGAGGATGGTGGTGGACGTTGCTACGGGACAGATTGTTCAGCAGATGAATTACGATGAATTCGGGAATATGACAGAGGACACGAATCCGGGCTTTCAGCCTTTTGGATATGCAGGTGGTTTGTATGATAAAAATACAGGGCTTGTGAGGTTCGGGGCGAGGGATTATGACCCGCTGACTGGAAAGTGGACCGCAAAGGACCCGATTCGCTTCAAGGGCGGAGATACGAATCTGTTCGGGTATGTCGGAAATAATCCGATCAATGAATTTGATCCAGGAGGATTAATGGAATTACCGCCACCGTTCAGTCCACCAAGCAGTTTGCCATGCGGGCAAACTGCAGATAACTGGTGTGGTCAAGAATATGGAAGAAAAATTAAGGAATGCTCATTGAACCCTCAACCTGGAAACTGTTTGGACGAGGCACATAAATGGTTTATCGATTGCCAGTCGTGGGCCAATGGCATCATTTATAGAGAATATAAATGTCCACCGCATGACTGCAATAAGAAATAGCGGAGAATGAAGAATGCTAAATAATCGAGAAAGAATATTAATTGATATATTTTCAGCTGAGATATTCGCATATGCAGCTTTGTTTCTAATAAACCCCTTTAAAGGAATGTACAATCTAGTTGTTCCGGTATATTTTTTTAAGAAAACGTCTTTTTTAGAAATGGCGGTCTGGATTTTATTGGAAAACATACCTTTTTATATATTAAATTGTTTGTTAACATTCTTCTTGACGTTAAGATATTTTAGAGCAGATAGTCAGTTACTAGTTTTGGCTTATATCTTCTTCATCATTCTATTTAATGGTTTCTTCCTTGTGGAGACTTATTGGAATAGCAATGTTCCTAGCTTAGAAATCGCTGGTTTGATGGGCGAGATTCTGTCCATTCTGATTGCCTCTTTTTTTGCCTATGCAGGTTGGAAGTTATCGTATGCCATATTGAAAAGAAGGGAGGCGGTGTAGTGGGTCAGCCCTTGACATTTGACAGGGTTCGCTCGATCCGTTCAATCTCCTTTCTTAAGCCCCGATTCTCTTCCATCGCCGGTTCAAGACGTCTGCATATCTTTGCCACAGCCGAATAGCTCAGCCCTCCGAACCTCTCTCCGATCTCTTGATTGGTCACTCCCGTATGTTTCTTTATCAGATAGATCGCCGATTTCTTCGCTTCCGGAAGTCTCCCCTCCAATATGTCTTCGGTCGATACCTTGTATGCCCCGGCAGAGCATTTAAGGATGTCTTCCATATCGTAAGATGTCCGGAGCGCCCTCCGGTGAGATACTTCTCCTTTGCTTAAGTACTCCTCCTTGATCCTCTTAAGGGTCTCCTTGATAAACCGCTCTCCCCCAAGGATCATTCCCCCATAGACATTCTCCAGGGGACTCTCAATATCAGCCCCGATTCCGGCTTCCACGTAATTTCGGTATTTCTTACGCGCCTCTTTCCTTTCCGCAGCCGTCATCCCAAGGTGATACCACCGGTTAAGGCTGAACCCACCCACCGGGGGAAAATGGACCCACTTGCCGGTTTTTTCATGAATTAGGAGACACCGGAAAACGGCCCCACCCTGACATTTCCGGTAACTTTTCCCTGCTTGATCGAAATCCCTTCTTACCCTTTTTCGTAATCATAGATGAAGATTGCAAAGATGGACGCGTCAGGGTGTTGGGGATTATCTTCTTTCGGCAACGATGCGAAGGAAGGAAGTGATGGGAATGCCCTGCAAGAGAGGGAAACGGCCGTGTCGAATATGCGGGAGGTGGTATATGCCGGACCCGCGATCACGAGCACATCAGAAGACCTGCGGGCGAGCGGAATGCCGGAGGGAGTGGCACCGGAAGAAGTGCGCGGAATGGAACGGGAGACATAGGGCGCATTTCAAGGCGATCTATCTGGGGAAGAAGCTGGGAAAGTGCCGGGACGAGGCGCCGCCACTGGTTACAGAACTGGCACCGCCAAGCCGGATCGAGCTACAACTACCCCGGAGAGAAGTTCAAGAGGTGACAGGGGCTAAACTCCTTGTCATCATTGAATATTTCGTCCAACTACTCTTAAAGCGCGTCCAAGAGGGGAAACGATCGGAAGTCCTTGAAAATAAAGCGAGAAATGGCCAAGTACTCACAGGAGGTTTTCAAGAAGGGATGGATAAAGGGGAGCGGATCGGGATAGGCTCTCCGTATGTACGACGAGAGTGAAATAGAGGATCTCGCAGTATCTGATATAGGGGAAGAATACGGGATATTCCGTATAGTGCGTCCGGCGGCGGACCTGGCGATGGTGAAATCGATTCAGAGATACGGGCAGATGTCACCGGTGGTCTGTGTAAAGAGCGGCGAGGGGTATGAGCTTATAGACGGGTTCAAACGGCTGAGGGCCTGCCGAAAATTGAACAAGCCGGCTTTGAAGGCGAAAACGGTGGATTTTAGCGGGCGGGCCTGCAAGGCGGCGATCATACAGCTCAATCGCGGTGGCGGCTCGATAACGGAAATGGAAGAGGCGCTGGTGCTGCGGTCGCTTCACCGTGAAGACAAGCTGCCGCAGATAGAGATCGCGGCACTGGTCGGCAGACATAAAAGCTGGGTAAGCCGGAGGTTATCGTTAATCGAAAGATTGAGCGAGGAGATCCAGGAGGATCTCAGACTGGGGCTTCTTTCGGTAAGCATAGGCAGGGAATTGGCAAAGTTGCCACGTGGCAACCAAAAGACTGTTGAAGAGGCCACCTTGAAGCATGGGTTCTCAGTAAGAGAGATGGAAAGGCTGATCTCGTATCTGTTGTCCCGGCCGCAACGGGAGTATAAGACGATACTATGGGCGCCGTGGGAGATCATTGATCGCAGGCAGCCCAGGCCGACGGGGATCGAGGCCAAACTCATATCGTTTGAGCATGCATGCAGCTGTCTTCTGAAGGAAATCTCCAAGAGCAAAATGGAAGGCGGACTCTACGGGCGTGTCGACAGGGCCGCCTGCGCAGCGGAAGAAGTGGCTGCATCACTTAGGGCCTTGTACTCTGATCAGGCGGTAATATGAAGTTCATTCGCGACCGTCAGGAACTTGAGCATATGATCATCACCATGCATAACGAAGGCTGGTCGATCCGTGAGCTGAGGAGACAGTTTCAGCTGGGGCGCAATACCATAAGGAAGATACTCCGAAAGCATAAGCGCCAACGTGACGAGGGCCATGAGGTGATCGGGAAGAAACTGAAACGCATCAGCAAGCTCGACGCCTTCAAGGACGAGATAGAGAAGATACTCGATAAGTATCCTGGCATCACGGGCGTGCGTATGCACGAGAAGTTGACTGATGCGGGCTATGCAGGCGGCATCAGCATACTGAGGGAAAGACTCAAGGAGCTGCGTAAACCCGACAAAGAGCCTGTCATCCGCTTTGAAACTGAACCGGGCCGGCAGGGTCAGATGGATTGGAGCCCCTATACGATCAAGTTTAAGCGCACAGGCAAGATTCAGGTGCAGTGTTTCTCCTATATCCTTGGTTTCTCAAGGAGGCAATACATAGACTTTGTGTTACGCCATGATTTCTACAACCTCATCCGCAGACATCAGGATGCGTTTCAGTACTATGGCGGCGTGCCGTTTGAGTGTCTCTACGACAATGAAAAGACCGTCGTGCTCAGATGGGAATGCGGCAGGCCGGTCTTCAACCCCGCGTTTACTTTGTTCATTACGCACTATCAGTGCAAGCCAATCGCATGTCGTCAGGGAAGCCCCCAAACGAAAGGTAAAGTGGAATCTCCTTATGTTAAGTTCTTGGTTATGTTGAGTAAAATTAGTTCTCGCTAAGCAAGTATCTGTTTTCCCTATCATATTTTCTTCTTCCCATTCTGATTTACTCAACATAATGAATAGTGTTTTATCCGTAGTGCCGGAGGCATTGCGGATAAAACATATTGAGCTAAGCCAAGCGATCATGATGAGCATATAATGTAATGGGGATTGTAAAAGGATGAGAGAATCAGTCTATGAGAGAATATTTGGTGCCTGCCTGAATATTTTCACTTAGCCAAATGAAATTCATTGGACTTGTTGACCGAATAACAGTCCTGGGAGCAGCGAACATGAGGACTGTTCGCAAGAAAACCGACCGTTGAGACAGGCCATTCCATTGACTCGTCTTAGAGCTTTTTAAGTCCTTCTCTTTTTGAAAATCAAGATCCATAATCATGACGAATTCATATAGCTGGTTCCAGAATACCTATATGCCCATCTTGAAGGGTAGGGCATTTCTATTACGACAATCATGGTTCCTTCCCGGCAGCAGGGGCATCTGGTAATATCTATACCCGTAAGATCAAACATCAGTTCGCTTGAGGTTTTCTTCGCAGATTCGGGTTGCCGGCTGTCGATGCCTATCAGTTTTCTGCAAAGCTGAACATTTTCTTTCTTTCGCTTGTTGGCCAGGAAACCAAAATGCCGTATCTTCATGAAGCCCTTAGGGAGTACGTGAATAAGGAATCTCCGGATGAATTCCAGTGAATCTACCGTTTTTAATCTTTTGGAATCATTATCTTTCCTGTCTTTGTAAGTAAAGGTGACATTTCCGTTCTGAACATCCACTATACGGTTATTCGATATAGCTACCCTATGCGTGTATCTGCCTATGTAGTCAAGGACTTGTTGAGGCCCTGCAAAGGGCTTTTTGGAAAACACCACCCAGTCTTTTGAGCTGATGTCCCTTATAAGCCTTGTGAATCCGTCGTGCGTCGCGTACTTCGTGGTATTTCCAGGGAACTCCAGTTCGCCCGCTGAATAGGCTTTCTGCAGATATTCGATGAACTTTCCCCGGAATACCATCGAAAGAGCCTCCACATTGAAGAGATAGTTCTCTGCCGAGGTTACCCATTTTGTTTTGTCCGCGGACAGGGCGCCTCCTGCTATTACACAATGCAGATGGAAATGATCCAGGAGCTTCTGGTCCCACGTGTGGAGTATGGCTGTAAAGCCTACCGTACCACCGAGATTATTTTCACCGAATTGAAGAAGGGTTTCAGAAACTGCTTTAAACAGGATAGAGAAGACCGCCTTCCTGTTGCATAGAGCAATGGGATTCAGATCATGGGGCAGAGTAAAAACATTGTGGAAGTACGGCACAGGTAGCAGCTCAGACTTGCGGTCTTCAAGCCACTTTGCCTTTGTTAAGCACTGACACTTTGGGCAATGCCTGTTCCTGCAGGAATTGTAAGAGTGCTGCTCCAATCCGCACTTGTTACATTTCCGTACATGGCCTCCGAGATATGGCGTCCGGCATACTGTAATGGCGCGCATAACCCTACGTTGGTCAGGAGACATGGCATTTTCATGCCTGTATGCCCTTTCGAATTCCCGGAAGATATCAGCTACTTCCCATCTCTTTACTGCCTCGGCCGAGATGGCTTCCGTAGACATCGACATTGGAGATTACACTTTAATCAGCCTCCTATTGTCGGGTATCTCTATAAGGTCCAGGGGGCTCTTTGTAGCAGACAGTTTCTTGCTCGTTATGCGCATATACCGCGCCGTAGTCGTTATTGAGGAATGGCCCATCAACAACTGAATGGTCCTCAAATCTACTCCGGCTTCAAGAAGATGCGATGCAAAGCAGTGACGACTATTCCGCATGCGGAATAGGAGACACTATTCCGAGTCCCGGACTATTCCGAGTGAGTTGGGAGCCAAGTACGCACAGCCAGTTATTACGGCTTAATGCATGAATAGTACTCACTAATCACTCGGCATAGTTTTGTTTATGATTTACAGATTATTGAGGAAACCACATCACGTGCCCACTTCGCAGACCCGGCAATGTAAGCCGATAGCGGACCTTCCAACGGTCTTGAGAGAATTACGTCATCATTGACACTGCACTTCATAGTCGACTCCTTTCTTGCAATAAGATTTACTGTCTGGAGTCAAACTATGCCGAGTCGGTGTGGTTTACAAGTCTGGAATCATGGATTGAAGCGAATTACCTGGTAATAGTCCGGGACTCGGAATAGTGGCGAAGGGTATGGATGCAACCTTCCTTTTTTATACCCGCCCTCTCCTTTGCACTGTAGTATATCCTCTCGGGCGTGGCTCTGTTCATGGGCTTACCAGGAAATGCTCCAGGGAAAAGCCAGAGAACTGGCCTGTATTTCCTGTTGTAATTTCGAAGTTCCGTCAATAAACGGTTTGATAGAATCGTGTAACGATCCTTATTTCCCTTACTCTGACATATCCTGATCATCATCCTTCCGCTGTCTATATCTTTAAGCTTCAGATTTACCACTTCACTTACGCGCAGCCCGGCCGCGTACGTGGTCATTAATATCACCTTGTGTTTAAGGTTTTGCGTGCATTGAAACAGTCTTGTTATCTCCTCGACACTCAGAACCTCGGGCAGTTTTGACTGAGACTTCATAGGCGGGATCCCCAGATGCATCGAGTCGATTCCCAGCGTTTGCGTATAAAAAAACCTTATCCCGGACACTACTACATTGCAGGTGCCCCAAGAGAGTTTCCGTTTATCCATGAGGTGCAGAAGATATGCCCGTATCTTCTCTTCGTCGATCAGGTCCGGAGACTGATTGTAATACTTGGCCAAGCCTGCAACAGCCGACACATACGCATCTTGCGTATTCGCTGCAAACCTCCTCAGCTTCATGTCGTTGATCATCTTTTGACGGAGCGGTTTCATACAATACCTCCTTGGTTTAAGTTGTAGAAATATTGTATGTAAGGGGCAGAAATTGAATATACGTCTGACGGGAAGGGCTTAAAGCTTGGCCCTATGAGTCATCCTGCCGCGTGAGCGGTTTAGTTCAACCCCGCTTATGTGTAGCTCAACATAAGCGGGGGTTACCCGCGTCACGTCCGCGCCAGAAACATGTTTTTATTCGGTAGTAACCTTGGCCCCGTGACAAAACTCGTTAGGGCGGTTAACAGGAAGCCAGTGAGAAATCTTTTTTGAGAGTATCTTTTGGAAATCTGCAAAAAGTCCTCTTCTCCGGGGGAGTTGGTTAGCGGGGGTAGACCGGCGTCGCCATCAGTTCTGCAAACGCTTAATACCGGTCGTAACCTCAATACTATTGCAGAAATGATACAGGAAAGAGTCCAGGAAGATATCGCCGGAACTGAAAGCCTTTCATC
>Ga0315550_1000762_pt1 | contig 20090 bp, 20 predicted proteins | sample SalMarSW160190MG_2_FD_203100 | JGI IMG/M metagenome (GOLD analysis project Ga0315550, IMG submission 203100) | Salt marsh sediment microbial communities from the Plum Island Ecosystem LTER, Massachusetts, United States - Salt Marsh Sediment SW1601-90 ... | reverse complement strand
TGGTCGGGAGGGCGGGATTTGAACCTGCGACAGTCCGGTGTCTGTACGCTTGATAGGCTAAATGATGCCCACCATACTGGTAGACGTCTACAGCGTCTCCGTCAGCCCAGACAATTGTTAGGCTGGCTCGGAAGCTCTACCAAGCTGAGCTACCTCCCGACAGACCATATCAACGAAAAATCACCATTTATGCGTTTCGTTAAGTCCCAATATGCTAATGTTGTAAAGAGCATTCAAAAGTAAAATACTTGAACTGTCAAGGTTATAGTAGCATTTGCTATGTTCAATAAAGTGGTTTAGGTGAACAGAAATGGAACGTGAAAAAATTCATGAAATTTTGTCAGAATATGACCCCCAAGAAGTTAAGATTGGAGTGCTTGGGTCTCACTCTGCCTTGGAGATGGGTCATGGCGCCAAGCAGGAAGGATTTGAGGTAGTTGTTGTTTGTCAGAAGGGAAGAGAAAAAACCTACATGAAACATTACAGAAACCTCTTCGATCATGTGTTGCTGCTGGACAAATTCGTTGACATAATCAAAGAAGAGAACCAAGCCAAGCTGCGGGAATTGAACACTATTTTTGTGCCAAACAGGTCCTTCTCAGTTTACACCGGCTATGATAACATCGAACAGAAGTTCATGGTTCCGCTCTTAGGAAACAGATTCATGCTTAGAAGTGAAGAAAGAAACGTGCCCAGAAACCAGTATGACTTGATTAGGCAAGCTGGCTTGAATTTGCCAAAAATTTTTGGTTCACCAGAAGAAATAGACCGGTTGGCAATAGTGAAGGTTCCTGAGAAAACAAGGAGCATAGAACGTGCCTTCTTTTACGCTTCGTCTCCAGAGGAATTCAAGAAAAGGGCAGAAACGCGAATAAGCAAGGGCATAATCGACCGGAAAGACTTGGAAGAATCGATCATCGAAGAGTACATAGTAGGAGCCAAATTCAACGCTAACTACTTCTGGTCTCCCATAACCGATGAAATAGACCTTTTAGGCTTCGACAGAAGAATACAAACAAGCCTGGACGGCGTCCTAGATTTACCCGCCGACGAACAGTTAGAAGCAAAGATATCAACACAAAACGTGGAAATAGGGCACATGGGCGCCACCATGCGAGAATCCCAACTAGAAAAGATATTTGACGCTGGAGAAAAATTTGTTGAAACATGCAAAAAGGAGTACCCGCCGGGAATAATAGGGTTGTTTGCGCTGCAAGGAGCCATGAACAAGAATTTGGAGTTCTACATTTTTGATGTAAGCCCAAGAATACCCGGTTGCCCCTGCGTGGAGCCTACGTCCCCATACATGAAGTATAAGTATGGCATGGAAGTTGGTCCGGGGAGAAGAGTTGCCATGGAAATCAGGAAAGCGGTTGCTGAAAATAAGCTTGGGATGATAGTCACGTGATATCAAAAACGGAAATAAACACTATTCTGGGAGAGTATGACCGCGGGAAAATCACAGTAGGCACCCTCGGCTCCCACTCTGCACTAAACATATTCAAGGGAGCAAAAGAGGAGGGCTTCGATACAGTTTGTGTCTGCAAGAAGGAAAGCGAAATCGTTTACAAGCGGTTCCCTCTGGCAGACCAAGTTATTCTGGTTGAAGACTTCGGTGAACTTTTGGATGAGGATGTCCAGCAGAAACTGAAGCAGGCGAATACGATTTTGGTTCCGCATGGGTCCTTCAACGCCTACGTTGGAACAGCGCAGATGATCGACAGATTACATGTGCCCTTGTTTGGCAACAGAGAGCTTCTGCACTGGGAAACGGACAGAGAAAAGCAGAGAGAATGGCTGCAGAGAGCAGGTTTAAGGTTGCCCAGAATCTTTGATGATCCAGAGGATATTGAGGGGCTGGTTATTGCAAAGTTTCCCGGGGCGATGGGTGGGAAAGGATATTTTCTCGTAGAATCTCCGGGAGTCTTTCATAAGAAAGCAGAAGACATGGTAAAACGGGGACATCTGAGCAAACAAGATTTGGAGAACATCCACTTCCAAGAGTACATCATTGGCGTGAACGTTTATCCCCTATACTTCTATTCCCCCCTCACAGGCGAAGTTGAGCTTCTGGGAATGGACAGACGCTACGAATCTACTGTCGACAGCATAGGAAAGATACCTGCAAGTGAACAACTGGAAATCGATGTGAATCCCACATACACTGTTGTCGGCAATTTTCCGATAGTTGCACGTGAGTCGCTTCTGCCAGAGCTTCTCAGGATGGGCGAAAACGTAGTTGAAGTATCCAAGAAGATTGCCCCTCCAGGCATCATAGGACCCTTTTGCCTAGAAACGGTTATCACGGATGACATGAAAATCTACACGTTCGAGATTTCTGCGCGAATAGTTGCAGGAAGCAACGTGGGCATCGGCACTTCCCCATACGCCTACCTGAAGTACGGTGAAGGGATGTATATGGGTAGAAGAATCGCCCGAGAAATAAAAAACGCAATAGAAAACAATGAACTAGAGAAAGTTGTTTATTAGCCTGTTTAGTGAGTTATCTCTGGTTTGTTCTTGTTTTGATTTCGTGCTCAAGTATGCCACGGTAGAGTATGAGGGGCGCAATCTGTTCGTTGGGTGCAGTATCCATAATCATTTTTTGTATTCTTTCGTCCAAACGCTTCTTGTAAGCCTGAAGTTCAGCTAAGCTCATGGCTTTCAGTTTGGTTTCGAAATATTTTATGGGGTCACTCATGCCAATCCACTTCTTGACTCATACAGTTTCTACATATTATGTCAAACAAATGTTATATACTTATGTGACCAAGAAAACAGTGTAAATATGTATTTGTATATACCGAAGAATTGGAATCAATAATTCTTTGGGGGAAGATATTGGATGGGAACTGCAGATTCTATAAAAAAAATAATTGATGTAAAGGAAGAAGATGACCCGAAGCTTTCAGAAGAATTAACCGAAATAAGCAAAAAACATGACGCAGTTTTGATGGCCTGTATTGCCCCTTATGTGGGACTAAAGATTTCTCCCACAAAAACAGTGATTGCTCAAATGGGTCTCTCTGAAGAATTTGCCGTAGAGACTGCAATTAATCAGATACAAACAAAAACTGATGTCCGAAAACTACTGCTTTTGGTTAACAGTCCTGGCGGGCTGGTTCAATCTTCATATAAGATAGCCCGAGCGTTAAGAAAAACATTCAAGGAAATCATTGTTTTTGTTCCGCACATCGCAGCAAGTGGAGGAACATTACTTGCCCTCACCGGAAACAAGATAGTGATGGGTATGATGAGCCAACTGTCACCGCTTGATCCGCAAGCAAAAAGTGGAGAGGGCGCTGTCTCGGCAAACTCTGTTGTAGATGCACATCAGTTTGTCACAAGGCTCTTTGATGATATTACCGTGGAAGATGCGCCTTACAGTTACAAGGCTCTTGCAGACAAATGTGATAGCGTTGACATTCGGGATGCTTTGGCTTCATTGAGTTTGATGGAAGAGTATATTCTTGAAATTCTGGAGGATTGCGGATACAGCAAAGAAAAATGTAAGAAAATAAGCAACAGGATAGTACGCGGCTTCAAGACACATGATGAAGTGATAAACATTGACAAAGCCAAAAAGCTTGGATTAAACGTTGTTCCTCACAGCGATTTTCCCGCCGAGTGGAAGCTGTTCCGGGAATGGTTAGCGAAATATATGCTGCAAAGCGCAGATAAGCATGTAATCAGGTTTGTGATTTCAGAAAATTTAACAAAACAAACTGAACTGACCAAAAAGTGAGAAACAGAAAGATGCCAAAGTGATGCCTATGGAAAAGCTGTGACAAAGAAAAACTGTTTCTTCATTATAGTTCACTAAGAAAGTGGTCTGTTTTTCTTTTTAGGTTTTTCAGTAGCACCTTTTACGCTCTAACAAACACCCGCGAAGAGTCTCGGTTTGGTTGAAGGCTATACGTCTGTTTCTTGTGTGCCCATTATTCCTTGGACAATTCTTGCTATTCCATTGAACATGAACGTGAATGAAAGCATTAGAACCAGAGCTAAGAAGCCAACTTCTGAATATACAAAGACTACAACAGACAATACGATAGTAAGTATGCCCACAACAGCAAAGAATCCTCTGAGCCACTTCGGAAAGGCTTTGGCGAATCCGCCGATTAAAAGTCTTGCGACTCCGTTGAGCAACAGGACAAAGGAGAGAATATAAATCAGCAATTGAGTAGTAAGATCCGTATATACCAGTGCTACGATTCCCAATGCGACAGCTACGATGCCTATTCCAAAATTTAATGCACGAATTCCGTCTGAAAGATATTTAGCGAATATTCCCGTGAAAATCCTTGCGATTCCAGTGACTAGCAGGACGATTGAAAGAACGAGAATCATGGTTAAGATAGCAAGTTCCTGATACGCCAAGACTACAACTGACAAAATTACTGCAATCAACCCAAAGACAATGTCAAAAGCACGCAACCAACCTGGAGCCTTAGTTTCACTCATCATTAACTCCACAAAACCTAATATATTATCTAAAAACGTTAAAAGATTTGCCGTATCTGGCTACTGCCGATCGTATTCTTCAACGTCTTCGTTCATGACATCTAATTTGACGCCTGCCAGCTTGAACAACTCTATCGTATCCTTGTCTGCATGATAATGCTTCTCACAGACAACACGTTTGATGCCCGAATTGATTATAATCATAGCGCACCTTCTGCACGGCGTCATCTTACAATAAAGCGTGGAACCATCAAGAGGTATCCCAAATTTTGCAGCCTGAATGATCGCATTCTGCTCTGCATGCAAGGTGCGTACACAATGTTGCGAAACAGTTCCATTCTCGTTCAAAACTTTTCTCATATCATGTCCCACTTCATCGCAGTGCGGTAACCCTGCAGGCGATCCAACATAACCCGTTGTCATGATTCGTTTATCTTTAACAATTACACATCCAGCCTTCCCCCTGTCACAGGTGGCACGCTTGGAAACAGCTTCGCACAAATCCAGAAAATATCTGTCCCAGTCAGGTCGCGGCATAGCATCCAATCCTTAACGTCTCCAACATTCGAATATACACCTAAGCTAAGCATGGAATAAAACTGTTTTTTCTGTTCTACGTGTAGAAAACCGTCTGGGGAACACACTCCTTTTATGACACAAAAACTCTTTTATAGAGTATTAAGATTCAATATGTACTGGTAATACAGATGATGGGACCAATCCTATGCCCCGAATGCGAAGCAAGCCATCTAGCATGGAGCAAAGACCGATTTTTTGTATGCGACAATTGCGGATTCAGGGTGGAGATAAAAGGTGACCCCTTCGAATACCTGAGACAGAAAGCCAAAGAAATAGAAGAATGGGAACAAAACAGCCCCTGCCACAACTGCGCCTTCAGCAACCACTGCAAACAAGGCAAACAACAAAACAAAAACAAAACATGGAAACGAAGAAAACAGCAGTTCTGCATACCCCACCCAATAGTCTAGTCCCAACAAAAAGATAGACTTTTTCTCATCCACGAGGCAGCCCTTCAATAATGTTAAATATGGTTCTTGGTTCAAACGATACGGGGGCCGGTAGTTCAGCCTGGCATGAACGCCGCCTTCGCAAGCTCTGCAGAAAAAGGCGGAAGCCGCGGGTTCAAATCCCGTCCGGTCCACCATCCTTTTAATGTTAAGATTTGAAACCGAATCGAGGTTCTGTGTCTGTTGTTTGCCACAGTCGCCATTTTTTACCTAATCTAGAGTAGATGATGTAGGCGGGAATAATGTTGATTAACGCTTGGGTGGCATTGAACGCCGCTAATGGAAGCAGAAGACCGACTACATATGGCTCTGGTGCCCCATAGAATAATTGAAGCAAGTAAAAATTAGCTATAGTCATTACGAGAACCCTCGAAACGACCGCAGCAACTGATTTAGTTATGATGCCTTTGCGAATTGCAGCAAACGCCAAAATGGTTGCTAATTCCGCAATGAGCTTTAGTACGCCGCCGTAAACGTTTCCCCGAAGGAAAATGATTGAACAACCGATAACACACGTGTACACTGCACCTATTGGACCATTAAAAAGCAAGCTGATTAACATGGGTACTCCTGTTAGGTCCCATGAGACAGTGCCTGGCAGAAGGGGGAAGGGGATGTCGAAGGGCGGTCCACGTATTATCTCGGATGCTGCAGCTAGAGCTCCTAATATGCTGGCTAGGACAAGTTTTCTTGTGTCTAGTCTTGGCAACTGTGTTTCACCTGTAGAGAGGAAGATGCTGTACGCTAAATCATATTTATGTTTTTTGCAAAATTATATGTCTTTTTCGTCAACTTATATTAGCGTGTTCAGAGCATCTTTTGAACTATTCGGACACACTCTTTAATCAGTTCCGCATTTTTCAGGTATATCACTCGTGAACGTCCAACCTCGTAAACCCCCACCAACCCGCTCTTTTCCATTACTTTGACATGCCGATAAACCGCAGCGTAGTCCTTCTTCAGCACCTGAGCTACAGCCTTTATGTGCAAGGGTCTCTCACTTTCACTAACAAGCTCAACAATTCTCAACCTTGTAGGACTACCCAACGCACTAAATATAGCAAAAACTTGGCGTAACTCCTGTTCATCAAGCACTATGTAAACCACTTTTATTATATATGCATCTAATTTATGACATTTTCGCTAAATATCGTGAACATGAGCTGCCACAAGAACAATGAAACGCTCGAAGGTTTACTCCCTAGCCTTCATGCCAAATCATTTTTGCACATGGTCTGACCGTGATAACTTAAGAATTGTTTGACATGCGCATTTCCGTTTGTGCGTCATTATTGTTAAAGCAATAAGTCATACCTTTTTTGTCTTGGCTTTTTCGAAGAGAACATTATATATTGTTTGTTGTTCCTATTTGATGTCATGAAAGCTTGTGTTCTATATTTTTCCCAAACAGGGAATACTCGGAAATTTGCAGAAGCCATATCCGATTCCTTAAAGATTCCAGCAGTTTTTGATATGACCGCCACTGAACCTTCAGTTGTTGATGACTTCGCTGTAATAATCCTTGGAACGCCAGTTCACGGTTTTAATCCCTCAAAAGAAGCCTTGGCTTTCGTCGAACGCTTGCCGGAAGGCAATGGCAAACGGGCAATTCTGTTTTGCACTTACCGTCTATGGACAGGAAGAACCTTCGGCAAACTGAAGAAAACCATGAAAAAGAAAGGTTATAGCACTATTTTATGTGTCTCAGCGAAAGGTCGCGAATTCAGTAAAGAAACCTTCTCAGATGCTATAGGTAAGATAGCAGAGGCATTGAAAGAGTAGGCTGACCATTATTGCGGGCAACAGTTAGTGAAAGTTATTTTTTGTTAGGCGTTTTTTCTGTGTCAACCAGCGATTCTTTCAGGTAGTCTTCCAGAGTCTCGCCGGGGATTACCTCGATGTTGTAGTCTCGGGGGTCTATCGAATGCTTGTAATTCTTGGCTGGAACAATAACCTTCTTGAAGCCCCACATCTCAGCGGCTTTAATCTTCTCATGTAATCCGCCAACCGCTGTCACTGGGACTACATCATCTACGCTGACGTTGATTTCCCCAGTCACAGCAACATCTTGCCGGATGGGTTTTCCCTCTATCAGCGAACAGAGAAGAATGGTCATTGTAACTCCTGCGCTTGGTCCATCCACACTGTAGGCTTGAGCGAAATCGATGTGAGTGAAGAATTCTTGGGCGATGTCAACGCCGTACTTCTGCAGGATGACGCTTCTCACCTTTGCCACGCTGTCCGTGATGAACTGTTCTTGTCCTTCCTTCGCTATGCCCGTGACTTTATAGTATCCTTGCAGCTTATTGTCGCACCTATCGTCCCGTTTTTCTAGGAAGCCTTTGACTGTGAGAACGTTGCCGGTCATCTCTCCGCTATAAGGGTCTTTGACGACGGCTACTCCGTAAATCTGTCCCAGCTTAGCTCCTTCTGGGCTGATCTCTAGAAGTTTTCCTCTTTCGCTCATCTGATGTTCAAGAATCTGTTTCTGGATTGTTTTACAGTGCTTTTCTATAGCTTCTATAACATGCCTCTTTTCAACAAGCTCCAAGCTTTCGTTCATTGCCAATGTGGCAGCTGTCTTCACTAAAGAAATCATGGGACGAAACTTAGTGCTTAATGCATCCTTTTTGTTGCTTCTTCTGCGTCCCTCATCAATTATTTCTTCACACGCCTCTCTGCTGAAAGGCATCAACCGAAACCGCGAAATCTCTTGGGCAATAAACTGGACGTATTTGCGGCGATTTTCAACATTATTCTGCATGTCATTGTTCATTCTTACTACTTTGCCGTAACCGTAGATTCTGTCCATCAAAGCAGGGTGAAGTTGCCCTATGCTGTCGAAGTTTCCGGCGCCAACCAAGAAGCACATGCAAGGCACCGGTTCTGTAGCCACCGCCATAGCAGCTGTTCCCCCAGCGTTGCTAAAACGGCTTCGCAAGGTTATGGGCAGTTGACCGTCTTCTAGGACCGTCAGCAACGTGATGGCCTCTTCCGGCTGCATGTTCTTTATTTCGTCAATGTATAGTATGCCAAGATGGGCACGGTGGACGTCTCCAGCGGTTACTCTCTGATGCTCTGGTGTGCCGAGTCCTCCAGTTTGTAGCGGGTCCCAAGCGATACTTCCGAACAGTTGTGCAGAACCGTGTCCTGTGGCCTCAATGAATGGAGCAACTTTTTTGGAGTTATCTACTATGAATTTCGGAACCTTTGTCGCCCTTGCTCCGCCTATGCCTTTGGCGCTTCCGAGAACTCCGAAGCGTCCTAGGACTGTTACTAGAATCAGGAACATGAGCATCATTCCGGCTGGAAGAAAGGTTATGCTTCCAATAGACACGAAGTTGTCTATCATGAATTTGGAGAAATCGCCGTTGTGAACCGTTTGGATTGGATCTCCGAAACCGGTCATAGCGTTTGTGTCCCAACTGACTTTCTCTAGCCACAGATAATAGAAGCCTGCGAACATGAAGATGGAGGCTACAATTATCATCAGGTAGATTATGAATTTGACTCCGAGCCGCTGAAGAAAAAGCTTCTTTGCTTCTTTCAATTTTCCTTTCAGTATGATTCTTTTTCCTTCTCCAGCGGGGTGACAGGAGATTTTTGGTTCGCTGGGGATTATGTCGTTTTGCCAGCAGACTACGTCTTGAAGCTGAATGTCCTCTTTCTTGTAACGCTCAGTTAGGTGAACCGAGAGGGCTCTTCCTATCAGGGATTTGCCGGTTCCAGGGTCTCCCAGCAAAAGCAGGTAAGGTCCAGGGGGAGCAGTCTTGGTGATCTGGGGCTTCTCTTTGTCTGGGTCCTTCCATGCCTCATACCATTTTTCTTCTTTGAGGTTCTTGAGTTTGTGGACCAACTCTTCCAAACATAGATAACACTCGTTTAACGCTCGTTCTTGTCCGATGACCCACTCGAGAAGGTTGTCTGAAACTGGATAGTCCTTGGTTGATTTGAAGGTTTTCCAGTTCCATTTCTTGCCGCGGATAACCTCTTCGTCTTCTCCGAAGTAGTCCAAATTCTGCTCTCCTAATTTTTTGGTCAATTATCTAACAGGTTCTGCACAAGCCTTCAACTAAGCTTGATTTTCTGAAAGACAGAGAGAGTCTTCAACTAAAATAAAGCCGTATTACGGAATCGGTAACATGGCGAGAACGGAGTTATAGTCGTTGCCGTAGTCAGCACGGAGCACGAAGCAGGTGCCAAACTTCTCGTCTTGTGCGGAATTAAAGCGCTTCTCAGATTTCCTGTTTTTTGGCAAAAATTGTTGGTGAACTTTTGTCAAGAAACCTTGACTAATGTATCATTTTTTTGGTCAAGAAACCTTTACAAAAACGCTTTTATCATGAAATAAGCCCAATTTTATTAATGGGGGAAATATGTTTAAAGCGGCAAGAAAATGCCAAAGTTTAATCGTTTTGTTATTCTTAGTTGTAATGTTAGTTCAAACTTCAAAAGCAGATACAGCAAACTCAACTGCAAAAGAAAAGCTACCTGAATTTGTAAGCGAAGTTGTCGGACTGGACTTAACAAAGTACAACATAACCAATGAAGGCTATGGCTTCCATTATCCCTCAGAGTACGGCGGTATCGCCAAGGAAGAAAGCATGTCCTTCAAGCTTGTCTCTAATAAAGGCACAATTTTTGACGTATACGCAAATGGCATATTTCTTAATGGCTTCATCTGTTTGATATGTGTGGATGCCCCAACAAAGGGTTCAATGTTCTTCACTGACCCACCAACTAGCGCCCTTGATGAATCAAGAAACATACTCCAAAGATACAAAACATTCGCTGAAAAATATGGCTTTGACACTTCACATATAGATTCAGCATTAACTCTGCTGAGCAATGCTACTGGAGCATCTTCTTCAAGTGCCGATTTACTCCTCTTCAACAACCTAATTGGGTTTGTTCCCTCTGTTACATATGCCGGCAACATGAAGCAAGAGATAACGCAAGAAAGTATTGCGTGGATTTATACTGAAAGAGGGGTCGATATGCCCAACAAATGCCTAAAAATAGATTTTGGAAGCAATAAACTGCATTTTGTGGATACGTGGAATCTGTTTACTGTTGGATGCTTTAGCACTATTTCTGAGGATGAGGCTATACGTATAAGTTGGGATGCCGCAAAAAACTATAATTTGACTTTGATTGGCGAAGATGGACCTTACAATCCTAAAACTGAATGGTCAAACAGGACTTACGTAAAGTTGAACATGATACCCGGGCAAATACACAACATAGACGCCGAAGATCAAACTGTAAGTGAGAACAATGCAACCAGAGATCCATTGGCGCTCTATCCACAGTGGTTTATGGTATTTTACTTCAACAAACCTGTTGCCGCTGGTCGCCGCAGCATCGCTGGCATAGCAGTTGGTTTGTGGGGAGACACAAAAGAGATCGCTTCCACTGGTATAGCCCAGTATATGGGAGTTACAGGAGAACACCCTTATGCAACAACCGAGACTTCAATTGACGATCCAGAAGAAAACTCGCCAGAGCAAACTGAGTCTTCATCTGACGATGACCCTCAACCAGAAAGCAGCTTAGATGGTTTGCTTGAAGGTCTAGGAGGAAACTCAACAGCGCAAACAGATCCTTCAGCCACGCAATCTGAAAACTCAACCAAATCAGAGAACAGCATCAACCCCCCAGCAAGCACATACCTAATCGCTGGAACAGCTGTAACTGCAATAGCAATCGTCGTGGCTGCGGTAGCTCTCAAGAAAAGAAGGAAATAGCGCCCTTCTTTTTTCCCTTTTTTCTTGTTTTTGAGGACAAATGCAGAATAACTGATCTTAAAAGCTGAGGCTTTTCCTTAATCATAACATTTTTGCATCTAAATTTGATCAAGAAGATTTTATTAGTGAGTAGCTTTTGAAAGGTTAATCACAGGTTATGGAAGGAACAGAAGATGAGGGACAGTATTGCAGTAATAGGCGCAGGAGTAATAGGCGGAGCTATAGTCAAGAGTCTGCTGAAGAGCGGATATGACGGTGAGATAACAGCCGCTGATATGCAGTTAGAAAAAATTAGTGCCCTAGAAAAGCTGGGGATAAGCGTGACCAGCGACAACAAGAAGGCTGCCCGAGACTCTGAAGTTATCTTCTTGTCTGTTAAGCCGAACGTTGTGAAGACTGTTCTGAAGGAGATAAGTAAAGAAGTTGAAGGGAAACTGGTGATTTCTACGGCTGCTGCGGTCACTGTTGGCTTTTGTAAACGAGTAGTGCCTAAAGCCAGATTTGTCAGGATTATGCCAAACGTTGCTATTCTGGTGCAGGAATCCTTTACTGCCTACTGCTGCGACGATGATGTAACTCGGGGAGACAGAGAGAAGGTCAAAGAGGTTCTCGGCGTGATGGGAATACACATGGAGGTTGAAGAGAAATATATGGATGCTGTAACTGCCATAAGCGGAAGCGGTCCAGGGTACCTTTCTGTTATACTTGAGGCTCTCACTTATGCTGGCTTAAAGGTTGGTTTGCCCCGAGATTTGGCTTTGGTTAGTGCGGCTCAGGCGGTTCTTGGAACAGCAAAACTTGTGCTGGAAACGGGTCAAACTGCTGCTCAGATACGGGATATGGTTACGACTCCCGGAGGAACCACCATTGAAGCCATTTATGAGATTGAGGGTAGTCAGATTCGGCAGGCTTTGATAAGGGCTGTTGAGGCGGCAACCAAGAAGAGTGAGAAGATTAGGAAGCAGTGGGAATAAGCGTCAGTTAACCAAGACTTAAATTCTGATATCTAACTATTTATTCTCATGCCAGAAGAGAAAATTGTTGTTCTCATGGGGTCTCCAAGAGACCTCCCGTTTGCATCCAAAATAAAAGATTTCCTGAAAAAGGAAGGTTTTCCAGTCGCCTGCATTTACAATGTTGCTTCTGCTCATAGAACTCCACAAAAACTGTTGGATAATTTAGGGGAATACGAAAAGAGCGGTGAAAGCCTCGTCTACATCACTGTTGCCGGCTTGTCAGATGCTCTTTCAGGAGTTGTTGCAGGTTACACCCGATATCCAGTTATTGCCTGTCCTCCAGACTCTGAAAAATATGGAGGCGCCAAAGTGTTTTCTTCCACTGCAATGCCGAAGGGGATACCTGTTGCCTACGTTGCTAAGCCCGAAAACGCTGCTCTTGTAGCCGTGAGAATCCTTGCTATATCAAACCCTGAACTAAAAGAACGCCTAGATAAATTTAAGCAGAAAATGGCAAAAGCCGTCTATGAAGGCGCAGAAGAAGTAAAGAAGCTTACTCAGAAAAAAGACGTTAATCGGTTGGCGGTTTAAGAAAAAAGCTGTTTTTCAACAATACGCTGTTATTAGGCTCCAAATAGAGGAGGCCTCTATCGCTTAATCACAGGGTCATTTTTTTGCTTCTTTCTTTTTTTGGTAGTTTTTTATGGCTTCATGTAGGGCGTCTGCAGCTAGGTTGGAGCAGTGCATCTTGATTGGTGGAAGACCTCCAAGGTTCTTCGCTACGTCAGCACGGGTGATCTTCATTGCTTCTTCAAGGGTTTTGCCTATTGCAAGTTCGGTGGTCATGCTGCTTGTGGCTATGGCTGCTCCGCAACCAAACGTCTTGAACTTGATATCCGCCAACTTGTCGTCTTTAACTTTGATGTACATCGTCATGAGATCTCCGCAAACAGGATTACCAACTGTGCCAACGCCATCCGCGTCTGGAATCTCGCCTACATTTCTGGGATGCATGAAATGCTCCATAACCTTCTCGCTGTACATTCACATTCACCTCACGATTTCCTTCGGGGTTAAGGGCGAAAGCGTCCGCAGTCTCTTCACCACATCTGGTAATACTTCTAGCACGTAATCCACGTCCTCCTCTGAGTTCTGTTTTCCCATGGTGAAGACCAGAGACCCATGAGCCTCTTCGTGGGCTAAGCCTATAGCCAACAGCACGTGAGAGGGCTGCAAGGTTTTGGAAGTGCACGCGGAACCCGAGGAGACCTGAACTCCAAGCATGTCCAGACCTAAGATGAGAGACTCGCCTTCTATATAACTGAACCTGAGATTGGCGTTGCCTGGAAGCCTCTCGGTTGGGTGACCATTCAGAAAAGAATAATCGATCTTGTCCAGAACACCTTTAATCAGCTTGTCCCTCAATCGCGTCAAACGTTTGCCCTCAGCCTCCATCTTCCTCTTGGCGATCTCAGCAGCCTTGCCCATACCAACTATGCCTGGAATGTTTTCTGTGCCTGAACGTAATCCTCTCTCTTGGCCTCCACCTTGGATGATTGGCTGAACTTTTGTTCCCTTCTTGATGTAGAGAGCCCCCACGCCTTTGGGTCCGTACATGTCGTTGGAAGAGATTGACAAGAGATCAATGTTTTCCTCCTTAACGTTGATGGGAACCTTTCCTGCTGCAGCTACAGCGTCCACATGAAAAATGACCTGATTTTCATGAGCTACCTTTCCTATCTCCCTTATCGGTTGAATTGTTCCAATCTCGCCATTTGCATACATGACCGAAATAAGGATGGTTCTGTCGTTTATCGCGGCTTCGAGTTTTTCTAGGTCAACTACTCCCTGTTTGTCCACAGGAACATAAGATACTTCGAAACCCTGCTTCTGAAGAAATTTGCAGATGTTTATCACTGATATGTGCTCGATGGCGGTGGTGATTATATGGTTTCCTTTCTCCCTGTTACGGTAAGCGACCCCTTTTATCGCCAGATTGTTAGATTCTGTGCCTCCTGAAGTAAAGACGACCTCTTGAGGCTTCTCTGCAGCCACCAGCTGGGCAACTTTTTCTCTTGAAGCTTCAATAGCGTTTCTGGCGCTGTTTCCAAAAGAATGGGAGGACGAAGGATTCCCGTAATCCTCAAAGAAATAAGGCTTCATGGCTTCGAAGACCCTAGAGTCTAGAGGCATCCCAGCCCCGTGATCCATATACACTTTTCTCAATCGCTAAAATACTTCCTATTTTATTTTTTTGATGATGAAATGAAACTGGTCTTTTTCTTTGTGCATTTCGACGAGTTGCTGCTCAAGTCTCTTAACCAGACGCGGTATGTCTTCCTCAGCAGCTGGATCGTCCGCAATTACCTTCAGAACTTGGCCTACGTCCAATTTGTCAAGCTCCTGGCGGGTCCTAAACACTGGTTCAGGACAGTAAAGACCCACGCAGTCAAGGTTTCTGTTAGGTTTAATTTGGTCACCCAATTACGAACCTCCAACAGACCAAAATTTTCACATATAACTAAAATAGTTTCCCCCATATTTATCTATAACGGTGTTATATGCATGGTTGAAGTAAACTTTATGCAAAAAAGGTTCTTGCCAAACCATGAAATCTCCAGAAACATCTTTTTCCATTTCTCTTTGTCACAGGTCTTCTGGCGGAGGAGGAATAAGCCCCTTTTTCATCAGCAAGTTGGTGGATTCTCGAGCGTTCTTAATGATGCGAGTCGCCCTGTCCCAGAGTTCTTGCCTACTCAATTTGACTCTAGCAACCCCCTCCTTGATTGATTCGAGAGCACAGGCCACCGCCTCTCTGGGAAAGACCTCCCACTCGTCCATCCTAGGAACTATATCATCCTCGTGGATGCCCCTCTCCTCCGCAAACTTAGCCAGCTCCATTGCTGCCGCTATACACATCTCATCCGTAACAGTGTTAGCTTTCACGTCCAGAACTCCCCTGAAGATAGCTGGGAAGCCCAAAGAATTGTTTATCTGATTAGCGAAGTCTGAACGGCCCGTGGCTACAATCTTTGCTCCCGCCTCCTTCGCTTCCCAAGGCCATATCTCAGGAATAGGATTCGCACAGGCAAAAACTATCGAATCACTTGCCATTCCACGTATCCAACCTTTCTTGATGGTGTCCGGACCCGGTTTGGAAGCCGCTATGCAGACGTCTGCACCCTTTAATGCTTCAGCTGCATCCCCGGTTTTTGCTTCGCTGTTGGTGTCTAGGCAGAAATTCCACTTCCAAGGATTCTCTTCCTTTTCAGCTTCCACATCGTTTCTGTTTGAATGAAGAATTCCTTTCCTATCCACCATTACGATGTTGCCGGCTTTGACCCCTGCTCTCATGAGAACCAGAGCCGTTCTCGTGTTGGCTGAACCCACGCCCAGCATAGCTATCTTTGCTTGGCTCATCCTTTTTCCCACCAGTTTCAGAGCATTGATGAGTCCGGCTAAGATGACTGTGGCTGTTCCCTGCTGGTCGTCATGCCAGACCGGAATGTTGAGCTGTTCTCTGGCTCGGTTTAATACATGGAAGCATTTGGGTTTAGCTATGTCTTCCAAGTTTATGCCTCCGAAGGTGGGCTCCAGCCACTTACATGCGGTGACCAGGTCAGTCTGGTTTTTGGTTGCCAAGCAGATGGGGAAGGCGTCTACTCCGCCCAGATATTTAAAGAGTAAAGCTTTTCCCTCCATAACTGGAAGAGCAGCTTCTGGACCGATATCACCCAAGCCTAGGACCCGTGTTCCGTCGCTTACTATAGCCACGTAGTTCCATCGGCTCGTGTGAATGAAGACCTGTTCTGGATCATCTTTTATGGCTTTGCAGGAGGCAGCCACGCCTGGAGTGTACCATATTGCGAAGTCTTGTGAATCTCGTATAGCACATTTTGGCATGACTTGGACTTTGCCTTCGTAGAAGGGGTGATAAGCTAACGCCAGTTTGGCTGGTTTCTTTGTTTTTTCAAGAAGTTCTTCTACAGTTAATTTTTTGGTCATGTATTTTGGTTTCAGAGTTATTGGATTTAAGGCTTGTTAAAGGATTTTCGTCAGTGCTTGGACGACATCATTAAACTTATGACCGAGCATGAGTTCAAGCGCAACATTGGATAAAGCAAAGCTTAAGAAAGAGTGCGACAAAGGTATCACATCGGGCTAGAAAATTATTCTGGCAAAAGATTTTAGCCCGAATGTAGCGGGGTGGGGTAGCCAGGTGAACCCGCTGGGCTCATAACCCAGAGATCGGTTGTTCAAATCAACTCCCCGCTACCAACTAACACTCCCAAAAAAGTCTTGGTTTAGGCGTGTTTTTGGATTTTGTTCATTAATATATGGTCATGAGTGGTGACTTTAAGGATGAGGGAGACTTTTCGGTATTTTTGTTTTGATTCTGAACATGAATAAGTGGTGTTAACAGCAATACAGATTATACTTTCATATGATTTAAATGCAAAGCACAAAAGACATCTGCTGGACAAAAAGGTGTGTGGCGGAAGTCAAAAAAAGTGGCTAACGAGCTTAATGTGGTTGAAAAATGGAAAGACTGGAACAGTTTTTTTGCTGAAGCGGTAGATGAGACACTGAAACAGATTTTCAAAGAAGATGGCGCCAAGGTCATCTATGAATTTTTGGAGAACCACTCCCGTTTGAAGTTGGAGGAGGTTGCTGATAAACCCGAGGTCTTTTCTGCTAGTTTAGAGAGGCTTATGGTTTCGGCAGCGCAAGTGATAGAACAAACGATTCTCAAGAACCTGTACTCTAGACTGGGATTGAAATTTGAGGAAAAAACGGGTTACGAATTTTCAGACTACATAAGAGAGCTGAAGAGGGAATAATTAATTGCTCTCGGTGTTTTTGTGGAGTTTTTTATTCAGTATTGCTTTACTTTTTGCAGTGACCTACGGCTACATTTATCGTAAAGATAGGGATAAACGCAAGCTGATGTTCATGTTGGCTTTTGCTTTCGCCTCCTTTGGCTATCTAGCAGAGATTCAATCTGGATGGGAAGGCATACAAGCTCTCGAAAGATTGCTTCACTGGAGTGTTTTGCCATTAATGTCGTCATTAATGATTGCAGTTTTCTCCAGTCTTTTAAATCTGGAAGATTTCGATAAACCTTTCAAAATCTTCCTTTTGACCCTAGTCGGGTCCATATTTATGATGATTTTTCCACTTCCTATTGACTTCCTTCTCCCGCTCCTATTCCAAGGTACGTCCACTGTTGTGATTGCAGTGTCAATTTATTTATATGTCACTAGAAGAGAACTTTCAGATCTTATATTTTTACTTTCTATGGTATGCTTTACTTCGGGCGGTTTGGGAATGGCATTCGATTTAGGAATTCCATTCACCGTATTTTCATACGCCATTGCCTATGTGTTGATAGGCATTGTATTTATGACTTCAAGTGAACGTGCAACTGAGGGCATCGCTCCTTTTTTTTCGATTAAAAGAGAACTGGAGAAGACCCAGCAAGAGCTTGAAATCTCACAGGACCAATTAATGCGGGCTGAGGATAAATTTAAATCTCTGGTGAATTTCATCGCCGACCCTGTGGTAATTATTGATAACAAAGGTCATATTTTGGAAATCAATGAGAAGGTAGTAGAATTAACTGGGTTCAGTAAAGAGGAGTTGCTTGGAAAAAACTTTTTGCAAATAGATATGCTCACAATGAAAAGCAAAGCGATTGCAATAAAGAGTCTAGCGAAGAGAATGATGGGAATTGACGTTAAATCGTACGAGATTGAGGCAAACACAAAGAGCGGCGAAGCCCTATATTTGGATATAAGTGCACAGAAAATTGAATACGAAAACAAAAGTGCAGATCTAGTAATATTCCACGACATTACCGAAAGAAAAATGATGAAAGAGAAACTTGAGAAATATGCTGAGCAGCTAGAGGAAAAGGTGAAAGAACGAACTAAGACTTTGAAAGAAAATGAAGAAAAGCTCCGGAGCATGTTTAATTCATCTCCAGACGCTATCGCAGTTTCTGACCTAAAACGAAACATAATTGAATGCAACAAAGCAACCTTAGATTTCCTTGGGCTTTCAACAAAAGATGAAATAATCGGCAAAAACAGTTTAATATTCGTTGCAAAAAAAGACCGACAAAAAGTAAGGAAAACCATGAACAATGTTCTCAAGATGAGTCCATTAATAAACGTAGAATACGCTGCCTTGAATAAAGATGGTTATGAATTCCCAGCAGAATTCTCTGCAAGTGCAATTAAAGATTCTTCAGGCAACCCCACAGGTTTTATGTCTATAATTAAAGACATCACCGAACGCAAGAAAAGGGAAGATGAATTGTACAAAAGTGAAACAAAAAATATAGCCATCCTGAACGCAATACCGGATTTGATGTGGCGGATGAACAAAGATGGCGTCTTTCTCGAATTTATACCAACAAAAGATTTCCCCACATTAATTCCGCCAGAGCAAATTTTAGGTAAGAATATTCATGACGTGGCACCGAAATGGTTTGCTCAAAAAACCATGCAATACGCCAAGCAAGCATTCCAAACTAACGAGATACAAATCTTTGAGTATCAGCTTCCATCCACATTGGGAAGCGACAACATGCATGATTATGAGGCGCGACTTGTTGTAGGCGGTGAGGATGAAATCCTTAGTATTGTGCGTGACATCACCGAACGTAAGCGTATGGAGAATGAGCTGAGACGCTATTCTGAGCAGTTAGAAGAGTTGGTGGAGGAAAGGACCATAGCTTTAAAGGAGTCACAGGAGCGGCTTGTCAAAACCGAAAGATTAGCCGCGATCGGACAAGCAGCAACAATGGTGGGGCATGACCTCAGAAACCCCTTGCAAGCCATAGAAAACGGAATATACTACATCAACACTGAACTGTCAAATCATCCAATTTCCCAAAAAACCACAGAAATACTCCAAGCTATCCATAATTCAGTTGATTACGCTGACAATATAGTGAAGGGCCTGCAGAGTTTTGCGTCAAAAAGGGAACCATTATTTATGGAGATAGACATCAACACGCTAGTTAAAGAGACTTTTTCGCATTTCAAACAACCAGAAAACGTGGAAACTATTATGGAGCTAGGTGAGCTTCCGAAAATAGAGGCTGATAAGGATATGATGAAACGGATTTTCGTGAACTTGGCTGTTAACGGAATACAGGCAATGAATGAGAAAAGAGGAATCCTGATAGTGTCAACCAAAGAAACAAATGGGTGTATTGAAGTTAAATTCAAAGACACAGGCATTGGCATAAAAGAAGAAAACATGGACAAGCTATTCATTCCATTCTTCACCACGAAGGCTCAAGGAATGGGTGTGGGTTTGTCAATCTGTAAGAGGTTTGCCGAGATTCATGACGGCAGCATCAAGGTAGAAAGTGAAGAAGGAAAAGGTTCAATTTTCACGGTTAAGTTACCTATCCAGAGGAACGGAGGTGTAAAACGTGACTGAAAGCAAAACCAGAATCCTCATAGTGGAAGACGACGAAAACATACGAAAAACCATGAAGAACATACTTCAGCAGAGAGGATACGAAACAGATACAGCGAAGACCGGACAAGAAGCCGAACAGAAAGCAAAGGCTAAAATCTACAACTTGGCTTTGTTGGACATTAAGCTGCCGGACATGGAGGGCACTCAACTCCTAGCAAAATTGCATGAGAACACACCAAAGATGGTGAAGATCATGGTCACAGGCTACCCTAGCCTCGAGAACGCCATGGAAGCACTGAACCAAGGAGCAAACGCCTACGTAACAAAACCCGTTAAACCAGCGAAGCTCTTAGCTCTCATAAAAGAGAAACTGGAAGAACAAAGCCAAGCTGAGAAGATGACAGAAAACAAAGTTACAGATTGGATCAAAACAAGGGCACGCAAACTAGATACCGACT